>Ga0116227_10002841_pt1 | contig 39001 bp, 27 predicted proteins | sample S1TSphgellanicum_FD_89693 | JGI IMG/M metagenome (GOLD analysis project Ga0116227, IMG submission 89693) | Host-associated microbial communities from peat moss isolated from Minnesota, USA - S1T2_Fb - Sphagnum magellanicum MG | ecosystem: Host-associated > Plants > Peat moss > Unclassified...
AAGCAGAAGAACACATATGCCAACCGGCCAGGCAAGCATCTGTTTGAAGGTTTGGTGGCTGGGGAGTCGATGGTGAAAATGAAGAAACCAGGTAAGAGGAGAGCTCTTGTTGCGAGTTGGGAAAGCCCCTACCAATTTGTAGGACATGCTGATGGGAAGGGAAATTTTGATTTTGAAGAAGGTTGTCGGCTTTACATAATCCAAGATGCGAATGGTCGACAATGGGAGAGGTCACGAAGAGACCTACAGATGTATTACGCTCCTCCGAATTGAGCTGAGGGACTCAGCTTTTTCAAAAAGGGAGGGGTTACATATGTAGCCGAACAACGGGTGGCAAGACAATGACTCCATGACTGTGCAGTTGGTGTGAACACAAACTCCTTGATCAAGGTAATCTGGCCGCCTCCATTGATGAGTGGCAGCGGATTTCTTCTTCATTAGTTTGAGAGGGAAACTAGATATGCATGGGGTGCATGGGAGAAGGTGGTCTGCCTGTGTGGGATGTGAGGACAGGAAGATGGCGGTGCGTTTGATGAAGAGGAGTAGCGCCACATTGATTAGGGATGGAGGAAAGCCGTTGGTGAGAAAAGCGAGGAGGAGGAAGCTTGTGGAGGAAGCTGGATCCAAGGATGTAGAGAGGAGGATGATCAGTTGGAGAGACATCACTGGGTTTGAGCAAAAGAACCAGGAGCTTAGAGAACGCTAGTCTGGTCGCTCTCTTTTTCCGTTGCGATTAGTGACCTGAGAGATCTTCGGCTCCTTGATCTAGGAAAGCTGAATGAGAATTTAGGAACAAGGAATTGAGATAGCAATTGTGAGGAGGCAGAAGAGTGGGTTTTGTACGAGACATTATGTGTAATGAGAATTATGGAATTTTGCCTCTGAGATCCATTTCGTTTGAGTTGTATGCTGCATAGTTGTGGGATTGCATTGTGCTCGCTCTATCAGAGCGAGGCAACGTCGGGAGAGGTTTGGTTAGTGTTGTGTCCTCTCTGTTTCCCTGGATCCCTCCTTTTTGGTTACAATGCAACTAATTTGGTGACTATTGCAACTAATGCGACATATCAACCTATTAATGGATGAAAATAAATGTAAAATCAATTCAAACAATAGGATGAAATATCTAATAGTTTAGTGGTTGGGAGTTAAATTGGCACTTTGATTCCTGACCTTTCTTTTGGCCATAACTTGTGTTTCAAATACCCGAATGGGTCATGTGATCCCATTTTAGACATCTACATTGCAAGAACTTTCAAATGATATGATGAACTTTTCAATCCAATGAATTTTGACTTTTGAAATCACTCTCTAAAAATTTGGAAGTGCATCGGGTTTCTAACTCTTAAAGTGGAAACCCTATTGGGAGTGTGTGGGTTCATTCCTTCACATTCTCCTATATTTGTGAAAAGTTGCTCTTTGGAGAGCACAGTACGATGTTTAGGCTTCATTATCGGCCTGCAACTTTGCAAGCCTTTATCTTGGTCGCGAGCCCAAGGCTAGGGTCATGACACTATCCATCCATTTAGGGTAGGAATGAGGTGCTCATCTTGAGCTACGACCCCATGCGCTACCACAAGGCTCACCAAAACTTGCTTCTGAACCTAGGATATTGATTTGACACATTGTCCTTGGGGAGACCATGATGTTTAAACACATGTGTGAAAAACAACCTTCTCATTTCTTGGGCCATGGCACTTTCCTTGGTGGGGATGAAGTGTGCCATCATGTTAAATCGATCCACCACCACCATGATCACATCAAAATCCCCTTGATGATGGTAAACTCACCATGAAATCCATGGACACATTTTCCCACAACCCTTAAGGAATTGATAACGAATGTAATAATCCCACTTGTTTTTTTATTAAATGTTCAATTTTATTAGCAAGTCAAACAAGTCTTCATGTATTCCTCTACATCGTCTTTCAAATTAAGCTAATATTAAATCTTCTTGAGGATCGTTATGGTGCACTTTCCACCACCGTGACCCATAAGGGACCCATCATGACACTCCTCAAAAGCACATCCTGAAGCCTCCTTTTGAGAACATAGAACCGACTTTGCTTATACCACAACAATCCATCCCGCAAGTGGAAGTGTGACTTCGTTCCTTTTCAAATGTTTTTTTTTTTTCTTTGGCAAACTTGTCATGGCAACTCGCTAGTCTAACTTCCTTTTGAAGCTTTGTTTCCCCCACGTACACCACCTTATGTTGGAGTTTTCAACTTAGCACATCGAACACCATGTTATCCTTCCCGAGCTTGTGTCGAATGTTCACATTAAACAAGGCCAATGTGTCTTGCCATCTCACTTGTCTTGATAGCAACTTCAATTTAGTGGCAAAGTATTTCAAGGTGACATTATCGGTCCACACCACCACATCTTTGGAGCCTATGTAATGGCACTAAGTCTTCAAACAATGTATGACGACCCACATTTCTTTCTTATGAGTTAGCCACCTTCACTTCGTTTCACTCAATTTTTTGCTTTTGAACGCAACTAGCTTCCATTTTACATTAGGACTCCTCTAATTGCAAAGTCAAAAATATTGTAATGGATCTCAAAATCCTTGTCAAAGTTGGGCAACCTCAACACTAATGCCTTGACCAAAATGCATTTCAAGGTTTCAAAGGCTTCATTGCATGTTTTATCACATTCATAAATTCGTGATGACTTCTTCAAAAATACATGGTGCTTGATGTGGTTGTTTGGAGAATTTTACCTAAAGTAGATAATGTTTTGAAAAGGTGAGGCCATTGCCTTCATAAGCACATGTTCTTTGATGTGGCTGCTTGGTGAATTTTAAAGAGACAATGCTTTGACAAGGTGATAACACTACTTTCAAAAATTCAAAGTACTTTGATGTGTTTTTTGAATTTTAAATATACACTACAATGAAGTGTTTGATGTGTTTGCTTAATTAATTTTAAATAATAGATAGTGCTTTGAAAAAGTTCTTAAACAAAGTTGCTTAGTGAATTCTAAAAAACAGAACCTTCTACTTGCTTACCTTCATAAGCTCACAATTCTTGACATTAGTTATTGGTGATTCTAAGTAGCCACTACTTTGAAAAGGTGATGAGAAGTACCTTCATAAGCATACAATGCTTGATGTGGTTGCTTGGTGAATTCTAAGGAACATACTTGTGCTTTGAAAAGGTGATGATGCCATATTCATTAGCCCAAACTACTTATATGGTTGGTTGTTAACTTTAGAATGTAAGTAATTGGAAAAGGATTAATGAATTGTTTAGAATGTGTAGGTAGAATTTTATGTTTCAAAAATTGTTTTGATATGCTTGATTTGATTCACTACATTTGTTTGTTCAATTTTACTTCTACATAAAAATTTGAAAATGAGTGAAAATTTACCTTAAATAGTTAAATTGTTTGGTAGACTACATGATAGAACTTGGTCCACGCGAGATTTTTTTTGTAATTAATCCTTGGAGTGGTTCAAAATCCACATGGATATGTTTTAGAAATTTTGTTTAAAGGCTTGATTTATTAGTGGAATGCATCTACTTAGTGGAAAATTCTAAAGAATTATCTTGAGTGTGTATAAGCTTTTCCTAGTTGATTTGATATGCTATGTCACTGGAGGTTGCAAGAACTAGAAATGTTTTGAATTTCCTTTCAACAAACCTTGACATTCCTTTTTTTTCAAAGAATATGTTGAGTAAATGTCTTGGAAAATGTTGCAGGACATTATCTTACAACAATAGCCTAAATAGCCAAGAATGTCCATGCATCATGATTATATCAACTTTTCCTTTTCTTTTATCATGTTTTTTTGTTTTCTAAATGTAGGACAATTTGTGTAACTTCAAATGTGTCTACATATTTGTTGGGAAATTCTACTTTCTTGACTTTGATTTTAGATTGTTCATGCATTATTCAATCAAAATCCAGTAAGTCCAACAAAATGTTTGGGTCATACAAGTTTAAAAATTTCCAAACTGATACTTATGTACACTTTGTGTTGTTGTGTTTTGCAGTTCATATGAATGTTTTTGTTATGTTGATAAAGTTCCAAAACTTGAAGCCATGGTTTGTCAAGAGGTTGAAAAAGTGAAATATGTGCACTTACTAGTACCATATAGAACTGAATAAATTTAGGCGTGGGTTGAATGTTTTGTGGGTAGGGAAACATGTCCATAATAATCATTGTGATGCACCCCTAAACTCTTCATAGGACTCAAATGCAAATCTAAAAGTGAAAACAACGAAAAAAGGAGTGGGGATATGCTTCCTAACTTGCAACATTTTAGGGTAGAGGGGCATGTTGGAACTCTGGGATGGGGACTAGGATGAATGACAAGCAATTCAATTACTCACATGAACCTGCACAAACCAAACAGCAAGTTGGTTAGTTCGTAATTATAACATTCTTGGTGCATGGACTCACAATATTCACCATGGCCCAGACTTGGGGGAGCCACCACCTTCCCCCTTATATTATTCTCTGTGCTTGGCCATGGGACCTACACCTAAATGTCATTTTGTTTTAGGACTCCCAAGTTGAGAGACTCGAAAGTCTTGAAATTGATATTTCCATGATTTTGGAGGCCCATAATTTTTTTGTGAAGACCTTCTATTGAGATGAGGTCTAAATAAAAGTTGTAACTCTCATCAAGAACTCTCCAATGATATGTGGCACACCACCTACATGCAAGTAAATCAGAGTAATTCCCAACTTTTAATGGTCGGGAGTCAAATTAGCACTTTGATTTGGCCATAACTTGTGTTTTAAGTATTCAAATGGGATGTGCGAGCCCATTTTAAACATTTAAGTCTTAAAATTTTTTCGATGGTAAAAGGAAATCTTCAATCCAATGAATTTTGACCCCTACAATTGCTTTTTGAAGTTTTGGGAGCCCATTAAGACTTCAACTCTCAAAGTGAGAGCCCACTTGGGAATGTGTGGGTTCATTCCCTCGCACCCTCCTACATTCTTAGGAGCATGAAATGTGACTCCCAAGCTTCACTTTTGGCCCACACCTTTGTAAGCCCTTACTTTGGTCACGAACCCAAAGTTAAGGTCGTGACAATTAATTAATTTCAATAGGTGTTCATAGTAAACCTCAACACGTTTGGCAATTTATTGTTACATGTTTCGCAAATTGCATGTAGACCTCCTCATTGTTCTTTACAATTCTAAATCGCTTACAAATTGCTTGCTCTAATTCTTGAAAAATGTAGTTTGGATGGTTTTAAATGTAGTTTTCACCCCATTCAGAGATATTATCCTTCAAAGTAAAACTAAACAAGTTAATGATGTCAACCTCCATTGTTTCACTGTTAGCTTTAATGGCCTTCTTAAAATACTATGATGTGAACATTTGGATCAGTGTCTTTGACATAAGTTGGGTATTGTAGCTTCTTGTATGGCAACTTGATTATCGGTTCTAAAACTAGTTACGCAATAGGTGGTTGATACCATGGTGGTATAAACATGCGCGGATCAGGTTTTGGCCATCCAAAAGATCTAGCAAATGGATCAAAAGGTGATTCTCTAGATGGATCTCCTCCGAATGAACTTCCTTTAGATGAATCTCCAAGTTGTCCACCATTCAATGGTTGATGATCAAAATGTCTTGGTACATAAGTTGGTAAACATGTACAATGGTTGGCATTGATGAAGTAACAGGTTGTTGAATAGTTTGTCTATCCTTGCTAGTCATTAATTGAACCACTATAGGAAACTGATTTCAAATATAGTTTGGTATATATGTTCGTGGTACAACATGTTGTTTACGTACTAGGTACACATTCCCAGGTACATAACCTATATAATTTTTAAAGATCAAGGAACCAAGTCCTTTTGGTTCCAATTGGATATGTTGGATACAAATTAAAATCAAAAGGCACAAAAGGGGCTATCACATTATACCACATTGGGTATGTTGAAATAGGCAGCATACTAGTTTTACCTGATACAATTGGTGTAATAGGTTGGGACCAAATTGTCTAATAGTTAATGGGTGCTATTGTATGACCTATATTAGGATTCATGGTTTAAGTTCATAATACAAACACATTAAGTATTGTTATTGTAGTGGTTGGAAAAACAAGTTGATGAATATTCATCACCTCCTTCCTAAGTAATGACCTTAATCTACCATCAACAAATGGGCATTAATTGAACAAGTGTCCCATTTTATAATAATATGAGCAAGTTATAGTTCCAGCACCTTTGTTTCCTCCTGAAACCAGTATGTGATGTGGAACTTGTGATCTTTCACCTAGACTAGGTGTGAACCATACCGACATAATCGTGTGCGATAATCTCAAATTTTAAGAGTTGCATCAAGGATAGTGAAATGTGGTTAGGTTACTAGGGGTTTTTAGCAATTTCATATAATAAGTAATGATGAATGCACATGGTAGCATGGGAGGGTTGTTTTCTTTTCCGAATTATGATGTTGGTGAATAAGGTGTTGGGTTAGTTCCTTTCTTCAACAAAAAAAGCTGATAACCATAGTTTTAGGACCTTGGTTGCATAAATAGGGGTGAGAGATCTTTAGAGGGTTGGGGGTGGAAGCAGACACCAAATTCATGGTGCTTAGCAAAACATTAAATTTTTTTTCTAGTATTTAGTGAGTAACAAGGATGTTAAGATTCATGCAGTAGTTGAAGAGTTGTTAATGGAAGGTCCAATAGAAATAGAACAGTCTTCAAGCCCATGGTTAGCACTAACATTTCGCCATGATAATATGGAATTCATTTTTTAGAGTAATCTTTAGGCATTAATGACGTGCTTCTAATATTTTTATGATGTAGTCCTAATTCACCTTTATTCAAACTTCACTTCTATCAAGCCCTAAATAGAATTGAAATCAAATATAAATCCTAACATTTCCACTTGAGTAGCCTCAAGTGAATTACAATTTAGTAAATGACTTAAAAGGGATAAATCACAACTACAGAAAATCCAAAATGCAGTGGATGGTGTGAGCAAGGTATTAGCTCGATGCTCCATGAAAAGGGGATTGATTGAGCCTCGCAACCAACGGTAATGACCATCACTGGAAACCCAAGTTCGATAATGAAGACGAACATCGTCATCTTCACATTGACATTCTTCAAACCTTTTTGGTGTAGCTCCACGAGTGGGAACAAACTCTAAATAAATCATTAAAACTTGTGGGTTAAGAGATGATCGTGATCCCACATTGAACAATTTACTCGAGTGTGCACCACTATTTGGAACAGTTTTTCGTCACGTGGTTGTTTGAAGACATTCGTGTCAAACAATGGTTCTTCAAGTTTTTCTTCTTCTATTAGCACAACTGGAAGATTCAAGGGCATAACATCATCATTGGCCATGACTGAATCTTCACTTGGGTCAATAAAAACCAAAAAAATAGCTGGAATAATTTGGTACTTGCATTCAGAGGGGGGTCGATGCTTTTTGTTTAACAAATTAAGGTAGGCATAACGTGTGGTAGTGGTGGTAGAACCTCATGGAAACCCGAACATCCTAGTTCTAATGGATTCGTCAAGCCCTAAGATAGTGGATCTAAAAGTACGTGGGGGTTCTCACAATGGAAAATTTAATTCCAATTTACTATGTATCACAAAGTTAATTATTACATGGTAAAAAATAATTAGGGGATATCAAAAAAATAAATGGTACGTGGGAATGTTACTATTACCACTGAATTGATTTAGTCAAGTAAGAACTCAAGGATGTTTACTTATTACTATTGATAAATTATCCTAGTTTTTAGTTACTTCAGATAATTAGGATGAAGAAATGGGATGTGAAAGTCAAATGGATGGAATGGATTAAGATCGAGCTCAAGAACCTCAACATATCCAAGATAAGGAAAGGGATGAATCCTCCAATTCCATTGGTCATGAGAATTTTCATCCTACTTGATTGGAGGATGGAACCTTCTTAAAATTTCATTGGGCACAAAAATTCTCATACTAAAATCCATTGGAGGGCAAATCACTTTCAATTTTCATTGGTTCTTCAAGGATGAGGAGGCCATGGATTGGACAGAAGGATTTCCTCAACTTCCATTAGACAAAGAAAACAAGCTCAAGGAGGGGTCATGAAAAGCTTGGGAAAATAGGAGTTCAAGAGGTCTTCTTGGAGTGTGATTTTTCTTGGGAAGTGGAGGAAAAAGAGGATGAATCTTGGAGGATGTTGAAAAGGAGAGTGGATTGGAGATTGGTAATACTTCAAAAGAATAAAAGTGAGTAGGATAGTGTTGGGAGCTTGAAATTTTAAAGGAATTTCACAAACCGTCTCGAGTTTGGTAACATAACTTCTTACTAATTTCGCTGCAGAGCCTGTAATTTGGCAGGGAGATGCGCCTTATAGTTAACTTTCTAATGAGCTAAAGCAAATTTGATTTGGACAACATATACGATAGGAGTGATATTTTAAGTGACTGGTGGTCTATAGCCAAGTTGAACTTGGTGTTGAATCCTCAAGAGTTGGTTTGAATGGGTGACAATTTAACATAAAATCCTAGGATTTGGAATGTTCGAGCTTGGAAAATAAATCTATCAATTCTAAATCATAAATCATGCATGAGAAGCAAGCTATATGGTTTCAACTACAAACGCAACATAACATCTATAAATACACTTGTACCTTTTTCCTTCACCAATAGTGCATGTACTTTCAAGTATGGTCACCTCATAGAACCTGGAGTAGAAGGACAAAAAGTTTGATTATTCCCATTAAGGTTATTTTACCTCTAAATTTTTCAACAACAAGTTCCTAAAATAGCATCAAGTTCATACAACACACATAATAAAACTTGAACTACTACAAATCCTAAACTAACATGTACACAAATTGCTTAAGCTTGAAGGAAATAGGCCGAAGGAAAAATGATCCATGTTCCATAATTGAAGAATGAAACACATAACCATGAATGAAATCTAAAAGTCTTTCAACAAGTATGTCTTCCTAGTCTTATACTAACCAATTCAAAATACAACAGTCATAATTGCCATTATAAACAGTCATTAACCAATACCCAAACTAACAATCCAAAATTTCAAAAAATACACCCTACCTAATAACTTGTCTAATTATCGGTTCTATAAAATATAGATCCTATAAATTACCTATTCACTAACATGTCAACCTATCTTCTTAACCCAATAACCTTACCTACCAGGTTTAATAATTGGTTAGGTTAATACTATAGGTTAGGTTAGGTTAAGTAATAAGTTAAGACACGTTAAGTTGAACAACTTGCTTACACTATCAACCTATTAAGTCACTATCAACCAAATGTGGGTAACAACCTTCCTAAAAACATGGAATAAGTTTTTGTTTCATTCCCCATATTCAACATTGTGATAGAGATTTTGTATTCACATCCAACCAAATTGATTTTCAAGTTCCTTATTAACCTTCAAGACAAAGGAGTTTGTATTTGGGACAAAGTATTTAATAGATAAATCAAGTGGTAATTTTTCATTAAGTACTTGAGTTCTACCTATAATATTTGTGGTGTTTCCCTATGGTAATTTGTTTTACATATTGATTTCTAGGTCTTTTCACTTTATCATGCAAAGATCCTTAGCAGCTTTCAGCTTGTTTTATCTAGCTCCTATTATATGCTTATCATCATCATCTAGACGTGGTTGTTCATCGTTCATTAGTATTTTTTTCTCTTTTATTCTAACTAATGGTTGATTATGAACATTCATTTTTTTTCCCCTTTCAACCTCTTTCAATAGTTAATCTATGTTTTTAGCTTCATTGATAAGCACCTAATTTAATAATTGAACTTCAACTTTTCCAATTTGAAGTTCTTTTCTTGCAATTTGAATTTATTTACTTTATTTGGATTATTTATGTACCTAGAATATAACCAAGTACCTTTCATCGTAGCAAACATGCCTATCCTACTATCAGTTATCCTAACAACCCCTATGGATGGAGTTTTCCTCTGCAAAGTGACCTACAGCCTCTCTAGCAACCTTTGTGGCTTGCCTTTTTTTTTCTCATACTTTACTTTATTACTTTGCCCATGACCCACATACTTTTTCGAACTATTCTATGAAGAGTACCTCTATTGGGTGTACTATTAGAATGGTGGCTAGACCTACAAAAGTAATGAGAGAGCACATCATAAAACTATAGAAATTTCTTAGTAGGCTAGATGTGAGCGTCAACCTAACAACTACTTTCCTCTACAAAGATAGTGCATGGAAGTAGCCATCTAAAACTTGTAAAATACCATCCTAGGTAAGTGCAATGCCTTTACTTTTTGGGGTAGAAAATTTGTGCCTTCTTTAAGTTTCCATTTTGGCATATCTTGAAATAAACCAAAATGCCAAGAAACAAGCAACGTAAAACAAAATTGACTAAATATATATTATTTGTCGATAAAATTGAGCCAAAGAGCAAACTTAAGTTAATATCAATAAATGGTGAATACATTCGCAAGAGCTAAATTATGGTATAATTGCTCATAGATTGCGCATTTATATGATAGATTTATTATAATACGCATTGAAAAATGATAGAACTGAATAAAGGGTGGGCATGTTAAATGGAAAATATCTTACCTAATATTTTGAAAACAAAAAAATCTAGAAAATAGTAAATAAATTTTCAAGCACAAACTATTACATAAAATATATCAAAAATACATTTTATCTTTCGATATTCAGGTCAAGGTCCTGAAAATGAAAGGATATAACCATATTGAAGTCAGAACACTCCTTTTTGAAAATCTCCAATTATTATTAAAGCTTTGTGTTTTTTCAATTTTTACATTAATTTGTCTATCCCAAGTATTTACCAAAGTGTTCCTTTGTCTATGTAAAACATATATTTTGTTGAGAACGATGCTTTGACATAAAGCTAGAAAAATGTGATGATAAGTAGAGGGTCTCATGGTTGAAAGTGTGTTTATTATTATTATTTGTGAGACATTAATTTCTCCCAAGAAACATACATAAGATTTATTCATTTTTTTCAATTGATTTATATTTAAGCTTTTAATGGCTATATCTTGCTCTGGTACAAAACCAAACCCCTTTTTTGACAAAGCAAACACCCTTAAGCCTATGGCTCTCTTACTCTTGCTAGTTTTTGCAGTAAATAACAGTTTATTAAACAATCCAATAAATTGAACAAAACTAGGTGTATTCATAAGTTTTTATTTGTATTATATCTGTTCCTATGGCAAGATTTTATTTGTGAAGCACTATATATATAAATAAATAAATAATCATAAAGAGAAATCATTGACAACCCTTAATTTGCTTTAAGGAAATCATATCAAATATGATTTCCACCATACTAGGAAGAACTTGAAAAGCATAATCTAATAACCTACGAACCTTCTATTAGGTAACAAATTGAGATAAAATTAGAAAAGAGTTTTGGTAATTGTCATACACTTTGGCGGTCTTCTACAAGGTTTGCAAGGAGTTACGACCGAATTTGCCTTATAATATAATTGCCGAATTTTCAAACAATCTATCCAAATTACAAGCAAATATGGACAAATATCCATAAAATATTTCACAAACCTGGTAGATCTTCACAAAAGTGACAGATAATTTTGAAATTTTTTTATGGTTGTTTATATAATTCCATTTAAACAACCTTTAACATATGAAATATTTTTAGCTTTGAACTTGAAATTTCACAATAAATGAAGATAATAAAATTATGCTTATTTTTCTATTTATAAATTTGAAAGCACCCTCCTGACCTCTAAACATTAAGGGTATTAAAAGCCCAAAACCTTACCTATTAGGGTTACTTGTTTTTGTAGGGCTTATATATATGTTTACTCAAAAAAAGCCAAAATATTAGTATTATGAAAATGGACTATTAGATGGTGGGGTCTTTCAAAACTTAGCAAACTGAAACATTTAAGTAGCTAAAGGAAAGGAAATCAACCAAGACTCCATTAGTAGTAGTGAGTGAAAGCGGATTAAACTTTATGAGAAGGCTGAAAAGCGCAAATCGCTTTCTCGGCCTTCTTTCTTCATTTAATTTGTTCGAAATTGAATGATGGAAAAACCATTTAAGGAATTGTGAAAAGGTTGGAAAATCTTGCCAAAAGGTGATAGCCCTGTAGATTTTTTCCCATGGTTTGATTTGATAAGTAAAATGTGAATACTGTGTTTGAATTATGATCACTTTTATGTGACCAAGGGGGACCACCTTCTAAGCCTAAGTATTCTTCAATGATTGATAGTGTACAAGTACCGTGAGGGACCCACTTTCTTTGCTTTGTGAAGAAAAGAAGTAGAAATTGAAAAGGCGCAACAGAAGAGTGCTTCTTAAAAGAGGCGTACAAAAAAGAATATATATTTCACTATGTGCCTTCCTTTTCATTTTTATTTTTTCGACCCTTGATTTGCTATGCAAATTAAGTTGGTTCCTATCCAAATATACATGTGCCCTCTTTTTTGAAGGTTTATTATACTTGTCATTGCATCAAAATACTTTTTTTTTATTGCTTACTTTGTCCCTTCCTAAAATAGAGGTCCTCCCATAAATAAAATCAAATAGATATATTGATTTCTGAGCTCCTTCATGATTGCAGAGAGCTAAAGCCCTTAGATATCTCTGATTTTTTTAATAGTACTTTGAAAATCTATAACATTTTGTCAAAACACATCCTATCTTTTGACTTGAATAATTTTATGCATAGTAAATATTATAGCCCCAATCATGGCTACTAATAAAATAAGACTAGAAGTAACGCGTTGTATTATAAGCAGAGAATTTCGAATAAATGGTCAAATATGGGTAAAAGTTTTGCAGATATTCCTATTACCAATAAACCCACTAAAGTTAGAATGGGAAAAGGAAGAGGAAATTTTAAAGGTTGGATTACTAGTGTGTAAACGGTCAAATCTTATTTGAAATGGATGGTGTGAATTTGTCGAATGCTCAAAAAACAACAAAATAAAATAGGTGGTATAAAGTAAATTGCTTAATGTTTCCAAATTAATCCAACTCTATATCTTTTCGGCATTAACTACATATGTTAGATAGGTTGTACTCAATTTTGTTGGAAATCTTTTTCATTACTAGGGTTATATATCAGAAACATAAATCCTTACATATCAACCAAAGCAAGGAAGGCATCTTAAAGTAGCCAAAAAGGAACTATAAGAGCTAGAGGTAAATTAACAAAATTTAAATAGTAGAGTAGTCACTTACCCAACAAACAAAACAAAGAAAAAAAAATGCTACTCCTTTCCTAGCTAGCACTCAAATCATGTAAAAAGCAACTTGTGTTCAGCTATTGTGATGAACATTGCTTATACATCAAAAAGCTTACAAACCCTAAAAACATACATTCACACACACTTGCAGCCTTTTCCTCAATCAGAGAATAATGCTAAGACGTCTAAATGTTTTTTTTAATAGCTAGAAGTTTTAAAAAGTATGAAAAGCTAGAAGGCTTTTGACCATCCATTCAAGTGTCATTGAATTTTGTTCAACAACCCAAGGACTTGGAGCACACTTGTTTTCACTAGTTAAAGTAAGAAAAACCACTACAAAGAAACAAAAATTTCCTATTATAAAAACATAAGAGCTGAAATTACTAAAGGCATTCCATCCAGCATAAGCATCTGGATAATCTGGAATGTGGCGTGGCATACCTGCTAGACATAAAAAAATGCATACGAAAGAAAGTCAAATTCACACCAAAGAAAGTAATCCAAAAATGAATTTGACCCAAAGTCTTTGGATATTGAAGACCAATTATTTTACTCAAAAGTAAGGAAAGTCGGCCTTTTCTATTCGATTTCCTTCTCAAAGAACCGTACATGACAATTGTCTGTCATACAACTCCCCTTATTCTTCAGCTGGTATGTTTATAACTTGAAACCATGGGTGTGGCTCAAAGTAATCTTGTCTACATAAAGTTTATCATGATGATGCTTGAATTTTTCTTTCTTTGAATCAAACCAGGGATAGAAAATACACTAATTTTTTATAAATTTTTTTGATCATTCATTTGTTTTTCTTGAAAGGTGAAAATCATAGAAAGGTTTATTTCGTTCCCTATATATATATATATATATATATATTAGTAAATAGGGATATACTTCGGATTGGAATCCTAAAGAAGTACTCTTTGGTCATTCTACCAATGCTAAAACCTTATTTTGTTTTGATAAATATGTATAAAAAGAGTTTTTCCTCTTTATTAATCATTTTTGTATTTTTGTGCCCCTAACCATTTACTTTTGCTCAAATAAAAGTATGGCAGTAATCACTTTACATTTTTTCTTTTGCTCCCGTCATCAGATTTTGATAACCAATCCTAAATCTAGGGTACACAATTTACACCAGTTTTGCATGCTTTCACTCCTGTACATAGAGGATAGGACTTGAATCTATCACTACAATTTAAGAAGTTGCTTGATCTTACCCATATGAGTATCCATTTTTTGAGTCGACATGAAAAAGAAAGATTATCAGCTCAAATTACTTTTTACTTCGAAAAACTATATATATTTTAACGAATTGCACATAAAGATATAGATAATACACATAAAGTTAAGGGAATTCCATAATTAATAGATTGAGTAACAGCTCGCAGACCACCTAAAAAGGAATATTTATTATTTGATCCGTATCTTGCCATAAGAAGTCTGAGGGGAACAATAGTACAAATGGTTTCCAACTATTCTGTTAGCGTATTTTATTTAATGAATCAAGCTTTTTTAAAGCATTACTCTTTTTGAATGCAGGTTCAGTGATTCATGCCATGTCAAATGAGTAAGTTATGCATAAGATGGGAGGGCTTGCTTCTTTGTTATTTTTTACTTATGTTATGATGTTTATAGGTAGCCTATTTTTAATAGGTTTCCCTTTTTGTACTGGATTTTATTCTAAAGATGTTATTTTAGAGCTCACTTATACTAAAATATACAATTAGTGGTAATTTTGCTTTCTGGTTGGGAAGTGTCTCTATCTTCTTTATTTCTTATCATTTTTTTCGTTTACTTTTAAAAACTTTTTTAGCACCAACAAATTCATTCAAGCAAGACATCTTACAATGTCATGATGCGCCCATTCTCATGGTAATTCCTTTAATATTTATAACTTTTGGAAGTATTTTTGCAAGATATTTGGCCAAAGTCCTCATGTAAAAATATTACATCATCTGGGAGTTTTGCCAGGGCTGACTAGTCCAGTCAAAATCTAGTTATATTGACCAACCCATATCTAATAAAAAAGTTTCTCAGTATCATATTTGTTTGAAAGAAAAACAAAAATTCCGTTTTCATTATGGAATAACGGAGCAACAATTACTTAAATATGTTTGTATTGTTAGAAGAGCGAAAGGATTTACATGTCAAGTTTTGTTATAATCGCTTGAAATGCACCTAGATAATGTGATCTTTTGATTAGTTATGGCTCCCACTATTCCTGGAACAAGAAATTGGTAAATCATTGGCATATATTAGTAAATGATAATATGGTAAATATATTGAATTATCGTTGTAAACCCCAAGATTTTATTACTATAAAGGATCGGCAAAAATCTCAAGCTATAATTATAGGAATAATCCATACTTGATGATGCGCTCCCAAGTCCCTAGTTAGCCCCCAAGTTGGGCCTAAGTACTCAAGTTGCGGAATTGTGGGGGACTCGGGGCACACTTTCAACTCTCAGCACTAAAAGGGGTAGAGGGGCATGCTGAAGCTCCAGGATGGGACTAGGAAGAAGTGACAAGCTATTCAATTACTCGAACTTACATCAAGAACCAACCAACAAGTTGGTTAATTCACTTTCTGGAGCACCCTTGGTGCTAGGACAAGCCATGGGCAACTCTAGATTCACATGACTCACCATGGCCCTGACTCGGGGAAAGCCACCCCCTTCCCCCATATAGTATACTCTGTGCCTCTCCATGGCACCCACATCTGAATGGCTTTTTGTCTCGGGACTCCCAAGGAGGAGTCCCGAAATTATCCCGGTTTGGACTCCTGGGACTTTGAACGATCATAACTCTTTGCTCAGACCTCCGATTGGGATGAGGTATCAAGCAAAGTTATAGCTCTCCTTGAGAGCTTTCCAACAGTGTGTCACACTTTACCTGCACGCATCGGGGTTGGGTTGATTCCTGACTTTTAGTGGTCGGGAGTCAAACTGCTAGTTTGACTCTTGGCTCTTCTTTTTGCCATAACTTGTGCTACAGATGTCCAAATGGCCCATGCGAGGACATTTTCAACATCTAGACTTCAGTAGCTTTCTAATAATATAAAGAACACCCCAATGCAAGGTTTTTTGACCCCTGCAATCGAACTTTGAAGTTTTGGGAGTCTCGGAGGACTCCCAAGTCCCAATTTTGGGAATGTGAGTTTCATCCTCACACTTTCCCAAGCTAGGGTTGCGACACTTGAGTTAAGTTAGTACCTTCTTGGATGAGCCATGTAGTTGGAATTAAAAGCTTAGCAACTACATATTTTTACACCATCCCACCAACACAATGACTTAAATCATCGGGACAAAACTAGTGCATATGGTGTTCTAATGATTCGGTATGAAATTGTACTTGGAACCCTAAGTAACATGGAACATGAGTTCCATTTATAAATTTGTAAAGGTTGATATTTGCTTTACATTTGAACCCCATGGTTTTGTGGAGTGCATAACATCGAATTGCAGAACTGGGTGGGCAACGTTTAATCTGCCACTAGCCATCAACACAAATATTTTCCTTCAACTCCAAGCCACTTCAAGCTGCCAAAGGTAAGCAAGCGTTAGAACAATAGGGTAGTTGTTACATGCCTACATTCCCAACAATATTCGATTGAGTAGCAATAACTGTTACTTGTGGACGAAAGAAATTAACATGATTAGGACGATGAGAATCATTGTTTGCACCAAGAGGATAATCAACATGTCATTTGGCAGACCCAAAAACCTCTTCCCCTTCAAGGTGTGGAGTGTGATAAAAGAAGGAAAATCTAGACGTGTAATTTGCCACAACAATCATTAGTTTAGCAAGATCACTAAACCGTTCGGCCCTCTTCAACAAAACTTCATACCTATAAGTCCATGACTAGATGGACCCCCTCATAAATATTATTTATACAAAGTAAACTGTTTGAAAGGTTGAACATAATTGTTAGATGTCATTGTGTACATATAAATGCCATGGTTCCTTGATTGTTGCAACTAAATGTTATGCATAGTTTCAATTAGATTGCAAATGGGCATGTCCGCCCACTCTTCATTGTTAGAGCATGATGATTATCACCTTCCCCAAGGGATTTTGCATTCTTGTACTAATTGCAAAGAACCTTGTGTTCATCTTGCAACTTAGGTTTGATTAGTTGTTTAGTGTGCTTATTGAGTGAATGAATCCAATGGAATAAACAAGTGCACTCCTTATCAACCATCCTAATAGAGGGGTCCCCCGAACCATAAACAATTCTAGCAATGTTCCAATTGGCTTGTGTGTTGTTAACCATGAATCCCTTTAAATTGGGTTTTGGAAACCCGTGTTTCAACATTGTTTCATTAAGCTTTGTCCACATAAGTCGTTGAACTTTGGTGTTTTCAGACTACATATCACAAATAGCTATGGTCAATAGTTTACAATAGATAGGATCGTACACATGATAAACCATAGTTGTCTAGCCAACAACACGCTTCACATGATCAAACATGATCCAAGTGTTCTACAAATCCCTTGCAGGTTGCATTCATGTGATGAGGTTAACTCCACTCTTGACACTATTTATCGACATCTTGAAAATGAACACCTTTTGTCCATGAACTTGTCTTGGGAAATAACAATCCTAGATGTAGTCATATCAACTTTTGGACTTCAAATCAAGTATGCTATCAATATAAGCCACCTCTTGAATGACATTTGAAAGAAGTAAGGTTATGAACGTAGGGAGAGTTAAGATCATCAAACTTGTCTTGGATGTGTTTTAGTTGTTCATCCTTGAAGAGTTCCACTATGCCATTGTTAGAACCATCAAACAAGTAACTTGCCAAGGTCTTGCTAACACTAAGGGAAATCGAAGAGATATTTGTATTAGGTGTGGGATCCACCTCCTCTATGATTAGCCTTCTAATCTCTTCAACAAACTCCCAACACTTTCCATCCGCAATAAGATGGTTGTGAACACCAAGATGAATCATTGCTCTTGACATAGATTGAAATCTATGCACAACATAATAGATTCACCCACTGTAATTGGCGACACAAAAAGGAAAAGAATGACAAAATTTGCATCCAAGCGAGGAAGAGGATGGAATCATTGTCATTTGACCTAAGATTGGAATATGAATGTACAAAATTCTCACCATCATCCTGCACACACTTCAAGTGACCCAAGCAACAAGCCTTCCTAAAACTGAGCCCAAACAAATTTTTTATACAATTAGTTATGACTAGCTTACACCAAGCATGGCCATTGTACTTTTTATCCATGCCTTGCATTTGGGAAGGGTTGTGAAGATTTAAATGGATTGGTGGTAATTCAAAAAGCCATCCCCATTAAAAGCAATCAACAAGAATCGAACTTTTTTACAAAGGGATATTATCATAATCCAAAGTTTGTAATTCATTTAAGGTTTATTTTGGTAGCGCCGTCACGCATAAGCAAGAAACAAAAGACTAAATATTTCCCACAAGGGAGGATGGCTCTGATGACAAATAGGCTTTAGATTGAATAATGTTTTTCAATGATTTCGTTAATGAAGGAAGTGGTGCCAAGTCCTCACCCTAAGAGGAATTAAACAATTCAATGAAAATAGAGAACGTAAAAACATCATAACATTGAAGGAAAATGTCATCAACTTCGAATTCTTGCTTCATAGTCTTGACCATAGAACCTGCAATTCTTGATGTAAGGATGGTTTCCTAAGAATTATGAACCAAGCTATCACCAACAATCCGATAACGACCATAACCAACAACACATTATTTCCTCTACGAGGAGGTCATAGGAATATGGTATGGAGAACTTGAGACAAAGTTATTAGAATCATACAAAACGTCCCTAAATGTATGTAAAGAACCTTATTAAAAAGTAAACATAACGCATAGACAAATTCCCAAAAATAACAGTTGTCCTTGAATTTATCTACCATAATGGTGAGGTCTGAACATCCAATAACATGAAATGTCACCATGTTACAAAGGGCACAAGAATAGTAGTGAAGGAACTCAAATGGATTTGAATCATCAAGAACAAAATCAAACATTAAGGTAAAATTTGAAGGATTTGGTGGAAGAGGAAGGGGAATTGAGGAAATATAATCCCTTTGCAAGTGGGTTGAATATGAAATTGGACAAAACACAACAATAATGAAAACCACAAACAAAAAAATCAAGTAGTGTAGTAACAAACGTAAAATTAAAATTGTAAAACTTATGTGTTTTTAACCAAACATAAATTTTGTTGATGGAATATGGTGCAAAAAATAAATTTGGGGTAGAATGATCAATTTGAAAGTTGTTTAAGTGGAGATCCAACCTAAAATTTCTACAAACTCCAATGCATTATGTGACTTACATAAATGTGGTACAAGCTTGGAAATAAACGAAAAAGTGAAGGAAAATATAGAAAGCCATTAGAAAACAAAAGTATGTTTCATTCAAAAAAGATCAGCTTTTGGAAGGATAGATGAATGAGAAAAAAGAATGAGCAAACGTTAAAAAACTTTAACAAATTGGTGGTGGTAGGACATTAAGAGCACATGAATATCATATTAGAACTTGCAGTTAGGTTAACATAAATAGGGTTGTTGTGTATGTAATGTGCAAAAAGAATGGGTGGAAGAGGGCATAACGCGATAGGGTAATAGCCTCATGCAAATAGGTGGAGGACAATAGTTACATCCAAGGTCAAAAGAAGCACATTGGAACATGGGATTAAGTGTAAGATCAATGATAATATATGTAGTCCATACTCTTCGTTAGTCAAATTGTGTGAAATACTTTTGTGACGAGATCTTAATAGGAAAAATAAAAGTTAGAGGGAATAATTATTAGTCATAGTTGGAACATGTTGCAAAAAGGATTTAATTAATGTTTCTAATATTACATTCCATCAAGCGTTAGAAATTACGGGAAGTATTTTCCAAAAAAAAACTACACTATATTAAAGAAGCAACATTCCCAACAACTTTCATATTTGAACATAAATCAACGACGTAGCAAACATAAGAATTCATCATTATTCATGTGAATGTTAAAATTAACTAAAATTTATATAAATTTGAAGAAAACAAAAAAAAACATGGAAATTTGAAATGTCATTTCTAGGTTGGTGGAAGGGAAAAAAATTTAGAAGAGGTTGGAGATATATATCATGGAATGGAACTTGTTATAAGGAAGGAAGTGAAATATGTGTTCTTGAAAATGTGTACATTTTATCACAAATATTTATGGGCTTTGATGAAATCCTTTGAAATTTGGTATGCATGATCGGTGGCAAATTTTATTTGTAGCAAAAAGGTTAATTTAGGTTAACTAAGTTACTAGCCAAACGAAAAGTTTTTCAACTTAGTCACAAATTACTTATAAAATCTAAACATGGGCAACATGGTGTCTAAAATACTTAAAACTTGATATAAACAATACAAGGAGGGAAACTAGAAACCCTTGGCCCACTGCATTTGTATGTATTAATATACTGACGTGAGTATTCTAGAAATCATATATGCACCTTCCAAGTGTATAAGATTCAGAACAAAAACGTTTATTCATTAACATCATTTTCTATTACACATAAAACAAAATTAGGTACAATAATGTAATGTTAGTGGCATTCATTATCATGATGGAGAATTTATAGTTAATTTTCAGAGTTATAATTCATAGAGATGGTGACAAGCAAGGTCAGTGAGATCCACTATAGTAAAAAGAGGGAAATTGAAAACTAAATTATGCCACAAAATTTCTAAAATTCATTATCAAAACACCGGCAATTATGAGAACACAAAACTAATAGGATTAAATAACCTTTTAAAAGTGGCTTTCATATGGTGACTTAGCATATAAAAATACCTGGAATAAAAAAAAATTGAAAATAATAGTTGCAATAGAGATATGCAAATTCAATATATTAAAAAAACTTATTAAAAATAATCTAGTTTTGAATATTGAGTTCAAATTATGATTTATAAATATTAATCGAACCCTAATTACCTTTTTAAATTTGCTAATTCATATGTATTTTTATTTGTGTATCTATAAAAGATGTGTGTTTGAGTCTATACAAGAGGATATTAGATGTCATTTCTTGCAATAGATGCTAAAGTTTGTAGAAAGGGAACAACTTTGTTTTAATTGAATGTTATAGTTTAGAAAAGAGAAGCTACAGTTTCATATGCAGGAAAAGGGTGTTGTTTAAAAGAATCCCATAACTCCAAGACAAAGAAGGTCAAAGCAAAATTTCCAATGGACAAATCCAAAGCAATAAAACTAAAATATAAAAATGTCGATTAAGAAAAAGTTGTAGCTCATGCAGGATATGCAACGCAACCTCTTATCTGTAAGGAGTGATCAAGTTGAAGAGGCAAGAACAATTTTTTTGAAGTGTAGTGCATATTACCTAGTTTATGAAACACGATTTGCTTATTTTTAATAGAAAAAACCCATTGATCATTTGTTTTAGAGGTCTAGGAGAAGCACATTTTCTTCTTTGATGCAAAATAAAACTTCTTAGAACAAGGTAAAAGGATCTTATTTGTGTCCATTCAACCCTGCAACAAGTATGAGTGAAAAAATGTTTCTTTAATGAAGAGATGCTGGGATTATGCTTGAAATCTTACTTCCAAGCTTGGTTTTTTGAAAAAGGTGTGTTGGAAACACTAATATCTTGCTTGAGATTTTTACATATATATTATTGTGTTTTTATTTTTGTAGGAGGTGGGGGACACAAACACAACAACAATTTGAGGTATATTTCCAAGCTTCATTTTTTTTCCTTTCAAGCTTTTTCTTTTGTGTTTGTTTGTTTTGAATTTTTGTAAAGTTTTGAAGTTCATTAGTTTTTTAGGATTCTTAGGAATTTGGACAAGGCAAGAGAATTTTCTTTGACCTCTCTTGAAGCTCTCAAGCTCCAAGCTTAGGAATTTCAAGAGAGAGTGAGGCAATTTTTTTTGCACTCAGCCTCCAACTTTCAATGCCAAAAGTGGGAGGTTGAATGCAAAAAACTTGTGTTTGGCATGTGTGGGAACTTTCGAGCTCAAAGCTCGGAAGTTCATAGAGGGATTGAGGCAATTTTTTTTGCGTTCGGCATGTTTTGGAACTTATGAGCTTGGAGTTCAAAAGGTCCATTTGTGGTCGAGGCAATTTTTTTTGCACTTAGCCTCCAACTTTTGGTGTTGAAAGTTGGAGGCCAAGCACAAGAAAATTTGTGTTCAACCTATTTTGAATGTGTTGAAGATAAGTCAAACACATTTTTTTGCAATCAACCTTTCATGGATCCCTCAAGCAACTTGTTCAAGAGCTCCATGAGAAGCCAAGGCAAATGTTTTTGTTTTGACTTCTCATGGAACTCCCAAGCTTTATGCTCGAGGCTCCATAAGAGGCCAAGCATAAGATTCCTTGCTTGGCCTCCAACTTGCGACACCTAAAGTTGGAGGCTGAACAAAAAAATAAATTGTTCGGCCTCTCATGGAGCTCTTGAGCTTCATGCTCAAGTACTCCATAAGAGTCCAAGCAAAAACCTTTGTTTGTTCGGGCTTTAATTTTCGACACATGCCAAGCAATCAAATTTTCTTCAAGCTCTTTTGAAAACAAAAGCTCCCAAGCTTGGAACTTTCAAATGTACAAAAATTTCCTCAAATATATTTCTTGAATGTAATTTTTGATTATTATTTAACCTTATTTCCTTCATTTCTTTGTTTTGCAGAGCTCTATCCATATTGGGAGTCCATCTATAGAAGTATTTCAGACTTTCTTTTTCACGTTTTGTTATCAAATTATGCATCTTTCTTTCTCTCTCAATTAATTCTCTTCTTCAAGTTCCACCATCTTTGGAAGGTGTTGAGTTGATTGAACCAAGGTTGCTGGAAAAGTACTTTGTGGAGATATTCCACTTTTCACAACTCTTCATCATATTCATATTTTAACAAATTTGGTATTCCTCAAGTTAATTTGTCCCCATTTGTTTGAAGGTGTAGAACTTTAACTCATAACAAGGTACTAAAATGAATGTCCATGAATTTCAATTTGTGGTAGAAACCACCTCTACACAAGTACTTGCTATCCAATTTTTCTTTTGAAATTTTTTTGCATCTTATTCTTCCTTTGTTTATTCTTGTGAATTGTTTCCAATGTAACCTAACTCAATCATGTCTATGCAAGAGGTTGGTTTGACATTTGGGCCTTTTACACAATTGGAAGTAGTTAGTATGACTAGAGACAAGGAAATCCTTGAGGTCCAAATGGAGCATAAGGTTAAGAAAATTGAGATGTTAGAAAGGCATAAAATTTATCCCAAGGCCAAGGTTCAAATGAACATACCTTTATGTTGCATGATATCCATGCTAGTTGTGAGGCCAACCCTCAAAATCGATGTGCTCAAGATGGAACACATGTTCTAAATGGGTTATCAAAAAGGCGACAATGTTATCTATGTCTTTCCCACAAACTAGCAGGGGGAGGAGGCATTTGTTGCAGATCACATCCATGAATGGGACGATCATTGGAAGGCTATGAATGCATCATTTGAGGAGGGGTTGAACTTGGATGAAAATTTGCAAAGGTTTAGTGGGAGAATTTGCTATGTGTGGGATGATAACCATCAACTACAAGCCTGGATGCCTTACATATCTAGAGTTCACCCATATGACTTCTCTTTGCACATTGTAGTGGATTCCATCATGTTGGATATGAGAGAGGGCCTCGTCCACCTCCTCATTGCAATGATAAGACATGAACAAGTAAGATTAAAATTTAACATTGTGAATTTCAAAGTTCCGGTCCTTTCCTGCTATTAATTTTTTTTTTCCTATTCCTTGCTTTATGCATTGAAGTTGGAGTTATCTATCAATTTTGTTTCAACCTTCTAGGTCTATCGAATTTGATCATGTGAAACCTAGTCTGGTGCATGATTTCTTCTACATATAGATCATCGATATGATTCCATTGGTCCAATTTAAGGACGTTATCAGTCTTAATGTCTACAAGAGATGTGAAAACAAGTCAAGGAAGACTTGGTACTCTTGACGCAAGAGAGTTTTTTTGACTATATGTACAAGGTTTGATTCTTTCCCAATTTTTCCATTTGAATCTATAAATTATTCTGATTAAAATGTGCTTTACAAAAATCATTTCTTCTTGGTGCAACATGAACTTTTAACCATAGCAAACGTGGCCATAAAGCTTTATTATGAAGAAGTTCCGAATGAAAAATGGAGGTCACCTTCTAGACTATAGGCACTTATGGACAAGGCAATGGATCAAGTCCAAAAGGATCATACCTTCACCTTCACAAAACACTTGCCAATTTGTGACCTTGCTCTTGCTCCCAAGTTACTAAAACAAATTTAAGTCCACTACGATATGAATTCAGAGTCGGAAATGCTCACCAAGAAGCTACAAATGCTGGCTTTTGCATATGTCACAAATGAGCATGTATATTGGTTGAAACTTTGGAACCAATCTGGTGTGTTAAAGGGAGCAACAAAATTCCCAAAACAAGGATTTTTGGATGGAACTTTTGATAAGTGGCTTCACAAGACAACTTTCTAGTCTTAGGTAAATGATTACTCATCCAAGACTTTGAATTTTTTGTATTTGGAATGATTGTAAACTAGCATTCTGCATTTTGTAATTGGAGGTGGAGGTGCAAAAACCATATTTTGCCACAGTCACTGATCTTTCCATTTAGCTTTTCGAATTTGAAGATCTACCAACATTATTAGACTACATTTAGGAATGGAGACTTTCTCTATGGGAAACATGTTTTTTTAAGGAGTTCAGGTCCAAAGATGGGATTTGGAAAAGTAAGTTGTGGGAGCAATAGATTGGTGGGACCAAAGCCCTTAAATGGGTGGTTTATAGGTGATTTTTGATCCAACCATTCCACATTTATGTCATCCATTGTGGATTATATTTTAATCTTTTGATGGCATTTGGATTTCATAACTTTGTATTATTTTCTAACCATTGTAGGTATTTCCATTTTGTGTTTTTTTGGAGGGGTGCCATATCCGAGATTCCAAGACTCTTTGAGATATGGAGAGATCCAAAGATAGATAACACAATGTACAAGAAGGATATGCTGAAAAATTGGAGCTCTCCACATCTCTTGGATTATGGTTGGTATCTTAATTGCCCGAAGGAGAACATTCTTCCATTAAAGTTCAAAACTCGAGAAAAACATGAGCCAAAATTTCTTCAGGGACTTAGAGCCTTGGAGAAGGAGACACCAACCAAGAAGAGATTGGAGGGGGGAAAAAGGAAGGGAAAGAAAAAAATTCAAGAGTTTGGATCAAAGATGCAAGATGATGAAGATGTTCCCACTCAATCTTAGAGAAAGGTAGAGCTTGGTTTGGCCATGGCATCTCTTTAGGAAATTCTAATGACTTCCACTTGGACCATCCCAACTAAGGAAGAGGATGTGACTTTAGACATCTAGGAGTTTTGTTTTCCTCAACAAGAGTGCCAGAGAAGATGATAGGAGCAGACCACCCCTAGTGTACGAACATCAAGTATTGGGAAAAAAATTCCATTGTTCACTCTTTTGCTAATTCCCAGTCCTGCTCACTACAATTCCATTGTGAAATTGATGAATGTATCTTGGGCCTCAATTCTTGCATCTCATATTCAAACTTGGGTATGGCCAGTTGAACATTTAAGCATTCCATACTCTATGAAAGAGGTAATTCCTTTCTTAGTTTAATCTTTTGACTTTTCATTAATGTTTTTCAAGTAGCTTCTTAGGACAAAATTTTCTTTTCCAAGAGTAGGTGGATTGCAGAGAGCTCTTGGGTTTCAACTTTCAACATTGAAAGTTGAGGGCCAAGAGCACCTAGCTTTGGGTCTCTAACTTTTAACGTTGAAAGTTGAAATCCAAGAGCACTCAAGTTTCGATCTCCAACTTTTGACATCAAAAGTTGAAGATCAAGAGCCCAAAGGTCTGGGTCTTCAACTTTCAGCATAAAAAATTGAGGACCAGGAACCCCATGCTCCAAGTCTTCAACTTTTGATGTCGAAAATTAAGGACCGAGAGCCCCATGCTTTGGGTTGTCAACTTTCAACATTGAAAGTTGAAGATCAAGAGCCTACTGCTCTTGGTCTTCAACTTTTGGCACCAAAAGTTGAATCCCAATAGCATAGAGCTTTTGGGTTTCAAATTTCGGCTTTGAAAGTTGAATGCCAATAGCTTACGTCAATTATTTATACAATTTTTTATTTCTCGTTTTAATGCTAATTGGAATGATCCTGAACTTGTTCTAAATTAGTTTGTCTAATTTGTCTAATTTGTGTTTTTTAGGTGTTTATTGAGAACAAGGTCAACCTTGTTATAACATATGTACCAATCAATTTCCTGATTCCACATGTCTTTGAGCCACTATATTTCATTCCTCCTTGGAATAGGTGAATGGATAATTTTATCAAGTCCATTCTATTTGTTATAAACAAGTTTTTAATTTGATAGAAAGGCCGTCATTATCATGCATGTAGATGACTTGTGAGTGTTGAAGGAGATTTGTTCCTTCTTGGAAAGCTACTAGTTGAAGGTTTGCATGAAGTGGATTGTTGTTAACTCAAGCCCCTAGATGAGTAGCGAGAATCCATCTTCTCCGGTACCACGAATCTTTTTTTTTCATATGTCTTCTTGCTTTGCATTCATTAAAAATTAGGATTGAACTAAATTCTACCTTTTTCTTGTAGACACTTGTTAGTTGTGTCACCCTTTTCATAGAATTCAGTTCTAAGCGCCATGCTTTCCTCGCGATTTCAGTTTTCTAACCCTTCTTTCGAGCTAATCAAAAAGGGTATTAATCCTGAGACAGAGGATGTCCTCTATAACTACACCAATGTAACCTCAATGACCAAATTCTAGACTGGACGGGCTTTTAGGGTGGCGAAGGAGTTCCATGTGATCACATTGCAGGCATTTATCGATGTTTGTTCACCGCCATATTTTGCAATTGTGGACCTTAATTGTGAGATGGGTATTTGTATTCATCCTTCTCTTGTTTTTTTGGATTCCAAGTTATTTATATAACCTTTTTTGTCTCCAACTTTTGCGTTTGATTTTTTTTACAAGGAATAGTATGCATGTTCGCCAAGTGTTGGGGAGGTTGATCCTTGCATTTGAGGTTGATTCAAAGACCTTTGATGAAGTTCTAAAGCCACTTTTGGATGCAAAGTTAGGTGAGAATATTGTTAGGCCTATTTTTACCCGTAATGACGATTCTCCCATCTAGAAGAGAGCCAAATTGAATTTCGATTGTGAATAAGTCTAGTTGCATCCCTTTATTTATGCAATGTAAAATTTTCAATATTTTTTGTTATTTTTAATGTTCTAGTTTTTGTCTACAAAGAGGCCAGCGGATTGACAAGATAACATGTGCTATTTTTTGCTCATCTTGATTTCCTTCAGTGTCCATGTCAAAGCTTTATCTTGCCTTCATATGCCGAGGCTTTTACATTTGTGTTGGCGGACTTATGCTCCATCCCCCTATCTCCAAAGCCTAGGATTCGTTACCAGCTTAATGTTGAGATATTCATTGATCATGAAGCAAGAGAAGCTAGTGTTCAGGACATTTTTGGACTCTTTTTGCCTTTGATTGTATTGTGCTTGTACTTAATTGAGACATGACTTTTCTATTTTTTATTTATTTTTAGAGCAACAACTCTTTGAATCCCTTTGCATGAGTTCTTCATTTTTTTGTTTCTCTTGTGTATCTTATGCATCTTGCTTTTCTCTAAAAGAATTCTATTCTTGTAATTAATTTCTAGAGGGTTTCAGTAGGTTTTGATTTCTTGATCAAACAACTCTTCTATTGGTATATTTTGCAAGCTGTTCAATTTGGAAACAAATCAACAAGGTGTGAGGAAAAATAAATTTTATGCAATATAAACAGTTTTGTTCACTACAATGAAAACCTGAAAAAGTTTCAAATATAATTTTCTTCTGCAACATGTTCATAAGTACTATGAAGCTATCTATAATTACTACCAAAATAATATATTATTCAATGCATTTCATATTTTTATTTCTATTCCACCACATTCCATTAATACATTGTTTGTTTATCTTTGAATTCTATAATATTGATTGTTGTGATGATTAGTGTTTCATCTTTGAAGAGAGTGTTATTGAACAAATCATGTGATACTTGGTCGATTTCAAAGATTTCATCATCTTTGTTTCTGTCACATGTTGTAATAGTTGCTCTTGTGCACTCAGATAAATGCTTTCATTAAATTGTTTGTTTAAGTCTTCTATGACATCCAATCTCCCATTTTGCAATATCTTCATATGTGAATACTGATCCTCCCTATTACTTTCTAATCTACCATTGTCATTTTAATTCAAGCTTTGAGGTTGAATGAAACACTCCTTTGATTCCTCCTTGTTTGGTGCTTGAACGAACAAGTTCATTCTATTAGCAATAGGATTTTTGATTCTCCATATTTTTTAATGTTCCAATATGCTCCATTTCCTCCTTTTCAATTTCTACATAGATATTCAAACATGCATGTCAATCCTTTCAAAATGAATATTGAAATATAGATCCTAAAACAAATCAAACATTTTCTATGTAATATTTCATCACTTGACATCTTGAAAGTGTTTTTTGGGTTTTGTTGTTTCATCCTTCTCATTTTATTTCTTCAATTCTATTATTTTAAGGCTCCCGCAATAGGACTACAACATTTTTGCCAATGGTCTCCATAGTTTTCCTAATTAAACTTATGGAATGTTTCTTCACTTTTTAACAATGTTCTTATAACTTTTCAATAGTCAGAATTGTTGCAAAATGCATATTAGATTTCCTCCCATCATCAAATATTTTACACTGGAAGTTTTCTTGGTTTAAAGTGGTCGTCCCATTCAATTTGATTGTCTTCTATGACAATTGATTACAAAAGGTAGGTTGAGGTCAAGTGTTTTAGATTCAATGTTGGAATTTTTTGGGTTTTTTCTAAATCTTTTAAACTTCTTTATGATGTTTGGAAGCATATGTTATATTGTGTTTATATTTGTTGTCATTTCTCAAGCTAGCTCATCCTCCCAAGCTTTTTAAATTTTTTTTGATATTACTCATGTAATGCTTTGTTGTACTTTGTACATGACATTCAATTATTTTAAATCATTTTTTATTATAAAAGAAATGAAATGCAAAATTTGGTATATCACTTTTGTCAAATGTTTCAAAATGTGATGCCTATTTTGAAACCAATAGTATCATCTACTTTAAGTAACCTATGCAATTTTTATAGTTGTTTTCTCCCCATATGCTCTATTCAAAGATAGTAAACATATTGCTTTGCTAACCCAAAAAGTCATATTAGTTCAAAAAACATTTTTTTCATACAAAATATATCTTTTTGTGCATCATATCCTCGAAGAACCTTGTTTACAAAGACTTGTTAACTTATAATGTCAGGCTTTGCAATTATTACCAATTTCAAATGTGTTGCCAAATTTTTTTATTGACATATTGAATTAAGTTGAATGCCATTGGTGGGTTGTTCATTTCATTGGAACCCATTCTAGATTATGGTATAACCATTGGGGTGGTGTTTTTTTAATTCGTCATTTCCTTTTTTGAGTTCATCACTACATCTTTTGAATATGGTGGGGAGCTTTCCTCTTCCAAATCACTTCTAGTAATAGAACTGGTTGATACAAGAACATCCAATTCTCTGCTATAAACGAATACTAGTGTTTTGTATGCATCATGTTCAACATGAAAAACATTCCTCAACCATTTTAGTAGCGAGATTGATTCTCTTATTCTCTTGTTAGCTTGAAATCCGAGTAGGAAGTCACATTACTTGTGAAACAACATTTTATAATTTTGATTTGTCAAATGTGTTGGCCATGGATTGTTTTTGGGAGGTTGTTGCAAATTGTTTAGAAACTCCAAGCAAAACATTTTTACCATTGTCCCATATATTTTGTAATCCTGCAAGTGGTTAGAAGATGCCAAGTACTCGATCTCTACTTGAAACTCTACATCTACATTTTTTAGCTCTATTTTTTTATACTAATGGGTAATATTCCAAATCTCTTAACGTTCAACAAGAGTGCTTGGGATATGGATATCATGACATTATGCAAATGAACAATTCAACTTAGAACTTTTTTTTTTGATTGCTACTTGGAAGCTCATTGAAAGATACTGAACTTTAGTCATGCAATGTTACAAAGTTGTAAACATATCCCAAAGGCCAAATTTTTATAGGGTCATTTTAAAATTACTTCATTTAATGATCGTTTCAAAATTGTTTAACATTTTTTGGATCATTTGGATGGGATTGGCTACACTAAAATGTTATAATTGGCAAAAGAACTATGTTTCCTATTCGTGTCATGCGTGGTATGTGTAACATGTAATTGTGATCACTTCACCGGCCCTTGGGCCTCATGAGGTGGTTTCATGCCATTTTTTGTTTGCATTCGTTTTACATGCCATGTGTCTAGTTCATGCCCTCTAGCAACTATTATTCCTATACTTCATTACATACCTACATAAAACTTCATATCAAGTATGAAACACTCAAAACATTTCCAAACTTCAATTGATATTTGGATGTACAAGAGATCTTTAAATATGTAATGCATGTATTTAAATAATCGTGTGGACAATTTAAATAGGTTTGTATCTTAACTTATGTATATTTTAAATATTAGAACTAGAGATTACAAATATTAAATGTATTTAATTTGGTGCATTTTTTAGCCTCTGAAAACCACATGGTTAGGTTAATGGCCTGGTGAATTTCCTTGTGAATAACCTGCATACCTATACATTATTTTTGTTGTAGGTTGTTCAAAAACATTGTCAAAAACATTTTCATCATCGTCCCATATATCTTATAATATTATATGTGATTAGAATATCCCCATCATTCAATGACTGCTTACATCTCTACATCTACAATCTTGAATTTTTTTCTTTCTACCATCGGGAACATATTTAAATTTGGTGGTGCTCATGAAAGTTTTTAATGGTTTCTTTTCATATTTTTTATGATGTTTTGTCTCAACATTAGTTCATTCGATTTTTTCAATAATCAATTTCAATGTTCAACTTTAGCCAATATTCATTTTAACCCTTGCATCATTTCACAATTTATTGCAAATAATTGTATTATTATTTCTCCTTCAATTATTGATCCATCGTTTCTTTCGACTATCATACATGTTTCGTGGTTTTGGGGTTGGCCTTATCATCCGACGATTCACGGATTCCATTCGCTTGTTTTAAAATTCTATTTTCAAAATCCAATGGCAACCAAGTTTGCTTGCTTGGAGTTACTTAGAGTTGTCTTCAGGGTTTCAAGAATTTTGTCAATAGCAAGTTTCCAAGGGTTATTAAATCCTCTATCAACAAATTGCTAAGTAAACTTGTGAATTTTTTTTTCTAGCATAGGTTTTTTCAAACTTGTGTGTTATTTAAAAAAATCCAAGGCATGTGTAAACATCGCCCAGTGGTAGTCTTCCATATCCTCCTTTGAAATGTTTACAATTTTTTTCAATATTGCAAGATTTTTTTTGTCTATCTTCACATTTGCCCATCGCCATGCCACCCATTCATTTGTTTTGTTAATTGTTTTTTTCCATTTTTTCCCCCATGTTTTAATTCTAGCAAATACTGGAGGGGGAGTAACTGAGTGTCATCTTTTTGACATTCCCAAGGTTTTGTTGTCATTTCACATATTTTATAGATCAAATATGCTTGAAATTAGTGTATATTCTATCATTGATTCCAATGTGTTTAGTGTGGAAATTGGTGAGAATTTTCCTCTTGCCTTTGTAAAATAGAGGCTTGTTGTATAGATCGAGCAAATTATTAATATAAGAAGAAAATGCAATTTGATTTTGCAAGTAGCAAAAATTGTTGTAGACACTAGAGGTTGAGAAAGTGAACAAAAATAAAAAATAACTTTAATTAGTGTAGGCAATGTGAAGTGTCATGGGCTATTTCATATTGTTTTTGTTTCAAATAAGCACATGCCTTTTGGTGGTGAATAGTAAGTGTTCAGATTGGCACATATCACTTGGTGGTCTCTGGGATTTAATTTAACATTATGTATGGTTTAGATGTTGCGAAGCTTGAATATATTTCATATTAAGGAAATATGAATTATGGCTTTAAATTGTGACTTGAACATTTCATTTGTGGATTTGTTTTGAAAGAAACCAACATAAATTGTTTCAACCTTGTTTCTTTTGTTCAATTTTTTGCAAAAATAACATTTGTTGGCAACATTCAAAATAAAGTTCATCCATATTTTCATCCATAAATATCATTCATCCATGGACACGTGGAAAAATATTCCTCCACATCAACAAAGATTATGCCTTACCTATCAAAGAATATTATCTTAATATTTAGTTGACATGCACATAATATTTTTAAGAAGATTTTTTCATGTTCATCCTCACATGTTCATGACCTAGCATCCCTCCTTCACAAACAAGGTAGCCTTGTACTTGTTGGCTCATTTGTGTTTGTCCTTACCCACAAGATGAATAAATTTCATTTAGACACAACTTGATTACCTCTAGAAAATATGTGATTATATCCATGTCATGTTTTTATCAAAATTCAAAATAAAATTTTAAATGTTACATTGGAGGGGTCTTAGTAGTAGATAACTTAGTGGATACCTTTTCATACCTCAAATGAACATATATGAAATGAACTTTATCACGTTCATATAAATTTATTCATTTTTAATCCAAATACAACAAAACATATTCATTATATATTTGAATAACTCTACATAACACATCAAATCTTCAATAAATTGTAACCTTGCTTATTTTAAAATCATAATATTCATTTTTCCTTTGAACAAGGTTTTCAAATTATGACATTTGAGTGATAAAAACACGTTCTAAAAAAAAGACTACAATGAATAATAAAATTAAAACACATATTCAAATATTTTTCATTACCAAGCTTTTACAATCATCAATATATGGTCATGCACAAAATTTCAAAAAGAATGGGTTAATATAACATAAGATAAAGGACGTTCAAATTTTCAACTAGAATCAACATCCCAATTTTGAGTGTGTAACATCCACTAAATATATAATGAAACATTTTGGAATTACACAAAAACCATTGAGATGAAAATTCACAAGTAAAAAATTATTATGCAATTTTCATTAAATTCCAATTCTTAAAACTCATGCAATAATTTTTCAAACTTAGGGGGATGTAGGATTTTACTACATTCAACATAGTCCTTGGTACATTTGATAATGACTACACTTACAAGTGAGGTTGTAGCTTGATTGGCATAGGTATGGGCCTTTCCCATGGGATTGTCATGTGTTTATTAGCCTTAAATTCTATAAGTTTCAAGTAATGGTTTTGTGCACCTTGAATGTCTCTCTAAGTGTGCAACTCATGTAGAGCAATAGTTGAATGCAATGGAGATGGATGGAAGTATGAATGCTTTTCAGTACTTTCATTTTCCCCTTCCATGTTGGAATAAGGTGGACTTGTTGTTACATTGAAATTTTCTATTTTTGGCATGTGCTTAAGGATGTCAAGACCTTTGATATTTTTTTTCAACTTTGTTATCCCACTTTTCTGCATGGTCAATGAGGTTAACACTTGCAAGTTGGTCTCACCTATACTACCAACAATCGTACTTGTGTTTTAATCAATTGAAGGAACCAACTTGCTCTCTTTGGTAATTTGTTTTGTAACTTTGGGGTCAACAACATTTGGTTGTTCCTATGGCACATCTAAGATAGGCTTGCTTGATGTACTTGTAGGCTACCTTTTTTATGTTGACCCCCCCCTTTTTGGTTATGTCATATTTTGTCGCAATTTTTTCGAAGCATATTTTTGACATTTTTTATTATAACGAAGTTCTAACAACAACCTTTTGAGGGATTTGAACCTACACACTTGGACATGAATGTGCTCACCATTCATTAGAACTTTTTCCAAGGTTGTTTTTGCATCTACTTCAACTTAGGTCTTTAACTTCAATTGAATAGAAAAGGAATCATTGTTTTTAATCTACCTTTTCAATTTTTTTGATAATTGGGCGTTGGCCAAATTGGGAGACACTGGAATAGAAATGGGTTTATTTGTTCCTGGATCAACGGGACCATTGGGGCACCTTGTAGACCTATGGTCAGAAAGTCATAACTTATTTGACCATTCTTTTACACAAGACACACATTGGAAATCAAGTTGATCCTTGTCCCCATTTAATGGGTTCACCCATGATGAAAATATTTATAATAGAAGCTCAAATTATAAAGTTTAGGAATGACCCATTATTTTATAAATCAAGTAGGTGTTAACTTCACATAGTACTTCAACAACCCTTCAAACCCATTTGACTATCCTATTTCTTTCTTATTTGTAGCCATATTAGATAGAGTTTCCAAAACAATAAACTTTCCCAATTACCATTAGACTTTGTGCTATTTCTTATGGCAACCCACCACCATGTTAGAAAGAACTATCTCACAACTAATTGTGCCCAAAGGAATAGTGCAACTTAATAATAAAAACCTTATACATTTTTTAAAAATTCGTTTGAGGCCTTTAGATTTTTACAAAGTTCCAACCTTTTGCATTGGATTCATGGCTCACAAGTTTACAACACTGGAATTATGGTTTGACACCTATGTCATGACAATGTGTTTCCTGCCAAATGTTGTTATAGTATCAATTTTCATGTTATAGTTCACCCCATGTTACACCGCAAGATTCAAAGAGAAGAACACCTAAATGTGAACACTCAGATGAGGTGATTTTGCATGCATTCGAATGCACATGCTTGAATCATTGTATTTTGAATGGCACCCTTCACAAATTGTGACCTTGGTTCATACATGAAGAATAATTCGAAAATGTTAGGAATATTTTTTCAAAACACTTATAACAAATTGAAAAAAAAACTTGAAATGGAAACCTAACAATTTTCTTCAATGGAGATCACTAAAATTCTACCAAATAACTTTGATCTAGTTGGACACCAATAATAACACTTTCACAAATGTTAGCAAATATATTATTAACAAGCTCATAATAATGTATTTGCAAACATTTGTGGAAACACACACAAGAAAACCTTGGTGCAGTTCCATGACAACCAACCATTGATGAACTTAACAAAAAAATTAAAACTCCTATATCAACCTTGTGATTCAAGAGAATGCACAAAATTAGCAATAACCTAAAATAAAGAAGTTGTTTCACCATGGAACACACAATGGCATTGAAACTATATTCAAAAGGTGGAGGATCAAAGGTGCTGCAACAACACCAATGAAGAAAACACAAATTGATGATGCTGAAACGCACATGCAAAGCTACTGCGAAACCTAAACCCTAATGGGTCAAAATGACATCCCATCACATGTTGTTTGCATGCATTCCATGAAGATAGGGATGGCATGGCAGCTTTTAAAATGGGCATAACATACTCATGCTACATAGAGGTAACCATTGAGAGGCAACCATTGGGACTGGGTTTCGGGGAAAGGGAAGGGTAATGGGAATGGGGGAGGACAAAACATGTCCGACGATACTTTTGTACTGGATGCAATCAATTGATGTTTTCCATGAACTTATTCAGTGGTTTCCTTTTTTTTCTTTGGTAAAAATTGAGATCTGATATTAGTGAAAGTGTCGTGGGCACCAGCCACCAGGTGTGCCCTGAGTCCTTGGTGCAGGCGTGGGAAATGCCTGCTTTGTAATGTTCTGCAGGTACCTCATATGTGATAATTTAGTGGTTCTCAGGAACCTTGTAATTACATTACCTAGTGCGACATTTTTTAAGCCTTGGGTGAACCACCACCCACGATGGTACCATAGTAAAATCTATTCAAATTATTTCTAATTTAACAAATGTCCCAAATCAGGTCTCTTACTTCAAATCTAACATTTTAAAGGCTTAATATGACCTCTAAGAGGCCTCACTCAAAAAGGTAAGGGTATGAATGTGAGTAAGGCTTCACCCTGGCACAACTATGTACACAAAAAAATCAGCGGGTTTCATAAGGGTTTGCAATTAAATGTAATAGAGAGCAGGGAACCTGGTAGGGCCGGTTGTAATTTGGAGCAGGTAATGCAGGCAGCAAAAGTCATTGAATTTTGAGTATTTTCATGACTAAAAATTCAATAAAATTAGAATCTTTAGTGTTAGTTTAAGTTGTGATATTTACATAGGGTAAGATCTTTGGTTGTAGGATCTTTTGGTTGCTTGAAAAAAAGTTCGGCCATCTAGGAGCAGGCGGTGCTTTTTAAACTGCCCAAAAATTCTTTTCTCAATTATAAGGTTTGGAATAGTTTTCTAGACTAGCCAAAAACCTAAGGCAATTAGCCAAAAAAAAACCTGGGAGAATCTTTCCAAAGCGCTTGAAGATTTTGGGCGAATTGGGAAAAATTTATTCAGGTTGCCCAAAAAATTCCTAGACATCTCCAATTCCCCACACTCTCTTACTTAAGCAAGTTGGTGGCAACAATATTAGAACTTCTTGAGAACACAAGGGGAGTTATTTTAGGCTTTTGAAATTAAAGGGTCAAACTAACTTCCTTATTCCACCCTAACTTGATCTCAAACTTTAAGAAAATGAAGATTTTCATTCCTGAGGTTAGGATTATTATTTATCCCCCTTGTAATGCCAATGATGTCATTTCCCAAAACAGTTTTTACCTTTGTTGGCTGAATGGGATAGTGTTAAGGTTAATTTATTTTTCTAATTTATCCCCTTGATCACCTTAGTATGAATCCAGCTTAACCCATGTCTTTGTATCAAGTTGCTAGATTGAGGCTGGGCAAGTTACATGGCAGAATGTAACTTTGGGATATGTTATAGGTCATAAACTAGCTTAAGTATGTAAGAAATGAGAGAATCAGCCATGGCCAATTCAAGAGATCTCAAATACCCCTCAAATGATCTTTGATTGGTGCATTTTCATGTTTGTTCTGAGTCATCTTGTGTGGTTTTGTGTACAACTGCATTGCCTGATTTTGCTTGTTTTGCAAAAAGAGTTTTAATTTTGTTTTGTTTTGAATGTTTTACTGGTCGACACTAATTTCGAACCTAACACCTCTTTAGAAAAAAATAGAAAGTTAGTTACCTATTATCAACATAGTTTTCAACATTGATTACTAGAATTTCTAATTTTTGGGGGTGGGGGAGGAGTGTCTAGCCTAGTGGCCAATTCTACTAGTAGACTTGTGAAAGACCCTAGTTGACGAAGTGTACAAGTTTGGTCCATTGAATTTCTTAGTATCTAGAGATGGGCAGAACCCTTGACAATTATTCCTGAGATGTATGACAATATATGACACCCCCCATCGAGTAACTCACCTTAGATGGCTTGATCCAAAGATTGCTCTCCAAGCTTTATGGCAGGGTGGAGGGAGAATATTTTGATTTTTTGTCTGTTCTCAATGTGTTCACATCAGGTTCCCAAAATGTTCCTCGAGTTCTTAATGTGTTCACATCAGGTTCCCAAAATGTTCCTCGAGTTCTCAATGTGTTCACATCAGGTTCCCAAAATGTTCCTCGAGTTCTCAATGTGTTCCTGAGGTGTTACCTGACACTTTATAACCATGGAGAAAATTCTCTTTGTTATTTGAAGCCTCCTACCAGCACAATTGCCTGCTTTGAAGGGGACAATTCTAAGATTTCTGTTAAGTGGGATTATGTGTAATGTACCGCTGAGGTGTTGGCTGTTCTTAACCACTCAACATTTAGTCAAGTCATTCCCAGCCATACATACCCAAAAGACTAAAAATACCAAAAACTAATTTCTGCAAGGGGGAGAAGGGTCAATCTTTGGACTCTGTGAAAAGAAATGGGATTTATTTTATTAATTTCTTGTGCCTTTCTGTTCTTTCTAAATTTAAAGATTAAAAGAGAAGTGCCTTCCATCAGTCAGGAAAAACTGAAGCAGAACCAGATCTGATTTTTGGAATTGGAACCAGAACTGAAACTGGAATTTTGAAAAATAAAATTGTTTTGGGAAAAACGTTTGGAACCAGGGGTTAGTTGGAGGTGAATCAGGAGTTCTCCCTTGGTTCCAGACTGGGTTACCCATGACTGGAATGGAACTGAACTGGGTCGGTTTCAGAATCAGAATCACGGTCTGATTTTTTTTCAAGAACGGGACCCAGGATTGCATATTTTTGTGGAAGTGCAATCATTCTAATTTTTTTTTAATAGAACCCAACCAGGTTCTTTATAGAAGTCAAGAATTGCCTAGCACTGATTCATGGCTGGAGTGAAACAACAGCCACCAATGCACCAGTTCAGGATGAGGCTGTTCAAGCCGTTTTGGGGATGAACCAAAAACACATCCTCTTGCCTTGCCCAGGGATTTTTCAGCCCCCTTCTCTGCCCCAAAATTTTCCCCTCCTACCTACTTCCCTCCCTACTACCTACCTCTGCCCTCCTACCTCCCTCCCTCACCTCATTTCCTGCTCACTCCATCTCCAAAGCTTAGAAGAGCTCATGAGCTTGAGTAGCATAGAGTTTCGAGGAGATGTAGACACAAGGCTTGAAGAAGGTGGAGAGCTCAACGTTGAAGGAATTTGGAAAGGAAAAAGCAAGAGGAGTGCTTCATCCCAAATGCAGAAGGGAGAAAAGATTACCTTCTCTACATTTCTTTTTCTTCTCTATGATCTTTTCTTCTTTGTGATTTTTTTAATTTTTTCTTCTGTTTGACAAGAGGTAAACTCCCTCCTTTCTTTATGTTTTTTTTTTTTCTGTTTGAAAAGAGGTAAGTTCCCTCCTTTTTTTGCATTATTTTTTTCTCTATGGTTTTTTTTTCATTGTGTTTTTTTTTTTTTTTTTTTTTTAAAAGAA
>Ga0116227_10002842_pt1 | contig 38983 bp, 28 predicted proteins | sample S1TSphgellanicum_FD_89693 | JGI IMG/M metagenome (GOLD analysis project Ga0116227, IMG submission 89693) | Host-associated microbial communities from peat moss isolated from Minnesota, USA - S1T2_Fb - Sphagnum magellanicum MG | ecosystem: Host-associated > Plants > Peat moss > Unclassified...
AATACCAAAAAAAAAAAAAAAAAAAAAAGATTCTGAGCTATCTAAGGTCTAAATTTTTTTTTTTTGGTTTACCAAATCTTTTGCCTCAAAAAATCAGATTGCCCCTGATTTTTGTTTTCTTTGGAGTCTGGGGAAGTTACATCTGGGGAAGCTCCACAAGGAACGGGCAGTGAGTGAAAAAAATTTCCAAGCACTACCCACACAGACAAACACCACTATTACTTTAATATATAAAATTATGAATGGTCAATAGTTGGAGTAGTAGGTCATTTCTAAAAGGGAAAACAATGTTCTTGCAAAATTCAGATGTGGTGAATAAAGAATATTACCAATATAATGTATATTCTTGGCATTAAAATGAAATCTTTTTCAATCATGGCTCTTACAAATGTAAGATCCTTTGTGGAATTCCATCCCACGGTAAATTTAATGCCAAGAGAAAAAGAAAAAGGCAAAATCCCATAGTACTTGAAGGAATGGAATAACAAGAAGTGATACAAACTTGAACCAAGATCTCTAATAGTTTTGAAGTGAATTTTATCACTAGAATTCTAACTTCCTTTGAAGATTGGCTCATCCAATAACATCTCCTATAACATAGAATATGAGGGCACCTTCACTTCAAGTCTCTTCACCTATTTTCACAAAAAATAGAATGCACTAGACACACTTAAACTATTAAAGCTAAATGTATTGTGTTAAACTTGGCAGGATAAAGGGAAAAAAGGTAAATTTTTTTTTTCATAATTTCATACCAAAATCAATTCTATAAGGCTAGAATCAAAGGGAGTTGAATTGGACATTTACCCCACAATGTAATTTAATGGTTTGGCAAGAAGGAAAAAAAGTCCTTCAATGAAGTCGCTCGGTCTCTAATCTCTAAAACCTAATGAAACACTTATGAACATTATTAGTTCACAAAAATTGTTGTTATTTAGATTGATGTGAAATTCCAACAAGAGTAATACATTAGAGTCAAATCTTAGTTCATTTAAATAAGTCTTGGTACTATTGTCCACATAACATACCAAAAGACAAGAAAAAAACAATTTAAGGATAAGCCCATAACAAGAGTTTTAATTGGTTTTCATGATCACATTGAAACTTATAGTCGTTACATTTTCAAACACAAAAAATGATCATATTCAAGTACATGAAAGTATATGGTTTCTAGTGTGTAACCAAATATATAAAATGATGATTAAATATTTATATTAAATATTTGGTTTATAGTCAGATTTGGCTAAATCTTCATGAAGACATTTGTTAGTTTTTTTTAACATCTTTCTATGGATAGTCATCACTATAGCTCCAAAAGAAAATTTCTCAAAAAAAAAACATTGGTTGATAGGGATACTTATGAGTTATTTATAGAGCTGCCTAGGAATACTCATGGTTGGGACTCATAATGCAAGAAGAAATTACATAGGACTTACACAAGGGGTTACTTAAGGGCCTATCTTAGAAGCTACTTAGGACAGATTTGTAGCTCCTTAAAGTAGACTTTGAGGCATCCTCCAACTTAAGTAGGTCCTTATGTAACACTTATGTAACACACTAAATATTCTTAATGTAAGCTTTATATAGCCATTATCTGATATAGCTCCTAGCTAGGTCCTAAGAGTGTCTTAGGTAGCCCTTAATTCAATGTGGCGATAACATAGGTAGATTATAGTGTGATAAGAATGGAAACTATGATGACCATTTAGGAATGTGAAAATTTTAATTTTGAAGAATGATCTTGACCTTGATGGACTTTATATGGATACCTCCAAAAGAAAGATAAGTGAGTAAAGTTGACCCAAAGTGAGGATTACTTTATGAATAACTTCAATACATGAAAATTGTTGGGCACTTTTGTGTGAACTTAGTTAGCTCCAATACATTAAGAACTAAACATAAACGCGTGCACCATTACCTCCAAGACACAAAATATATCTTGTATGATAGGTTCATAGGTTCAAATTTGGCTAATGTAGAGACCTAAAGTTCAAGGGTAGATTGGTTTCAAGAGGTCCAATTTAAGTTATTTGAACATAAAAAATGCACATGTAGCGAAGTGCGCTACCATCAAAACCAAATCTTGTAGGAAAACCAAATCTAGAAACTATGTTCATGGCAAGATATCAATTATGAGGGCAAGTTACAAGAGGAGCCTTCGGATTTGAAACTTAAAGACAAAAATGGCAAGCCATTTTGCAAATAATTTGTTGGTGGAATTAGTGTGGTCATGACTCATAACCTTATGATGCCTCCTTGCACAAAGTGCTACACCATCTCCTTCTTGATAAATTGTAGCAATAGCTTCCATAACTCCCCCACTCACCACAACTCACCCATGGATTTTGAGAAAGTAAGATGGCTCCAAGGTCTAGAAGCCAAAGCATTCATAGTCAAAGCTCCTATCACAGATCATTTCACTATCCAGCTGTGGTGCATCCTGTGCAAGAAGATGTCATAATGTGTTAGACCTCATCTTTCAAACATTGACCACACCTTGAAACTAATTGGCTTCCAAACCCACATAAACTTGGAATTCTGATTAACCCAGTATGTCGGGTAAGCTTTATACAAAATTTCTTTGGAAAAAACACCCATAGAACTCATGAAAATGACATCCAGACTTGTCAATCACATCCTTAAAATTTAACCTGGAATTATAGAATGAACATCGACCAAACCTTTGGTACATAGATGTGTGAATACACTTTCATTTTCGATAAATTGTATGCAACAATTGACTGTGAAGCAACAGGGAAGCATGACTTAGTACAAGTCAACCCGCCTCAGTAAAAATGCTAAAACACTCTAGCTAGCATACAAAACAAGAATACATCACATAATGGAAACAATAGTCAAGATTTTTTCATTAGGAGCAGGCAAACACGTGGACAGAAGGCATACATATTTTGAGAAAGACTTCTTGGTATTTGAAATGGAGACAAGCATTCAGATCTTTGTACATCTCCTCAACATGAAAAGCATTCACCTTTTGAATTCCTTAACATCTTACTTGTGCTTTGAGTGTTCCACACAAGTTGAAGATTGCACATGCATAAAATGAGAGCAAGACTAAAACAAAAGTATAGTTGAAAGTTTGTTCCTCTATGTCCTTCTCAAAGCTCTTGCAAGGTAATGATTGATCAGTTGATAGCTAGTCTCAGCGAACATTTTTGCAGATCGAAAGGAAAAAGTGTCACTAGGGGCAGCATGAAATTATATTTGGTCAATTGGATCTGCACTAGCTTCAATAAATTTCTCAAATCTAGCTACTATATTCCCTTGTAAGAAAAGTCTCCTTGACCTTGAGAAGCACCTAAAGAAATACAACCCATCTCCAAAAGAGTGGGATTTGTTGCCAGAAACACTTTGAAAATATTTATCAAAAACATTTGCATCCAAGCTACATGCTCCCTGATTTAATTCTAACTTCCATGCCTGAAAAATTCTCTCTTCCATAGGAATGCTTCCAACCTCCCACAAGCATCTCTAGAGATAGGCTCTTGTGATTTGCTTCCTTGATTATTCCAACCATCTCCACAAAGTGTCCATAAAAAATTCACTCCTCCCTAGAATCATTCCAACCTCCCACTAGTATCTCTAGAGATAGGCTCCTGTTATTTGCTTTTTTAGTTATTTCAACCATCTCCGCAAAACGTTCATCAGACATGTCATCTTCTCCATTTAATATATGTTGTTTTCTATGCACAACCCACCGATCATAAGTTTCCTTCACCTGAGAACTTTGGTGCAAATGTCTGTTTTGAAATTCCATCAAATATTTATCAACAAGATCCTCCCAATCTGACAAAAACCCTGCTAGTAATGGGAAAATCCACGCAATAAAATCCAATTTCAGTCGAAACACTGTTTGTTCTTCCATTATGTTCTCCACCTGTTGCAATGCCTTCTTGGCCACTTTCCAAGCTTCTTTTGTGGCTTTTTGAGCAAATCCTCCCATCCGATTTTCCTTCCATTCTTGGTAGCCTGCTGGGCTCTGCGCTTGCCAAGCAGATAAAGCACCCTGTACATCACCACCGGATGGTTTCTGCTGAGGCTTGTCCAAGTTCCTATTGAAGTTGACATGTTTTATGACTGCTTCCCAAACTTCTAAAGCTGCTGGACTTTGTGCAACTGAACATTCCAAGGCAATGTCTTGCTTTACAGCTGCATCAAAGGCTATGATAAACTCATGGATTTGTGAGTGTATAGTCATGTCCATGTTCTCAAGCTTCATCGAGAAGTCATTTAACTCCTCCCACAAGTCTTCAATAGTGATGTCTCTTTCGGCATCAGCCTTCCAGAGTACAACCACCTTCCCAGATACACACTTCTCCTGGAATGAGATTTGCTCCTCCAAGGAGGTGATGACTGTTTTGGCACCCATCTCGTCCCAAATTATAGCCAGCTTCCCGAGTGCATGCTTCTTCAGGACTTCAATTAGATTTCTCATCATTGAGACGATGTATCGTGGAGCAAAACGAATTTCCTTGTGCTCAGTGATGACTCTTTGAGCAACTTCATTTCCATACATTGAGACTACCTTGTACCACAATCTCATGAAAGAATGTGGGTTCAGCTCAGGCATCTCCTCCGAAATAATGTGAAGTCCATGGTACGTTGTATGTCCTGTCCTTGGTCCCTGCATCTCTAGCACCCCAGTGGATGACGATTCCAGATGTTGATGTTCAATGTCTGGACAAAATTCTGCAGAGGTGGCTGGTGACCCTGTAGATGGTGATACATTTTTTGGATCCGCAGAGTCTGGACCAGATTCCTTGGAGGGCTCTTCAACTTTTTCCTTACACCTGTAAAAATGAGGATTTCGAACTGAAGGCAGGTGTGATTTGAATTCATCCTCCAAGGATTTTACAATCACTTTCCATCCAGGACGTTTCTGTGGCTCTGTTTGCCAACACAAATCCAACAAGTCCCTCATCCTAGAGGTCACATGAGCAGGAAGCTTTGGTCTTTCCCCTCCAAGAACCCTATCATAATTGGAAAGAGGTTCACCTTGAAACGGAAGAAGTCTTGTTAGTAGCTCATAACATAACATCCCGAAACTATATACATCTCCCTCACGGGACCATACAGGATTTTTTTTTTTCTTTCAACGCTTGCAGCACTTCAGGTGGTCTAAAAAACCCTGTGCCTTCAACATGGTCTGAACTCTCATAGTCCCCAATCTTGACGTAGAAATACAATGACTGGAAGGCTTCCTTCAATCCAATCACTTCTCCAAGACATGAGTTCAAAGACAAAGGCGTAACCAGGACATTGGAAGCCTTTAAGTCTCTGTGAATCAATCCACAACTGTGTAGGTCCTCCATCCCTCGTGCAATGTCGATCATCATCTTGATGGTGTCACTATATTCAAACGGCATCTGGGGATCCTCCACATAGTGCATCTGCCCATCTTCCACATAGCCCACATACTGCACATTATTGATGAGATTTCGCAAATCGCAACCCATACGTTCCATCAATATCCACCCATTGCCCATTTTGTCCTCTCCGACGGCCATCACTCTGCAAATTGCAGAAGAGTTCTTTCTCACAATTTCCATCACCTTGTCCATTCGCCTTCGCAATTGCGACAAATCAATTCGTCCACCCTTTAGCCTTTTGACAACCCCAGGGGTAGAAAACTTTTCGCAAGCAGCCAAGAAAACATGTGCTTGACCGCCTTCAGCAATCTCCTTCAGTAAACTAAGATCCTCTGGATCAAGTAGTCGCACTTGCGAAAAACGCTCCTCCTCCAGCACAAGTTGATCTTGGAGATCCTCTGCCAAGTTTGCAGGCTCAGTCCAAAGTTCCGTGGGTGCAGACCCATAATATGTAAGTTGCCTTGGAGTAGTGACATGACTCTCCAACTCCTCCTCTAGCTCCAAGATGCTTCGATTACGAGTGCCTGCCATCACCTCTTACTCTTTGCACCCTCGACCGACCGAGTGTAGGAATATAGATAGATGTGTGCAGCTGTGTACACAACAGTTAAAGAGGAGAGAGAGAGAGAGAGAGAGACGTCTTCAAATTTCTTTCCACTCTACGACGCCTTTCGAATCTTGCTAAAGCAGATGCTCATGAGGGGAAGGACGAAATCAAAGCTAGGAGAGATGGCGATGCTGGTCCTTTAGTAGAGTTGCTTGACCCTTGATGATGGAGACACACGAAGAGATAGATTGATTGAACCAAATAGCAACACTAATCGTGGCTGAAACCCTTTAGAAAGAAAGAGAATCACAAGAGTATGAAGATGAAAACCAAGCAACAATAATGAGAACAAAGTAAATCTCGGGTAGCAAGACAAGAGAGAGGACTAATCGGACAACACAACGTACCGACTTCGTAGAGTGCGAGAAACAACGTACTTAGTAATGGAGAATGCGAGAGAAACGAAACTGCCTATGAATTGTGAAGAGCGTGAGACAAAAAAAGGAAACGCGTGAAGAGGTTGGGTGAAAGACCTGGACGAAACCGGGAGAAGGGTCGTGCGCTTTTGTGTGGTTCCCTAATCCTTCCTCCAAGAAATTGCAGTTCTCGACAAGGGTCGGGTGCTTCTATGGGTCCCAAATCCTTCCTCCAAGAAATTGCAGTTCTCTCCTCTTCTGTGGCACTCTACGGTCGTGCAAAAGTGTCTGCGTGTTGTTTCTCTGCTTGTGCAAAAGTTTTGTTTTTCTGGGTGTGAAGCTTAGCGGAATTGTGGTAGTCTCTTCTTCTTCTTCTGTTGCCCTAAGGTCAACAAATGTGAATAGTGAGGCCAAGCAGAATATGCGCTAGAGAAAGAACAAATGAAGGCAAGCTCAATGATTCTGGCAGGATGCCGAGTTGCTTGAACACATCCAGCTGAAGATCAAATTTGAACTCTGCCTAAAATTGAAACGAATAATGCTTGGGTTCTTTGAGAAATTGCAGGATTTCCATTTGAAGTCGCATTGCTCGACAACTCAATTGCAAAGATTAGGGAAGGGAGCTCGGGAGACGGAGCGATGGAAGCAGCTTCAATGCACGCGACCTGCCGCTCTCTGCCCACAAAGCCATGGGTCCCAAATTCGAAGTTGCTTTGGGGACTTCAAGGTTGCAGTAAGCTGTTTTGTCTTCATCTCTCTCTTCTGCTACCCGCTGACACTTTGGGTGTCACACGGAAGATCAAAACAGATGCACAACTTTTGTTTGTCTGGTTTTATAAGGATTAAACCTTTCTACTGTCTCTTTTTCCCCCATTTTTGTCTCCCTCCGGCTTCATCAACAATCCAAAATCTGTGAGTCTGAACTGATTTCTTGGAAATAATTTTCTTCTCTTCTTTCAAAAGAATATTTTTTGGCCATTGAGTTACGAAAGAGTAGAAGCTCTTGCAACATTGCAGAGGTGGTCCATGATTGCTATGTAGATTTGGCCATAGGTTTATGAAAAAATGAAGCTCTTGCAGCGTTGCAGACATTGTAATTGTTTGTATTTGGTGAGCTGTCTGTGTCTTTTTTCAGTGAACGTCGCCTTCCCTTACACTAATGTGTGATGAAGCATCAGGATACACAAAGTTTCTTGCACTAGGGTTTTTTATGTCACCTAGATTTGTGCTTTGTTTTGATGGCATGTGAAGCAGCTGTGCAGCCTAGCAATGACATGGCACAAGGCGCAGTGAAGAAGGCTAAGCATCGAGTTCTGAATTCTTTTTTTTCCCACTAGGGTTTCAATCATTTTTTGATTTGAGAGTTGTATGGGGTGGCAGATCATAGGAACGATGATGAGGGAAGACAATGTCAAGTTAGGAGTGTATGGGGAGTGCAATTTACAGTAGGTGATGCCTTCTACAGGAATGAAAGTACTGTGGGGAGGGATCTGGGAGTACTTGCTGCTGCTGTCTAAAGGAAAAAGCATGGCCACTTAGGAGTGTTGGATGCCATGAGTGACTGTGGCATCAGAGCTGCACATTACCTTTCCCCAGTCAAGCTGACTTTATTTGGGCCAATGATGCATGCAGATTGCTTGCTCCTACCATTTTCCAGAATCTGTCTCTCTTTGCTGCCACTGCTGTTGCACCCATGACTGAATGTCCCCCTGCCATGAGATCTTCACAAGAGGAAGATAATTTTGCTGCTGGCCATGCCAGTTTGGGATCTTTGGTATTGCCTCAACTATCACTTGCTCAGGTTAAGGTTTTTACTCAGGAACCTGAGGAACAAAATTTTGAAAAGTTGTGTCCTGTTAAAATCAGGGACATGCCATCATCCCCTTGCACATTACCAGACACAGGAAGCTAATGGATTAGATTCTTAGAGGCACTGGCAAGTTTTACAGAAAAGAAGCAACAAAAGAGTTGCAACTGTATTGAAGAATTGCTGAACCTTTCATTGATGGGAAGCCAAGCACATTTGTTGGACTTGCTATGGTGATCAGTGCTACAGAGATTTTGGGTCTGGTTGCAGTGTTTGTCACTACAGTCCCTGTTGTGAGAGAGTGTATAACAAATGTCTATGATCTACCAAGTTCTCACTTGAATTTCTTATTTCTGCATTTGCTGACAAGTATTGGGAATGGGTAACCAATGAATCATTGGATGGACCTGCTCTTAGGTTGCAGAGGGAGATTTGCAGAAGACCACTGTGCTGGACTAAGAGGAAAAAGGCATCTCCAAGTGTTATTGGGAATCGGTAACCAATGAACCATTGGATGGACCTGCTCTTAGGTTGCAGGGGGGGATTTGTAGAAGACCACTGTGCTGGACCAGGAGGACCAAGAGGAAAAAAGCATCAGCAAGTGTTGCCAAATCACAAGTGAAGATGTAAACAGAGTGCTGCTGTATTGCTACATGGAAAAGGACTACTATGACTTGATTCACATAAACTCTTTTGGCAGCAATTCCATTTTCTGTGGTTCAGCATTAGCTTCAGTAGTGCACATAGGTCTTGTGTATGTGACATCAATTGACAGATTCTCTGCAGGGGAGCACCGTCCTTATAAGTGAGTATTATACCCAAACTTGGTGTTCTGCTTTTCAGGCCCTTTTATCAAGTTCTAAGAGTAGGTAAACCTATTTCAGCTCAGGTAGAATAGGCTAGAAAAGTTGCATGGCTCATATTGGGATTCAGAAACAATAAATCCTGTTCAGTTCAAGGCATGTATTGGGTGTGGACACCTGCTTATGCTATTATCTCTATGTGACCTGTTCCTGTGAGGATTTAATTCAAGAGTTCAGCACGTGAGTTGCAATCTAATAGCCCAGCTGAATAATTCCTTCATGCTACACCAGTCCAGAAAGCTCAATGCACCTGTTCTCTTCGTTAATGCATTGTCTTCCAGTCTACACTCATTGTGTGTGTCTTGACTAACTGTAGGATGTGGGGTTTGCAGTGTTTTGGCATCTTATGGAGCATTTGTAAAACCGATGCCTTTTACAAATGAGCTGGGAATCCAAATGCTGATTGGTGTGGTCATGTGAGAGGCATCTTTGCAAAATATTCACCCAGCTTTCTCACACTACTCATTTCATGGCACAGTCTTTTGAGTTATGCTCCATGTGCATCCAGGACAAGCTCAGAAAAGCCAGTGTGTAGACCTGAACTTATTGTTAATTCTTATGCACAACTACCTTGCTGAAGGGCTAGTGAGATGTGTATGTTTCAAGCAATTGCATTTCAATCTTGATGGAATGCTTTTGAGAATTTGAGGTGACAAGGTATGTCCAAAATGCCTCTAGGCACTACAATTTTGTAGCTCGTTGCTGCATCTGTGGTGAAATGCAAGTGGTAAAGTGGAACGGTCTTGGGCATTCAACATGCTCATGCTCGTCATACATACAGGTGGTTATTTCACCATGCAATATGAGCAGCATCCTTTAAGTCCTACGTGTTTCTCAAAGTCTCAAGCAGTGTTGGTATTTTGCACTGATGTAATCTACTGATACTCGATCTCATTGCACCCCCAAAAGAATTTCTCATGCCAGAATTTTCAGCCCTTTGTTGATCAACAAGTTTGCACACTGTTAAGTTTGAGATTGTGGAGGGGGGGAGAGTTGCCCACTCAATTCAGACTCAATGATGAAGGGTCAAGTCAATAGACAGCCTTTAGCTGCCAATGGCTGTAATGTAGTCAACCATCCACTTCAAGTAACTGTTAAAAGCAAGTGTATGATAGCAAGGAATGACATGTCACTTGAAGTCATGCAGCAGGGGCCTTGCACAGTGACACTGTCAGGTCCTCTTTGGACGCCCTCTACACAATGGCAGATATCCAGGAAATGATTGAAATGGCTACCTCCACCCAGGTCTCTGCTGATCAAAAGCTAAGAGAGCTACTTGACATCATGATTGAAGAGAGTGATCCAAATCTGCAAGTTAGTTACATTGAGCTTGATGAGGTACTGCAAAGTTCAAGCTATTTCCTGTTTTTTTAGGAATGCCTATGTAATTTTTAATCCAGTAGCCAAGTCTAGTGCTTATGGCCACCTTACAAGACCTCAACAGGTGTATCAGACAAGTTGCATGTAGTGCTGATGGATCCAGCTACAATATGGGGTGTGGACGTACATCCACGATCAACAGGACACTATGATAGCTGAAACAGCTGTTTGAGTATGGAAAACCTGCAGACCAGGTGTCTCCATGTTAGCCGGCTCTGACAAGGATGGTTATGAGGGTCCAAAGGTAGTGTGTTAAGCTAGATGAATGCAGTTGATTGATATATGATAGCATAGGTTCTGGTTACATTGCACCTTTGGGGTGTAGTCCAGTAGTAAATTTATTTGCTTGGAGGTGGATGACTAATTGGATGGGGGAGCAGCCGTATTGTTGAGGTGTCACAAGGAAGATTTCAATAGATTTAGGCTTAGCCAATTCACTCCAGGCATTTCTGTAACATATTTACTGATGGTGTGCAGTAAGGATACTCTACCTGCCAGTCACATATAGCATCCAATGCAATAAAAACAAGCGCTCCAATGTGTCATCATGTTGAAATCACTCGGTCATTGATGCAGTAACAAGGAAGGAACATTGCTCCATTGATTTTCCATCAAGGTGGCCTACATTATTGCAACAGAAATCAGATTTAAAAAGTTGTCGTGTTGAATTTACTTTTGATTTAGGTTACCTCTGCATTTTGATCAATCTCCACAATGACAATGTGTGGGAGGATTTGCTAATGGCATGTAGCATCTAATGCAAAAAACTTACTGTCATGTGAGCCTTGTGCTGTGCTTGCACATTAACTTTGTCAAGCATCATTGCTCCTGAAATATATGGAGGGATAATGATGGTTGGAACAGTTTATCATGCAGCATGCTCTTGTCCAGGGTCAGCTTCAAGGACTTCTTGTCATGACAATGTGGCTTCTTCTAGATGTTGGTTTCTTTACCCTATGATTTTTGCTAGACTTGCATAGATTCACAACTGAACAATCCACATTCATGATGCACAAAGTAGGAAATTTTTTTGCTCAAGGGTAGTTTACTCTTGTTTGTGTAACATAAAAATGCAACTTGTTTGTATTATCTCACATTCTATTGATCAAAGAACACTTGAAAATGAGAGTCAAAAGCAATCCAAGAACCAAAACAAACAATTCAAGAGTAGATTTGCAAGAGTAGATTTGCCCTTTGTTTCAACATGGCTGAAGTTTCAGTCTGTCAGAGGAGGAATTTACATCTCACTTAACATTTCAACAATGCTAAGGAACATGATCATGCCCTAAAGCAGCTGCAGAGAAGAGCCTCTTCTCCTGATAGCATTGTCTTCTTGTGCTGAAGGTGGAAATCATGTTCCAAACTTGCAATAAAGATGCCGATTGAGTTTATTTACTCCTTTGTAAGGATGAACCACCAAGTAGAATCACATCAATTGAGATGCAGAGTTGCACTTCTAATGGACCAAACAACATGTTTTCTCATTGTGTAGGATCAAAGTGGCAACAGCTCCAACATCCATTGCAATCCTGGCGTAAAGCTTGTGTCGGGTAGGCATGACAGGATAGCAAGAGCAGTGAAGGAATAGTATGCCAAAGGTAGTGACCATGTTCATGCTTGGAAACAGACAAAAGTAGATGCAGTGCTCATTCTTCCTCACAGACTATTGTGGAGAGTAGTGGCTCGTCCCTGTAGATGATTCAAGGGTGATTCTCATGCAGGCTCTTTGCTATGCAGATCCCTCACAATTTGCATTGTAATTCCACTACTGCTCTACCTGACTTGATTACAAGCCAGACTATGTTCATTTGAAGAGGATTTTCCAGGATCTCTTCATCCTTAAGAGCGGGCACCAAAATGTTGATCATTTGAGTTCTATGTTCATGTGATTCTCAAATTAGATTGAAATATTCAAGTGTGCAAGTACTCTTTACAAAGAACTTCTTATTCCAGGACTCCCATTTTATTTTAGTAGACCTGGAAGATCAGACCTCAAGGTGTTGGTCTTGAGATCTCATTTTTTTGGTTTTAGAATCTCTTAACAACTCCCTGATGCAGTGATCAAACTGAAGCCTTTGTCCTGAGGTACTTTTCAGCCGATGGCAAGAGGGACAAGCAGTGGAGCTGGGGTTGTGGCTGACCATGCTTCAGGTCTGTGCTGTAGTTTATTCAATTTGGGCATGAACTATGTGCATGCAACAATGAAGATCCAGTTAATTCTTAAGAGCTGTCTTGTCCAAAACAGCTGAACTCAAATTATAGATGTATTGGTGTTAAAGGTGCTTTGAGATTCTCCATGTGTCTCCTGTCCTGTTGCCATGCTTATCTGAGGCACCAAAGCTCAAGAGTCCAGGACAACATGAAGCAACCACCAAAGACTTGGTAAGCCTCCAAGCCAAATTGCTCTTCACTGCAAAAATGGCTTTGTGATGATGTAGCAACAGTGACCTCTTTGCCAGTAGTCTTGTGGCTCTAGGTCCCTCTTTTGTTGGTACCCATTATTTCTCAATGCCAGCAAATTAATGTTGATTGAGAAAGGTTTTCATATCTCAAGCAGATGGGACATATGTAGATTGTTGTCATCAATTTCCATGCACAAGGAGAATATCGTACTGGTGACATCAATTTGACAGCGAAACCAGTGTAGCAAGAGTAATGGTGATTGATTGGCATTTGTAGGGAACCACTGGTAGTCTAGCTGAGCATGATTACACACATACATCAATGTTTGTTAGGTGGAAGCTCATCAAGGAAGGCTCTTGTATTGACCATGGCCACAATCCCAACAGAAGGTACAGAGTCAGCACAGACCTTCACAAATAAGATGGCATTGAATCTCTCAATAATGTGGTTTCCAAGAATGAGAGCTCTCCTGTTGATCCAATAGTAAGGAACCCTACTTCCTCCCGGACTTCACAAGAGTGAGCACGTTGGAGGGAAGAGGGTTCCTGCAAATAGACTCTTGCATTCCTTTGATGAGGCTCCAGGAATTCCATATTTGTGAATTTGACCATTGCATTTGTAAATCTCATGGAAATTGCTTACCAGCACAAGCATGTTTGACTTTGGTTGTTGTACAGTCTAGAATAGCTCTTAGTGTACAAGGTTTTTGCACACAAAGCTTATGCCTAGGTACATGTTGTGAGACATAAATCTGGATTTCAATGTCTCACCTATTAGTGTCTCTATCTGTGTGTGGTAATTTCTAATGCATTATGTACATAGATTTCAACTTCTATCTGGCCTTTCCATAACCAGATTGTTGAACAAAGACAAACAAATAAGTCTTTGTGGGGGTAGACATAGCTCATATCTTGGAGGGTAGTAGCTAGCGTCATTAACATGTACACCAAGTCTGCAAGCACAGAGGATGCTTGGTGAGTGTTCAATAAGCTGCTCTCACATGACTCTTCGATGCAGTAAGGAAGCTCTCAGACATTTTAGAACTGACTTGACAAGAAGGTAGCTGTCCACAAATCGGGTCACCTTTGTTCATTGTCTGCTTATACAAGCCTAGTGGATGGAGGCATCTGCTGTACTTCGAGTCAATGGCTTTACTGTACAGTATTTTTTGGTTGGAACTGAGGATTTGATCAGGAGGACAATGTCCTCTGTACCACCAGATGCTGTTAGTTGGGCAATCATACTTGGTGAGCTTGCATAATTCAATGTAATGTAGATACGGGAGATTGCATTGCAAAACAAATTTCCAACATTTATTGTAGATGAACTGAACTCAATTCAGAACTAATGAGCTTGAGGCAAAGGTGAAGGATGCTTGGTATGTGCCAGATAAGGAATCTGATTAGCTTGCTGCACAGGAAGAAATTCTCATCAGTTAGCCATGAGTTTGGAGAGAAATAAATGTTTATGCAAGCGATTACACATGATACTGCTACCTCCTATCATGGGTGGGTTCTATATTGTCATAATATGATGAGGCTTTGATTTCCCAAACTAGTCACTTTTGACGAGTCTCAAAAGCATGCACATGCTCAACAAAAATCAAGAAAAGATATGTGTGAAGTACGCACTTCTTCACAGCAAGTTGCTGGCATTGGGGTCAAGCTCCAAATGCTGCTCCCCAACAGCTGCTCAATGGGTTATAATTAATTGAGCACATTGTTTTCCACCCCACTAATTTTGTGGCCAGAATTGAGATATTTTGGTGTCTTAGTATTAGTTGGAGAAACAGGTAAATTCGAGTGTGGATTACTTTGACAATGGTACCATATCAATTCAAATTGGCAAAATGGATTTGAAACCCATGACTTATCCAAATACCCTCTTCAGATTACTAATCACCAGTGATTCCCTTAATTAATTAACCCCACTCTCTGCACACAAGAAGGCCTTCAATGGCAATCTTGGCAATCAAGACAAAGACAGTTGAAAATCCCTTTCGGATACAAGGGTTGATCTCAGTTCTCTGATTGCACCACTCTCTTGCAGAATATGATTTCAAAGTCAGGAACCAAACACAAATGAACCACACACAATTGTACTAAAAACAATATATGCAAATCCAAGAAGAAGACAGCCAAACATCCCTTCTGGAATGAGGGTTAATCTCAGATTGCACCACTCTTTTGCAGAAATGTTTCAAAGACTGGAATCAAAAGATGAACCATCATGCACAATTGCACTTGAAAACCATTCTGTGCAAATCCAAAAAAAACCTCATTGAAAATCACAAAATCTGGAATCAAGGTTGATCTCACAGCTCAAATTGCACCACTCATGTTTTGTCAAACCATCTAAACATCTCAAACCAAAACATGAATTATGCACAAAATTGTGTACTCAAAATAACAGATGTGGATGATCCAATTCACATAATGCAACAAAAGAGAAGTGAAAAGAGAATGCAAGCAAGCTTCAAGAATGCTGCTGAAACAAACTCCAAAATCTGCACCATCTGCATTATTTCATCATTCTACTTACAATGTGCTTGAACAAAGCTTGCAATGATCAAAGTCACAAACTGAGAAATTGCTAAATACTAGAATCGGCAAAAGAGTGTTTGGTGGGCATTAGAAATAGTGTGATGCACAAAATTTGCACAAAAAATCTTCTTACAATGTACTACAGTCTACTACTAAATCACTTTCTTTCATTGTGGCAACACTTTCGCTGTGGCAACAACTCCTCTCATCAATGTAGAAAGCCAAAGAGTCAAGGAGACCCATACACAAAAGTTCTTTGTTGTTGTAAGTACTACACTAGATCCACCAAAGATGGCAAAAAGAATTGCAGGAGTGGTGGGAGGAATGGAATCAGATCAAGAGCTGAAGATGACTGCAAAAAATAAAAATAAAAATAAAAGTTTGCAGTAAACCTCAGAATCACAAAGCTTGCTGCAGCAACCCTAAAAATACCTGGCAAGGTTGCTACTGCAAGCTTTGGGTTGCTTTTGGGTTGCTGCAAGCAAGCAAGCAAGCAAACCCAATATCTGATCACAAGAGCAGTCGCAGAAAACATCCAGAATAAGATAATGCTACAGCAGAGCTTTTATCCGAGAAGAAGACAGAAGAGTGGAGGAGACCTGTGAAGGAATGGAGAGGATATTTTTTTCTGGGAGCTGTTTGTTGGGGTGTTTTGTTGCAAAAGAGTTTTTTATTTGTGATTATCTGAAAGTTTGGAAATCGTTGCCAGTCAATTTGAGCAACATTTTGTGCAAGAGGGGTTGGAAGCAAGTTGTCCAAGGATTACCCATCACCTCTTTCATGGAAAGTCCAGTCGGGAGCTGCATCACATCTGCCAAAGACATGGTACAACTCATGGAGCTCGAAGAAGAGTTGTTGTTGTTGTTGCTGCTGCTGCTGTTGCTGTTGCTGTTGTTGCTGCTTGTGGGTCCTACAGAGCTTCGAGCCAAGCAAGCGTAATGGTTCGCCAAGCCATGCTCGAAGTAAATCTGGAACATGGATTTGCCTTCCATGCAATTGAACTCGTCTAACGTGTGCATGGCTTCACGTCTGATGAGCGCACTCGGCTCTTGTGCTTGCGGATCCAGCAGCAGCAAGTGACCACAGTGACTCCACAGCAACGATTCCTCGTCAGAATCCGCGCATTGCAGAACAAAAGTGAAGAACCAAGTGAGCGGCCACAAGATGGGCAAGCTTTGTTCCAGCTTCAACAGCAGTTTCTGTAGAGAGATCGCAGAAACAACAACGGAAGAGGAGCCGGAAGAAGAAGAAGAAGTGGTGATGGCTGAGGAATCGTAGTGCAGTCCAGTGGCAGCGGCGTGCTCCAGCAATGCTTTGCATGCGCGCAGTTCCCATCTCTCTTCCAGCAGCTCGATCAGCGAGCGCGCAAGCGGGAAGATGAGATTGGGAAGTACGTTGTGAGCGCGTGGGACAATGTCGTGCTTGGAGATCACGTTATGGAAGCAATCACGGAAGCAGCTATCGATGTGCTCCGCGAGCTCAAGATCCGCAAACGGAACGGTCGCGAACGTGATGCATTGCACCCTAGTGCGCGCGATGATGCGGTGTCGTGGAACAGAAGCTAGAGCTTCCAGTACACGCAACGCGACTAGCGATGCCACGGCTCCTCCCATCGAGTGTCCCGTGAAGATGAGCTTCTCGCCGGCGCGGAGAAGCGACAGGAATAGCTCCAGTGGTAAGCACATTGCACGCTCCACGAACCCGATCTGCGCGCGTCCTCTTCGCGCGAATGGGACTGAGAGCTTCGCGAGCTTCATGTCTTGGAGAATGTCGGAAACGCCAAAGGTGCCTCTGCATGCTACCAAGATGTGTCCACTGCTACTGCGCACAATCACGAACACTTGCTCGCATTGTTCTCCTCCCATTCCTTCTTCTATCTGCTGTTGTGCCGCCACTGAGCTCCCGAGGACGTTGTTTGCAACCTCGAAATCTCTATGGTACAGAAGCTCGTACTTGCTGGTGTGGAGATCATACTTCCGGTTCAGAACTTCTTCCACTCCTGCACTAGTCGGCTCGTATGCAGCTCTTGTTGCAATGAGCGAATCCACCACTTCTTGCTTGATGTGGTCTATACCCTCCGGGGGCTGCTCGATCATCATCCCGGACACAGTAGCAGCATTCTTGAACCGGATTTTGTCAGGGTGTAGAAGCAGCTGACCCATTGCGTGATCTCTCGCATGAAAACGAGCTCCAGAGTGATTGATGATGATCAAAGGCAGCAATGGCGGGCAAGCAAACCCAATTCCAAGAAGAAAAAAGCTCCAGCTCAAAAAATCATCGCCAACAACAACAACAATGGCATTGCACCAGGGGCCATCTGATGATCTGCAAGCGGCAGCTGGCGTCTGAGACTAGACTTAGTACAAGGAGCTGATACAGCTGCAACCCAATATAGTCTCAAAACTTCCAACAGCATAGCTGAGAAGACACTACTACCCAACAGCCTGCAGTTCATGCTGCAAAAACCTTTCCCAGCTGACAATCTCTCTACAAGTAGAAAAAGGAACTACTACTGATCTGGGAAACTGTACACCTATTTTCTTCAAACAATCTCTCACATCTTCACTGAACTCTCAACACTAGCTCTGGAGTCTGAACGAACAAGTTCAATGGGGAAAAAAACCACAGACAGACAGAGTGAAACACACACACACAATGCATCAGACTCCGCTTCCCACAGATCCCATTATCAGTTTGGAGGGACTAAGGAGAAAGCTGAGGGAGACACACACATAGATAGACAGACAGGGAGATGATGAGCTTGCAGTTGCAAATGGAAGAAGAAGAACAAGAAGGTTCAGGAAGAAAAGGAGACAATGGGTTGAGTTTTCTTTGTTCACAGAAAAGTATCCCTTTGTTTGGGTTTGTTGGATTTGTTGTTGTTGTTACCCTAATCCAGCAAGCATTAGCAGCAACAGGAGGAGCAGCTCCATAGAAGCATCGCCAAGTAAGTATACGCGTAGTGATGAGTACAGTACAAAGGGGTGGGTTGTAAATGGCAGAGAGAGAGAGCGAGAGAGAGAGAGCATGGCAGACAGCTCCACACACATAACTGACTGACTGCCTTAAATGCACGCCGTGGTTAGGAACGTAATCATTTGATCTAATCTCTCTTTCTGCTGTCACCCCACAACAACAGATCTGAACACCACCACTGCTGTGGTCCCAGAAAAAAAAAAGTTCAGACATAATTTGCTGCAGGGAAGGAGGGAGAAGAGGGAGAAACCCATCAAAATAAAATGGAAAGGAAAACAAAAAAAGACGTGAATCTGTGAAGTACAGAGTGTTTGGAGGTCACAGGTGTTGAGCTCCTGTTTGTTCAGATCTCCAAAGAGTTGCAGAAACCGTGCTGTTGAGTTTTTCTTTTGCTTTGCTTTGCTTTGCTACTGACCGACTGACTGACCAGCTTTCCTTTCCCCACCCCCCAAGTGCCCAACTCTTGATTCTTCTCAACTACAGCTCCCTTTTCCCAACTGCAACATCATAAAAACTGGGGCAGAGAGGGGCTGGACATTTGCTCCAATCTCTACTCTACAGCTTGCAGAAAACAGAGAATCTGTTGGCTAATTCCATTGGACTGAAGATATGGCTTCTTTTTTGGCTTTGCTCTCCTCATTGAGAGTCAGCACTGTCTATGTTCATAAACTTGCCAGGTGCCACTTCTCAGGAGCTTGCTGGCCAGTATTTTTCCTGAACTGTGACCTGCTCTTTCGATTTTCCAGAAAAACCAAAACCATACCCAGTTGCATTCTCAACACTGATTCAGATCTGTTTGCTAATTTGGCAAACATAAGCAAGATATGAAAAACAAACATCTGCTTGGAATTTGCAAGAAAAACAAGATCTGTTTGCAATTTTGCTAAGCCAAAATTGCAAGAGCTGTTTAGTGTTTTGGCACACTTTTTTACTCTAGCAATATATATGGGCATAACATGATGGGGCCCCACCCTCTTGTGCCATCAACTTCCTCCTGATGATGATCATTGTCAAGCTTCTAATACCAAATCCAAAATAGCTTCTTTATAGCACATCCAAGAGGAGATTTTTGTGGCTACTGACTTGGATCACTGCAACTAATTTGTGACAACAATCAGGGTGGTGATGATCATCATCATCAACCAAGCTTCTAATTCTTATACCAAATCCAAAAGAGAATTGTTTTGGTGATGCCCTCCACTGTTTGAAAAATGTTAAGAAATAAGTGAGGTAAGTACCTGATATGGTCAGAACACTGGGAGATTCTCTTTACAGAGGAATCCAGTAAGCAACATTTAGGCCAGCAGGAGTTGTTGTAAAAAGACTGACTGCAGGCCTTGCAGTTGGGTGTTTCAAATCTTACATACACAAAGTGTGTATGTTTATTTCTACAGGTGTGTGCCAGAATAATAGGTAGGGACAATCACACGCACTGATAAACTCAACAGGAGAGTAGGTATTTGCCCCCCAGGTGAGAGTGTCCCCTTCTTCACTGGAAAGCACAATTCTTGCTACCAACAGATCTTTGGACCTGAGGGTCTTTGAAATATTTGGAAATCCTTGCATCCATATGTCCCTTCTTCAGCCATTCTTAGATACCATGCTTCCCTGAGATTTTACTCTGGGTTGCTGGCATAGTCCATGCCCAACTGTTTGAAGAAACAAATGATGATCTACAGTTTCTTGACCACCAAATGATGCACAAAGAGGCCAACACAGTCTAGGGATTACAAGTCCATATGTGAAACAATTCCCAGGCCTACATTACACTCAACTTTGGTAGTAGCATGTGATGACCAATGCCATTTCCTGTGAAAAACCCCTCACACCCCCCATTTACCCATTTCACATCAACTTGTTCAGCTCGACTGGAACTGCCATGAGAGGGTTCCACTACATTGCCAATTGCCCAGGGCAATGACATGTGGCTGATGATTCTGCAGTGACAATACTACTAGTGAGCAATTGGCAAGTCTCTACAACCCAAGTCCATAGAGCTGTTTTCCAACTGATTCCACTCTGTGTTCCAAAGGAAATGAGCATCTGAGATTTCCTGAATTTGAAGCTCTTTGAATACCAGTGGTACACTACTGGATCTAGAAGAAGCAGCTACTATTGACACAAACAGAGGAAGACAGAGAAAGTATCACCTTATGAAAGGTAGTAGATTATGGAACTTGTAAACCTCATTGATGAGGGACACTTGTTTCTTGATCAGCAGACCAAAGCCCCAAAATATGTTATACACCCTTGGTGAAAACCGGAAGCACTTCTAATTCATGTATTGCAGTGACCTGGGAAGCACCACCAAAACAAAATCCAGTAATATATTGCACTGTTTGTTTGTGGTCAGAACCCTAGCTCAGGACTACCAGCAGCCACAATCTCAAGAGACTCACATCATGAAGAAAACTTTCCAGCTCCCAAACTCATCAAAGCCCATCTGAACAAACAGCCAGCCTGAGGACATAGAGAATAGCATCTCAATCAATGACCAACTCCAGGCCAGGACTCCACCAAAAGAAAACACTCTTCATTACAAAACCTTTGGAACACTCTTGGTTATACAATAAGAAGCAACTACCCAACAAACACATCTTCTGGATTTCACTCAAGAACAAAAAATAAGAGGAAGTAGCCTTGACATTCTAGCCATATTAACAAATGGTCAACTGACAGGAGATCAACCTGAACTCAAAAGCTTGAAGAGCATGAACAGATTGCTTACAGTTTCATGAAACACAGATTGGTTCTGTGTGCCCAAGGATTATATAGTCTTCATTCCCAAGGTTTAAACCTGATGGGCAACAAAACATCATTGCAAAACCCTCAGAGAAATATTGTGGCATGGAAAGATTAAGCTAGACTGCCTGTAAGGAAAGGATCCTCAATGTCATGAAAGGTGCAATGTGAAACAAAGCATTAGAAGTTACAGACAAATTGCCACTCTCAACCATTTAGCCATTTCCACATAAACCCTAGAAAACCTCTGTCATGGGCCAAAGAGCTTTGACTGTATAACATGCGTGAACACCAAAAAATACAGAACTTCACAAAGGATAGAGGAGGGCTAACTGACCAGGGATGAAGGAAGAGATGCAAAGTAAGATTCTTTTCCATGTGAGCACAGCTCTTAACTTGCCCTACATGCGCATGTTCACCCCATATTTTTTGCTCTCTGCAAACAGAACGAAACCAGTAAGTATGGAAACATCATCCACCTAAATTGCACTGCATACTAGTGCAAGGTCTAAAGACACAGGACACATTGGCTGGCTCCTTATCATCATCACATCCGCCTCACCTTGAAAGCCTGAATCCTTGGAGCTCGCAAGCATCTGCGCATGATGTACATTGAATCTCATCACCCCAGCCAAACACAGACATCTCAAAAACAATAAAGAAAAAAAACAGAGACAATGCGATGCCAAAACAAGTAAACATATAAAAGATGGGTTGTTTGCTTGCAAACCAAATCGATGACCGTGTGCATCGCAGTGCAATCCATCCTCGCCGAATTCCACACGTCCTCGAAAATCCACAGCGACACGCAAAGAAGGCAGCACACAAACAACTCTCCTTAAACCCTAAAGTTCCTTCACGATTCCGCGAACCCATTCTTCACAATTTCCCAAACCCTAGATTTTCTTCAAAATTCCCCAAACCCGAGTTTTTCTTCACAATTCCCCAAACCCTAATTTTTCTTCACAATTCCCCCAAAACCCTAGTTTTTCTTCACAATACCCCAAAACCCTAGTTTTTTTTCTTCACAATTCCCCAAACCTTAATTCTTTTTCACAGTTCCACAACCCCTAATCTTTCTTCATGATTCCAGAAACCCTAATTTTTTCCCTTCACAATTATGTGAACCCTGATTCTTCTTCACTAATCCACAAACCCTAATTTTTTCTTTGAAATTCAGGCTGCTCGGGAATACAAATGTAAAGAAGAAGCCAACCTTATGGTTGAATGAAAAGCTTGAAGCTCCGGCCCAAGGGTGATTGGTTCAATGATATTATAGCCCATTCTAGAACCCTAGAACCCCAAGCACAAAATGATCACCAAGTTTTCATGGCAGGTGCTTACACCAATGGAATCGCCCTACTACACAACGATTCTCAAAAAAAGGTAAAAGGGTTGAGAAGGTGTAAATACGATATTCTTTGCTTTGATGATCCATGGGGTAACTTTGTCACATTGAGGAATGTATCAATTATAGGAATGTATTGTGTGCCATTACATCTCCCGTAATGTATTGCAATACATGCACATGACATGACATAAGGTGGGGGTGTCTATTTGACCACAACGATGTAGTGTTTTTTTTTGGTCAAATTTATGTTGTGGTCAAAGTGGTAACAATACATAGGGAAATTTTACCAAATTTTGTGTACGAGCTAAATATGAAAATATTTTTTGGGAAACATTTTTTTATATTCTTGGCTACATGATTCAACTATATATAGAAATTTTGCAAGTGTTTTTTTAATTTAGGTCAAATTATGGCTAATGAAAATCTCAAAATGCACATTCGTTTAGCACTTTTCATTTTTAATATAGCTTCTTGGCTATATGTAGTCAACCAAAACAAAAAATTGGTATGATCCAAGTTAGGGTTTAGGTTCCATGCTAGTAGTTATAGTTGCCATCAACATTTCTCTCCTTTTTGACATCTTTTTCTCTTCCTTTCTTGTTTTCTCCACCTTTTTCCTTTTTTTATTATTTTTTTTTTCATTTTCATTTTCTTTATCTCCTTCCCTTTTTGTTATCCTTCTCTTTTTATGTTGTCTCTCAACAAGGTTGATAACCAAATGATGTCAAGATGACAACAACACAAAAAAGTGTAGTTGTAATGCCCTCCCCCCCTTTTTCTCTCCTTTGAATGAACACCCATGCCCTTGATTTCTCTTTCTCCTAACGATGTTGAAAAGCCATAATTCATTACAACTACATTACCCACCCTCTATTTCCCCCTATTTTTATTGGTTAACTTAACAAAACCTTGTGATTAAACACAAAGGTTGAACCACTTGTTTTGTTGATACCTAGAGGTGAATAACCATTACAACTATGTTGCCCCCTTTCACATTTGGATTTGCCTTGCACCTCCATGCCCCCCACCTCTAACCACGTTCCTCACTAAACACCTAAACTACTTGCACATGGCAAGCCACATGTGCAGTTAATTCCAACATCCAACTTCATCTCATAACCTAGAGTTAACCCCAACCTTTAAACAAGTGGGATTAAACTAGGCCTCATAAAACTTGGCAAATGCCAACTTTGCCAAAATTAAATTAATTTTGGCACATTTGTTGCTTTAATACTGGCACATCTAGCATATGTTTTATTTTCCGTAACAGGCTTCCCTCTATTAGAAGATAAAATCAAAACAGACACCGCTACTACCATTCTCATGGCCATCGCAAATGGAACACAATTAGGCAAAGAATATGTTGAATGGAATGGACATGGAATGGACAAGCCATGCAAAAATGGCAGGGACCACACCTAAAATAAATAAAAATGAAAGAGGTAAAACAACAAAGACATTCACAAGAAGCGCGCCTGATGAGCTTCAAAGCAGCCAAAATACAAAGTTGTTGGCCAAGCTCAGTTGCTATAGTACTAGGTACCTGTACACATCCTGAGGGGACCACAAGTTGAAGTTGTTGTTGGAGAGGTCTATAACAATCAAGGTTGGAGTGTTCAAGTCTGGGATCTGGCCTTGCAAGCTGTTGGATGACAAGTTGAGGAATGTGAGGTTTGCAAAGCTACCAAAAGTGGGAGGGATGGTGCTAGTGAGATGATTCTCCGCCAATGATACATATGAGAGCTGCCATAAGTTCCCCAATGACTTTGGCAACAACCCATTGAGTTCATATGATTTCAGTTTAGTGACTCCGCAATGGGAAACCACAAAAATGACTACACCCAAATCACTATTTTGGCCCTCAGAGGTTCAGACCGACTACCAAAAAATAGTGATAGTGACCGTTTTAGTGACTTACGGTGGGGATGCTCTTAATAACTATATTACTTAATTATGGCACTTTGGCGAAATTAATTTTGGCAAAGTTGGCATCTAAAAATAGAATGCCAGGTTTTATGAAGCTTGGATTAAACCCACTACAGACATCCCAACTTGTTCAAAACATCTTCACCTAGGATTACCATCTCTTGTCTCACAACCCAACCGTAGACTTGTGTTTAGTTCAAAATTTACTATGCTAAGGAAATCTCTTCAGGCCCTTTTTTTCAAACCTTCACTCACCAACACCTATGCGACTCATGAGTCTTGTCAAACCAAGAGTTAAGTAATGTAACATTTTAATCAAGAATCAACTATGCCTTGAACAAGGCCCAAACCACAAACATTATTGTCATTTGTTATTCATTAACCCAAAGTTCTTACATAGACTTTGATATTAGTATTGAATGAAGGCACCTCTAATTAACTCATGAATGCACCAATCCACATGATGACAAACCAATATGTTAAACAATGACTTCAACTAGGCCTTTAATGTCCCATGGTAACTTTCAATTGTAACATTGATGTCTTGCCCAATGTATGATAGATTTCAAAATACCACCTACATGTGGGTCTTATGCCACCAATTTTCCTCCTTTTATTTCCAAAAAGCATGGCATAGTGGACCAAAAGTGACACATACAAAGTCAACACATGAGTACACAATTTTTTCAATCCCTTTGTTAGCCCTCTCACAATTTCAACTTTCACATTATACTCATTTTTGAAAGTCCATAACTTTTTTTTAAATGGTTAAATCACTTTAATCTATACCTTATTTTCTACCTATATATGTCTATTGTAATGGTTAATATCAATGTGAACATTTCATTTATTTATTTATTTTTCCAATCGTAGTTATGTCTAAAAAAGAAATTTGTTAGATGTGGGTGAAAGCATGTTCAAGTGGACAAGTTAGTGTATTTTTTTGGATTGAATTACAAGTACCAAAAAATGTATCATAAAATTATTAAACATCTAATTTGATTGGATTAAATAATTAAAATTAGTATAATGTTTAATCTTATACAATAATATTTTAGAAAAACACATCTAATAGGTATTCAAATAAGTTATTATGAAATGCAAGTAGGTTGAAATCTACTTTTTATAATGTCAATTTTTTAAAAAATAGGTGCAAGTAAATTAAAACAATGTCTAAATCAAAAAAAAAAAAAATGTAGTTTTAAAAGGTCCATTTTGTGCCAACACGCCGTGTTTTTGCCTTAGTTACAATGTACTTGGTACAAAAATAATGTAACCTATTCATCACCCACATTTCAACACCAATTCTAGGTGGACAATCCCTATTATACATGATGTTTCCTAGTTCTTACAATACATTACTACATAATCTAGGTCCTTTTATCTCAATGCATGTTTGTTTTGCCACGTTTTTTTCACATGCCCCAAACACATTAAAATGGCAATGTTTGGCCACATAGTCCTACAAGAGTGACACAAATAATACATAGTTGACAATTAATTAATTATATAGAAAAAGGGAGGGGGACGGGACTTTACTTGATGCTATTGATTTCCCCTTAGGTACAATCAACTATGAGAGCATTGGGATGCTGTAATGGGTGAATTTTGTGAATGACCTCACTCAAAGCATGCATCCATGATATTAGGTCTTTTTTCCTACATTGTGATGTGATGCAATATGTTACATGGATGCCATTGTGTCACTAGTCAAACACCATCATGGTATAAAAGGGGAACTACCAAAATTCATAATATATCAATGTGTCAATGTATTATGGTGTGAATAGAAAATACTTGAAAGCATGTTAATTGAACATGGACACAAAATATAATGAATGAAGGCATGATTAATCTATTAACATTTGCAAATTTTTACATGTATTAATTTATGTCCCTGAATTTTTCCTATCAATGTTTCAATTATACTACACGACATGTATACCAATGTATTATATTACATGCATGTGTTAAGTATCATACCATATGTATCATATTTTTTTCATTTGTTCCAAAAGATGCATCAATTGCAACACCCCCCTAGTGCCCATGTTCAATCATCATCTCCCTTTGCCATGGTGCTTAAATACCAAAAATGAAAATCATGTTTTTCTCATGAGATCGTCATCCACCTATACCCTTGCTTCTTGATAGTAAAACAATAAGTTAGTGTTTTGTTGAATTTACATACACATGTTATTTGCATCATTCTTGTGTAACTAGTATGTTTCTTGAGCCACTTTCCTAGATAACACTTTAACATCTTGTTTAGTGAAGAACATATTTTTATTTAATTCACATGTCCCTAACATGATTTTTTCGAACATTGCCTATGTTTTGCCATGATTTGAGACAAAATTTTAGTTGTTCCATCACAAAATCCTTCATCTCTTGTGATAGATGAGTGGCAAATGCAAATTTATTGCCCATTTTTAAGTCACCATTTACATGTAAACCATCTTGATGAACATGATTATGTTGGATGAAACATAACTCTGATACATGTTTGATTAAATATTTATTATCTTAATGGTGAATTAAACTCTACATCCTTTCTTTATAGAGCCACAACATTTTTCCTTGGAATTTTGTGTACCTTTGTGGCAAATCCTTGATGGGATTACTTTACCATTGATGTCTAATTTTTTTGGACACACATTAATGTTTTTTGTAATATCCTTGACAACATTTATGAGATCATTGGGACCATATTGGAATTGGTACCTATATATAATTGTGTGAACCAATTTAGTGCTATATGGGCATAAATTACATTACAAAAGCAAAAGTTGGTCACATGCTTCATGTTTATGTAACAATAAAATTAATTGATAAGATGACAAACATCACATCTATACATGCATAATAGACATGCAAATCTTGGGGCATGAATGTCATGGAAATTAAAATTTGAAACTTGAAAATTTGGAATCATTGTCTATTCATGGTTGTTGCAATTCATTCTCAAGGTGGATAATGTGTTTTTTACAAAGAATTCAACATCATCCACCGTCTTGATTTTTTTTGCCAACTATGAAATTAGGCACCCAAGTTGTCGGGATGAATGCAATTTCAGCAAGGCAAAAGCCTTGTTGCATCCATGTGTCAAATGTCAATTACTTCCCAAAGGAAATCTTCATGATCAAAAGGCCCATTTAATAAGGTTCCAATGCTTATAGTTCAACTGGATGGTTATGCACATACAAATGCATCAATTTCACTTCCATGTTTATAAAAACCATTGTAAAAGATATTAGTTTTATGCACCTTACGTTTAAATTTGTGATAATCAACATAAAATTAATCCTAGATGCTAAAAACAATGTAAAATTTCACTTACATAGAATTAGATCACAACAACATCTGAAAACTTTGTAAAACCATTACGAGTGTTTTCCAAAACACCTTTGGAATAACACAAGAATAATATGTGAAAAACAAATTCATGTAACTTTATTTGCAAAAGTTTGAAAAATGTGATCCCACATTCTAATTTGCAACATAATCCTTGTTGAAAGTTCAACAAAATGCTTAAAATAGACTGAAAAATGTAAATAACAACTAGTTAAAATAAAAAGTGGCAAGAAATATATAATAAATGTTTTTTTTTCATATGTAACCATTTTATTTTACAATGTGAAATATTTGTAATATAATCAATGTATTGTTCACACCACTTGTTAATAGCCTATTGGTTTTTTTCCATTAAATTAACAATTATTTTACCTTACCCATAAACTTAGAAATCTAGTAGCCTCTTGTCCATTTATTTTGAAAGATTTCTAACTATTCCTATGTTTATAAGATATGCTGAATTTTTGTTAATGTATTGAAAAATCCTTACTATATCAATAGACCCTTAATGTATCAATAAATGTTTAGTGTATAAAAAACACATGGTTAATAATAGTTAGTTATAATTGAAAAGTGGTAAGATATGTATACCAATAGTCAAGTTTTCATATGCAACCATTTATTTATCAAGTGTGAAATATTAGTATTAGACTCGATGTATTTCTCACATCATGTGTTGATAATATATAAATATTTTTTGACTAAATTAATAGTTATTTTTACTTTCCAAACATAAACTTTGAAATGTGGCAATTTCTTTTTTATTTATTTTGAAAAAAATCTTGTTTTTCCTATGTTTAAACATGTTAATTAATCTTTAATATATTAATAAATCCTTAGTGTATAAAAACACGTGGTAAACAATAATTGGTTATAATTCAAAATTGATGGGAAATGTATATTAGGTGTCAAGTTTTCATATGTAATTATTTATATTTCAAGTGTGAAATATTAGTAATACATTCCATGTATTTTTCACATCACATGTCAAAAGCATATTGATGTTTTTAAAAACTAAATTGATAGCTTTTTTTATCTTACCCATAAACTCGAAAAAATGACTATATCTTATCCATGTATTTTGAAATTTGAATGTGCCAATATCTTTACGTACATTAGCAATTATCATATGGTAATCATAGGACTAAAAATGACCATAAATGTGATAGCTTTTTGTCCATGTAATTATATTATTGTAATCAAGCATTCAACAAATGTAAGAGTTGTGAAAACTAGGTATGAATCAAACTATGAATCATAGTAAAATGACATTTATAATCTTTGTCATGATAATCAAGGCCCATTTCAATGGCTTTCCATTAGGCTGCTCTAATCATAACATATTGTGTGCAACTATGATCACAATAACCTAATGAAAAGACCTAATGGAAAGAGACCTTTATTGTACAATTGGATTATGATGGAAGACACTTGCATCCATTGAAAGGCTGCAACTGGGTTGGAAATATGTAGGTAATTAATTTTAGGAATGTGAGGAACATTTTCACATGTAAAGAAATTACTAAAGAACATATAAAGAACACATGCATGTTCCCATTTGTTTAAAAATGACAAATTGGTACCTTATAGCAATTCACAGGTTGACAGCAAAGTCACATAGCTTTGCATTCAAGAATTGACTTGTAAAATTGGGAGGACTTAGTGAGCACATGTAGATGAAACAAATGTAATGAAAAGCTGCTATTGGGGCAGAACCTGTGTGATCCCAAGGGCCTACAGGAAAGAGGCGTTTTGCATACATACATACCTGAGAGTAGGTCCACCATGCCAGCAGCAACATAATTGCTTATGCAACATTAATTTACATGAAGTTCAGGGTTTTAAAATAAAGGAAAATTGAGTTTGATCTGCAAATATGCATAGGAATCAGGATACAATGCTTTTTCTAAAAGGGTAAATATAAATTTATAAATTATAAATTTATGAAAAAATACTTTGATTGGTTGGTCATATTGATTGGTCCATAATATGTGCTGCCATCTAGTTGTTGATCTCACTATACAAAATTCAAGATTTCATGTTTATGGGTATGGATGGGGAAGTTATTGCACACTATTTTGCACATGGTGGCCACCTCTAGAGGCTCACTTGTTGGTTGGGTGAGGATGAATTTAGTTAGTACTCTGAACATTTCATTGATGGGAAGTGTTTTCCTTCTTTTTACAAGTTTTGTATCTGTCTAGAGGGAACATAATTTACATCTTTGTAGGGTACAATAATAATATTGGTTTGAATTGTGAACCCAATTTGCAAGTGATAGTTGAAGAGTTCTATTGGGTTGATGAGGAGGAGGGCCCATCACATTTTCAAAGAGTTTTTTGTGGGTATTCATTCCCATTTGTTGGAGTGGGCATTGAGCTTCTAGAAATTTTAGGACTATCTATCTATGTTTGAAATTTTTGGGTTTGTTTAATTCATCCCCTATTGGACAACAAATTCATTTGGTGCAATGCATGAAACCCATTATACTTGCAAGTTGTGTACAAGTTTGTAACCAACATTCTGACAACTAAATTAACTCAAAACATTAAATGTACTATTTATTACATTAATTAACTAACATGCAACATTATTGTATTAGTTCCAATCAAATTCCTCAAAGAACTTAAATCATATTTGACCAAATATAAGGAACCTTTAAACAAAACTACTTTAGCCAACCCAACCCAACCCGTCCCAACCCAACCCAACCCAACCCAACTACTTTGGACACTTTTGCTCAATGACCACTTCAAATCAACTTGCCCTATCACTATCTTCACTTACAACTGACAATGGGCACTTCTTTGTTAAATATTTATTTATATTTAATATTTTAAAAATGTCAATTTTTAATTTTTTTTCAGAATTTCAACAGTTGAGGAATAAGTGTGCAAAATACACTATTGTGTGTTGTGTATCACATGTAATTAGGAACTCAATGGTTTGGACGATAAACACTTTTTCCTCACAAATTGGGAGTTTGATTCTCAATAATTTTGGCAAAAATTAATAATTTTTTTTCTCCTTTTTCCGGCTAAACCTTTTGCAAATTATTTTTCTAGTGAACATTAGTCATAGGTATGGGTTTCTTTTTTTTCTTTCTTTTTTTTTCCCCGTTTGTTCAAACCAAAATTTGAGACAATAAAATTGTTTATAAAGTGATCTTCTCTTTGGGCCTCACTTTACCATCTTATACCCACAATATCCCCAATCTAAGTCCTCAAGTATTTTCCCAAGTGGGTGCTTCCAAAATTTCCTTTTTTTTTTCAAAGGATTGAAAAGCCAACATTCTATCAAGTACTCAAACTTTGGATACCTATTTTGAGCTTTGGCCCTTGTACAAAATACCCTTAACCACAAAGATTGGGAAGGGAAACATGGTGACCCTTAGTTAGAAGGGCCCCACAATAGGCTTCCCCATGCAAAAGACATATACAAAACACACCTAACAATCCTCGGCTTTCAAACTCCAAATTGAGAAAAGCTTGGTTTAATCACCTTCAACCCCAAACCTTCCTTTGTGGGAGGAATCAATCAACTCCACTTCACTTGAATTCACATATGAATTTTGCAAATTTTCATCCAAAGTTAGATTTTCATCCAAAGTTAGATTTTCTTTTCCCCCCCTTTTTACCACTTTCAACTTTCACACTAACAAGGGGCTCCAATCCTCATCCCATAATCGCTCTACCGTTTAAATTACATTCATCATAAGGATAATAAATATTCAACATCATAGTAAATTGGAAAACACATGGTGGGTTACAAGGTTAGCATGGTGAAGCCCAAGTGGATCCTTCAAGGATGCCCTAAATGGGTTTTAAGGACCCTTCATGTGACCCTAGAACCTAGGGATACCAAACTTTTGGCCTATTTCCAGGTACATCACACAATGGCTGTGCTACCCTGAAAGGGAAGAGCCAATATTAAAGCAAAAACTTAGCCTAAACACCAACTGGGAATTTGGGATCTCTTCTTTTTTGTCTCTTTGTGTATTTTATATATATATATATATATATATATATATAATATAATATTTTAATTAATTTTTGGAAAATAATAATTATATTCATTTTGTCAATGTGGAAACTGACCCTAGGCTACTATAGTTACATGGTTTGGTGTACACACAAGTCCATAATGCCCTTCCTAATGTCTTATATGAACCTTTGCAAACCATTGTTGGGGTATGTTCTATGTTCTGCTTTCTTCTCCCCGACCTAACCCTGGTTTGAATCCATGTTAACAGGATTTTTTTCAAATTTTTTTTTTAAAACAAAGATTGGAACCAAGGGTTAAAACGGTAGTTAACCACTAGTCCTGATCGGCCACACCGAACCAGCACACCATGAAGGATGGATGAATGGTAAGTGATCAGGAAATAGCTTTCTGTTGGGTTCCAGTTCCCTAGCTAACCATGGTGGTTAACTCAATTACCTTCTTTTTTTTCTACCTACCTCCTAACAAACCACAAGCAGGTTGTAGGTAGGTAGGTAGGTAGGTACTAAAAACAGCCCTCAGCTATGTATAAACCCATCTACTTACAAAGAAGTTGCCTATTTTCCTACCTATCTGCCTATATATGAGACCTATTTCCTACGGAATTGGTTACCAAGATGAAACCAAATATTAACTCTGTTGAGGTTCATCCACAACTGGGTAATAACAGACATCCAGTGGATGGTTCTTAGTTATCGTTGAACTAATTCCAATTTTATTTTTCAGAATCAGAGTTTCTTCATTAAAAATAAATAATCACTGGGTCCATTTATTTGAGAAATTCAAAATAAAGAATTGTTGATTTTGGGTGTTTAAAAATAAATAAATCCATCAAAATCAAAGAATTGTTAGTTCTAGTTATTTCATAAACCTCAAGAATTGTATGGTTTATGAAAGAACCAATGTTGGTTATCTTTTTATCTGTTTTTCATGTGGAATTGTGATTTTGTCAGGATATCAACATGCACGTTAGCCGGATATGAATAATGTCATAATTGGACTTTCTATTTATTTCCTAATCAACCTTATCCACAACCAACAAAGGTCCCTTAGGCAAGTACTAATCCTATTGTAATCATAGATGTAGGGACATTAGCCCTTAGATAATTGCATCTGCTATTACAATAGATAGACGATTGGATATGATTTATATGGGTTTAGGGTTTAAAGGCACAAAAAGAAGGTGAAGTTTTTTTTGTCTTTATCAAGCTTTCTATCATTGTTAGTCAATCCCTCTTCTCAATGGTGGCTTTATTCACAACTTGAGGTCTTATGTGTTGTCATCTTGGCACTTTTTGTTGTTGAATTCATTTCATCAAGTTTTAAGCTTTCTTTTGTTCTTGCATTTTGAACTACCAAGTTTCTTGTTGCATTTTGAATTTGGAGTTTTACTGTTGTTACATGAGCTTCAAATTGTTGTTCAAGCTCCAAGCTTTCACATTTGTTGCCATAATTTAATCTTCAAGCTTTGTTGTTGCATTTGAGCTTCAATGAATGATGTATTTTGACGATGACTACACATAACTTTAACAAGTTTTTCCTTTCCATTTTTTTGTTTTTGATGTTTTTGTTTTCATGTAATTGTTTACAAGCTCCTCTATTCTTTCACATCTTGTATGCAACAACTCCAAATTTTGGAAAATTCAAGCCATTGGGTTTTCCTTTGTTCTTTTGTCCTTTTCATCTTTCATTAATTTTTTGGAGTTATTTATGAACATCATGTGTTTTTTCTCTTTTATATGACAAATACTATGGATTTTGCAAAAGCTTAAAACTCTAATTATTCATATTTTTAATCTTGATTTTTCGTGTGTATTTGTGTTTTTGTATTTGCAATTAAGGTTTGTTGTTCAAAATATTTTTATAATGTTTGACAATGAAGTGATTTTTGTTGAAAGTGTGGGTGGAATAGTGAAACAACTTGTGATGTGAACATGAACTGAATTGGTAGCTTGTCAAATGTTGAAAGTGTACACACATGTAATGTGGCAACTACTTGTCAAATAATGACAATGTTCAACTTGGAACTATAAAAACTCATGCTTAGCATTGGAAACCAATGCACAACATAACATCAATTTTTTGGGGTGGGTTTTTTTTAATGGATGACAATTTGCCTACTAATCTTGAAAATTCACAAATGTTGCGGTGTGTCATCCATTAGTGTTAACAAATAGTTGGAAACATTCTAAAACAACCTAATTCCATTCTAAGAAAGGGACCCATCAAATATAGCAAATCAAACCACATTGCTCCCATGAAAACAATTATTAGTTCTACACATATTTGTTTAGTTGAAAAAAAAAAAAATTACAACTAATTGAAAAATTTATGTTTGAGCTTTTTGAAATAGGTCATAACAAAAAGGACAAAGAAGGTTAAACCAATAGGGTTTACAATCACTATATATTTTGGTTGAAAAAACCTTTACAAGAATGATGATAAAGTAAAACAAATGTTTGTTGAGGACCTTGTGTTTTATATTTGCAAAGGCTATATAAGTCTATATCTTCATATGAAAATATTGGGCTACATAGGTTAGTGTTGTGCCAATGCCCCTACATTGTATTTCCTTCTTGTTTATTTTTTATGGAACAAGTTCTTCATGTAATGGTTGTAAAGACCATGAACTTGCATGTGCTGCCAAATTAAAAATTTGCATGTATTATTCTTTGAAGTTTTGATCTTTGGATGTCCAGAAATGGGGTGGCACATTTGCATTAGTCATAATTATTTGGATGAGACTTAAACACCTAGGCATGATATCGTGGGTTTGTTTGAAGTGCATGAAACTACTAGTTATGCCATGACTTTACAACTTTAAATTTTATTGGAAAAAATTGGCTTGATTCACCATGTAATTGCTTTTGTGAAAGATGTATACATTAACCTTGAAACTATGGTTAGAACATTATGGTCTTATTATTGATTATGAACCTTTGAACCTTTTTTGTGTTTATGAAAGGTATTTGCTTTAGGCATGCGTTATTTTAAAAGCATGTTAGTATGTGACAAATGATGACAAAGTTTATGTGGGTTTAAATTTGGTAAATGTAAAATATGTTAAATTAGTTTGCAAAAGACAATTACATGGAAAAAAACATTAAGCAAAGGGAAGCAAAAGTGGGAAAAGACATGCATTACAAGTGAAATGTCACATCGAAAGTTGAAAACACCTATCAAGACAAGGTTTGTTAACAAAGTTATAACATTTGAGGATACTTTGGAATTTAAACAAATCATAATAATGTGTTATGGGAGCCAAAGTAGATTGATTTTACAATAGAAAGTCTCAAAAGTCCAAGTGTGGGCCATTGTGGAAGTTAACACTTAATGCTTGAATCATGTGGTGACTACATGTATGATGAACCGGTCAAAGGTCATTCACTACTATCAAATGCAGTAAACCTAATTATAATTGTGGAAGCTAAAACAAATCCCCTTGTTGATGGGAATGAAACATTTGATTAGTTTGATGTGGAATTTCATCTTTTGAACAAAACTATGCGATAAAAGGTTGTGAAGGTGATCAAACCTTTTGTAGAATTTTGAAAGCTTTTGAATATCGTCAAGTTCATAATATGTTGGCCTTGATGTTAGATTTTCATTTGAAATTCTTATGGATTATGGAAAACTTTGTGGGGTCTTCGAAATGAAATTTGCTTCATTGCTAAATATGACATAAAACATGTCATCCCCCTTATGATGACAATTTTTGGTCGATTAAACTTTACTATCTAAATAATGTCTATATAATGGACTCAATGGACATATTGTTGAAGTTGAAAAAAATGATAATAACATATTTGGTGTTGGAACATCCGTGAAAAAGTCTTCACACGTGCACTTGTTATTGAAAAGTTGTTTTAATTTAGAGGTGATCTATCTTTTTATCTAAATGTGTAGATCTTCTTGCTTGGTGGTAGACCCATGAAAATGTTCGATTCCTTGCCAAACATATTTTTGGGATTCTTGGGTCTCAAATTGAGATAAAAAAAGTTTCTAGTCTTGTTGGTGTTTCAGCAACTCCAAGGTGTTATTGTCTACAATTTGAAAATCTTGATAAAATTATCACCATGGTAAAAAAAATGGCCAAATTATTTGTGCTTGGATTACACAACAAACGTAAACTTCAAGGATTATATTAAAGATGGGCATATTCACAATTAGGTTACAACTTTTTGGACACAAGATTGAATTCCTTCATTTTTGCTATCTATTAAATACATAATTTACATGGAATCAATTTAAGTGTGTAAATATGGATAATTCAAATTATGATAATTCATATGGGGGTGGTGATTTTTCACATGAGTATGTAGTTATGAATTAATACTTTGGTAAAAAAACAAAAAATGCATAAAATGAATACATAAGCTTCTATAGACAACTTGACATGTTTTATTGTATGATTATTTTTTGTTCATGTGACATGCACTTGGGGCCACAAATTTCAAGTTTATTGAATACAAAAAACCAACCAAATGGCTAAAAAACAATAGTTTTTTTTCCTTACAACCCTTGTGGAACAAATTATGTAACCTTCATAGCATGTATAATTTAATAAAATGCATTTAATGAACATTGCAAAACATTGATGTATGAATTTTTTATTTATGAACAAAATTGAAGTCAATTTCATTACTTAATACATTATTTTTGATCCTTTAAGATGAAAATTGCAATTATGACAAGGATTCAAATTATCTAAAAATATCAAAATGACATTATATTATATCCAATCTATTTTCAGATTTTTGTATTAATTTAATTAACATCATTCTAGTTATAGGCATACAACAATCCACTATAATTATAAAACAATAAATATTGTAAAAATCCAAAATAATCCTTTGTAGTCCTTTTTTCATTAGATAATCATTTTGGGTACCCTAATTGTGAATATGCCTAGTTTAAGTTGTTTTAAACAAGGAAATTATGGATTGATTAAAGAATATGACTATATTAAAGAACTAAAATTTAACGATGATTAAGTAAGTCGCCATCATTGATCTTTATTTATTTTTTCTTTTCCAACTAACCCTTTTTCGAAATGTTTATAACTATTTTTTTCAACCATGTTGATGTTGTAAGATTCTTGGGCTTTTAGGTGTGTTTTTGTTGTTAAACAAACAATAATTTTAAAAATATATTCTTGAGTTTCTAGACATAATGTTTTTGTTTGTAATCAAGCTGCATCAACTTTTTAATGTATCCTTAGGTCCAAACATGATTGGGGTACCCCCTTTGAAACATAAAAACTCATTTTTAGGACTCCCAAATTCACCCTTTTCTTCACTTTCCCATGACTTGTCTTACATTTCACCTTTTTTTCATGTTGAATGAAATAATTTTGTTCCAAATTTTATGTAAGCCTTTAAAATATCTATTTTTTTCACTTATGACAATGAAAATAATAAAATTTATTCAATGTGGACCATGTTTTAATAATGACCCAAAATTTCAAAAAATTTGATTTTTTGAAAATTTATACATTGCAATAAGGCATTTGGTTATTCTCACATTCATAAATTTTATATACATTAGCACATAAGGTGTTTGTGGTAAAACTCTTGGGCCAAAAAAAGTTGTTCAAACATTCTTTATGAGTCCTTGAACTTTTTTTTCTCATGAACCAAAATCCTGGATGTTTTTCAAGGACTTTGTAAGAATTTTTAAACTTGTTCAAATTTGACATTCTATATTTAAAATAATACATTTTTAATGTATCTATTTATGAATAAAATCAAATTTCAATATGAATGTATCAATAAGTTTTAACATGTTTAAGTGAAGGGATCTAATGAATATAAAATGAAACAGTCCTTTTGGGTACCCCAACCATACTTTGACCCCTTTGGGTTTATGCGGATTATATTTCTATTATTGATCAAACTACATCAAGTTTATATACATCTTTGGGTTTTTGGGCATTGTGTTTAATCAAGCTACAACATATTTTTATACATTTTTGGGGTTTTAAGCATTATGTTTTTGTTGATGATCAAGTTGTAAAGCTTTTAAATATATGGGGTTGGCGTGTTTTTGCAAGTAGCTTGTGTTACAATGGGTAGAGTTATTTATGGAACTTGGGTTTAATTCCTCCACACTTGGAGTTGTAAACTTGTTGAAAGCTGATTTTGGAAATCAAAATCATAGGCATAGAATCTAATGACGTCAAATTGGACCCCCAAATGGAGTTATAGACTTGTTGAAGGGCTTTGAAGATGAAAATCATACCCACAAAACATAATGAGGTTAAATTGGACCTTTAGCATGGAGTTGCCACCCTCCTTTTTGCCATGACTCACACCTTGACATCATCGCCACTCTTCGGCATTCGCGAGGTGATCCCTCCGCAACGAAATAAAGCAACACCTTGAACTTGTGGAGTATGAAACCCCATTTTTGCTGCTGTTGCTGCTGCTGCTTAGTAGGGGGCCATCATATTCCTGCTCCTTCTTGAGGCGTGTGTTCTGCAAACCTTAATTTAGTGCCTCACTGTTGGAAGTAGATTGAGCACTGAACTATAGACTGTTAAGTTGTCTTCATTAAGCAATGCGTTGAACTTCATGCCCATCACTTCCAGCATTTTTTTCAACTTTGAATTCATTTTTTATCATCTTCTTCCACGTTTTGTTTACAACTTGATTACCATGAAGGCTGCAAAAGGGAAGGACATTTCCAAAGGGTTTTGAAGCTCAAAATCATATTCATAAAACTAAAGAGGTTACATTAAACCTACCAAATGGTAGGGCAAACTTGTCAAAGGGTCTTGAAGATCAAAATGTCACCCACAAAACTTAACAAGGTCAAATTGGAGCCCCAAATGGAAATGTAAACTTGCATAAAAATTTTGAAAACCAAAATTGTACCCACAAAACTTAATGAGATACAATTGGGGTCCCAAACGGTAACATAATCTTGCAAAAGGGTTTTGAAGTTTTCAATCACACCCATAAAACCTAATGAGATCAAATTGGGGTAAGGAAAATTTTTAGTTCAAGAGTTTGAAAGTCTAATTTACATCACCCACAAAACCCAATGAAGTCAAATTGGAATACCAAATGGGAACATGTTCAAAAATAAATTGAATGAAGATCTCCAAGAGAGTTATAGAGCCTTCATATGGGTTTTGAAGGTTGAAATTCTAAACAAATCAAATGAAAATCACCAAGAGACTTCTAGGACCCCCACCACCCCGACCTCGCAACCCCACCCCAACACCACCAACAACCCCACACACACCCTCACTCTAACAGACTACAAAAAAAAAAACAACTCTA
>Ga0116227_10002843_pt1 | contig 38963 bp, 22 predicted proteins | sample S1TSphgellanicum_FD_89693 | JGI IMG/M metagenome (GOLD analysis project Ga0116227, IMG submission 89693) | Host-associated microbial communities from peat moss isolated from Minnesota, USA - S1T2_Fb - Sphagnum magellanicum MG | ecosystem: Host-associated > Plants > Peat moss > Unclassified...
AGGGGGGGGTGGTTGGGGGGGGGGGGGTTTCCCTGGTTCCATTATGTTGTCCATCCCCCACCATCCATTCACTTTGACTGGGTCCTAAAGGGAAAAGGAGGGGTGTGAAGGGGGGGGCAGCTCGAGCCAATCATGAATTTTTGCATCAAGCCACTGACACCCATTTCTTTATAGATAGTAGATGGAGCTTTACTCAGTATGGAAATTTTCACCGTACTCTACTAATTATGAGTGTTTTCCTTTCCTAGTAGAATTTCGCCATTTAAAAAAAGAAAAAAGAAGAAAATTGTTTTTCTTGTGTAATTTTGACTAATTTTGCTAATTTTTAAAAATTGCCAAAATTTTGATACATAAAAAAGAAAAAAACATTGCTACCCATTCATTCAACAATGCACCACATAGTGTTGTGACTACACCATACCCATGCATCCTATGATTCATGCTAAAGAGATGTGATATGCTAGTTTACCCTGAAATCAATACCTAATGAATGACCCCTAAAGCAAAGAAAATTTGGATCTGAAAGCCAACAAAGAGACGAGTTGTACAAGACAAAAGGGAATTTGTGGGGTTTGTTTGGCAAGAATCATAATCTTTCTCTTGCATAAGGTTTAACTATGAACTACATAAAACTTGGGATTATTTCACCATGATACCCATACACTTTATGCTAGGTTTTGTATTAAAAGAGACCGTGTGATTGTAGTTTATAGATAAAAAAGCATGAATAGGTAGCTCACTTTTGACATTAAAAAAAAATCCACATCTTAAGTTAGTTAATCTTTTTGAAATTATGATAATTGTTACATTATAAATCCTATAATTGACCAAAAACATGAGTCTTAAAAAGTTAGTTAATTTTTTTGAAATTATGATAATTGTTAAATTATAAATCCTATAATTGACCAAAAACATGAATCTTAAAATTTTGAGCAAACCCATATGAGAGAAATTTGGGACATAGTAATAGCCCTTCCTAAGAACATCCTACCTAGTATAAAGGGAAGCAGACAAAGCAGCAGCAAAACACACACACACACACAGACACACAACTGCAGTTGATGTCTGTGTGTCCTTTTTTCTATGGTGGGGTTGGTTGGTAGGTTTTTCCATTTACCTCTCTTGCCCTCTCTCTCTCTCTCTCTCATACTACTGTTTGTTTTGTTTTGTTTCTCAAGCTGAAGAGCTTAAATGCACTCATTGTTGTTGTTGTTGTTGTTATGTTGGAATTGATTTCTAGAATGAACTTTGCAGCAAAGTTCTGTTCTGTTGTGAGATTTTTTTTTGGGCGTGTGTTTTTGCTTGAGTTTTGAGTAGTGAGCTGCTTGCATAATATTTTTTTTGCTGGGTTGAAGAGTTTGTAAGAGTTTTGTAAGAGTTTGGAAGTCTGATTTATTGGGTGGTTGTTGTAGCTCTTTTTTTTGTTGCCAATCTGTTTGTACAGGTTTGGGCTTTGAGCTTTGGTTTCTCATCACTCTGTGTTTTTGTGGAGTGAACTGGTTTTGTCAGTCAAGGACTTGAGGAGCTTTTAGAGCTCGGGTATCATCATCAGCAGCATCAGTAGCAACTCTGCTGCATTTTCTCATTGCTGTTTGTGCTTTCTGGGAGCAAGTTTCAATCAACCTACCCTGTTTTGAGAGTTTCATGCATTCGCTGAGTTTGAAGAGCTGGATTGATTTTGAGCTTCTGCATGGATCTTGTCCTGGACATTGCTGTTAATTCCAGACACACATATATATAGCAGATCGTGTGAACATTGGGATGTGTGTCTGAGCAGTGTTTTTGCAACTTTTATGTTGATGGGTCTCAAGAGTTTCCTTGGCAAGCTCGCCTTATAAGATTTGGCACTGTAGGAAGAGAATTGAGAATTAGGGTTTAACAAAAGAGGCCTGAGCTCTGATAGTTGTTTTCCAAATCTTCAGTTGAATAATTCTATAGCCATCATGCTTTTAGATTTAGTTTTGCACAGTAGTGTCAAAGGAAAAAGCTTTTCTTCCTCTGGACCTCAGGGATACCGTTTCGGTGAATTCTCTGCTGATTTGTTGGATCTAGAGGACCCACATGAAACCATCAAGGACCTACCAAAAACAAGACTCCAAAGTCGGAAAGACACACACATCGATCAAAGTGGAACAGGAGTCCAGACACACATCTATCCTTAGAACATAGTGCAGGAGAAAGGTACCAACAAAGCAGACTTCGATGCCACCCTTGAATCTGCAGTCTTGTAAGTTCCTTTTTCCTTTGTCACCGTGAATAACATACACCCATTTCTCCACCCACCTATCCGCCCTATGCATCTCTCTTCAGATGAACCCATTGTTTCTGGATATATAAAGAACTTGTTCTCAAGAATGAATGAATCTGGTGTTGCCTTTTCCTTCTCATGCTCTTGTTTATACATGTGCATTTTTGTGTGTGATCATGAATGCAGCAGTGCCGCCGCAGTTTTGGTCTTGGTTTTGTCAAGTGCAAAATCCCAGCAACAACACTAATACTGGCACCACTGCCACTACCTCATCATGCTTTTCCAATTTGCATGCAAACTCTGAAAAGATGACTTCATCAAGACTTGGGTTCTTCTTCTCATGGTCATCATCTGTAGCAGCAGCAGCAGCAAAAGAGTTCTTCTTCTTGAAGCAGCAGCCTTCTTGTTCACGTCAAGTGCCCATTGCATTTCTCCATACTTTCTTCTTCATTTTCTACCTTTCTCTCATCACAGGGCAAAAATTTTTCCACCGAAAATCACAGTCTTCTGTTGTTGTTAACCTTCTTCCTCCTCACCGCTCCAGCCACTGCCAGAGAAGAAGTACTTACTACAATCTGGTCCAGTTTAGCTGCATTTATCTCATCTTGCTCAATCTTGGAGCATCCTTGTTTGGAATCTCTGATGGGTTTCGGCTCAGAACTTGGTCTCAATTGGACCTGTGTGAGGAGGTCTCATCATTGGTGCAGGTGGCAGCTTGGAGTGCCATTTTCATTGCAACTGAATGTGCAAAAAAAGATGGGAAAGAGTACTTCCCAAGCCTTTTGCGGGCATGGTGGACAGGCACCTTGCTATTATCCATCTTCATATTTGTTGTTTCTGTAACAAGTCATGCACAACCCTCTACAGAGGAGTTGTGGGTGGAAGCTGCATCTCTCCCAGCTTTACTCTTTCTTGCTGTTGTTGCTTTTGGAGGGAAAACTGGCTTCCACCACGATGCAGTAATCCATGATGAAGATGATATCCGGGAGCCTCTGTTGAACACAACCCAAAATGGAGCTGAGGAAGAAGAAGAAGAAGACGGGATCACCTTGTATGCAAGGGCAGGCATCTTCAGTTTAGCTACACTCAGTTGGCTCAATCCTGTTCTTGCTCTTGGTTCTGAAAAGATACTAGAATTATCTGACCTACCAAAACTACGATATGAAGATCGCACAGAGGCAACCTACAACATATTCAATCAAAATTGGGAGGCACTGAAGAGGAAGAACCCATCTCAGACACCATCGATATCCTTAGCCCTTGGTAAGTCCTTTTGGACATTGTTGGCACTGAATTCACTCTATGCAGTTGTGAATGTGGTGACCACGTATGTGGGTCCATATCTGATTGATGATTTTGTCGAGTATCTCGGAGGAAGGAGACGGTTTGCACATGAGGGCATCACTCTCGTCTTGGTTTTCTTTGTTGCCAAGCTGATCAACAATTTGACAGAGCGACAATGGGAGTTTGGCGAACAATATTTGGGTTTGAAGATCAAATCAGCTTTGACTGCAGTTGTGTACCGCAAGGCAATACGCTTGTCAAGCCAATCCCGACGAAGCCATACCAGTGGTGAGATCATAAACTACATGGCAGTGGATGTGGAGCGTGTGTCAGAATCCGCTTGGTGTCTTCCTTACTTCTGGATCTTACCTTTGCAGATTTTTCTGGCATTAGTCATTCTGGACAAGGTTGTGGGAATAGCATGGCTGGCAGCATTGGTTGCAGCAATCTTTGCTCTTTGCCTCAATGTGCCAATTGAGAAAATGCAAGAAAGCTACGAAGACAAGGCCATGGAAGCCAAGGACAGCAGAATGAAGGCCATGGTTGAATGTTTGCGGAATATGCGAGTGTTAAAACTGCAAGCTTGGGAGAATCAGTACCTTGCGAAAATCGAAGAAATAAGGCTTGGTGAATACCATTGGCTTCTCAAGGCTTGTGTTGCACGTGCACTATTGTCTTATGTGTTTTGGTTGACACCAACTCTGGTATCTCTTGCCACATTCGGAATGTGTGTTGCATTGGGAATTCCACTGACGGCTGGCCGAATTTTGTCAGCTGTTGCCACATTCCGAGTACTGCAACAAGCTTTAAACATGTTCCCAGACCTTGTTTCTTACTATGCTCAAACCAAGGTAAAAACCCCAATGTCATTGAGTTGCAATTTTCTTCTTCCTGTTCTTTTGGTATGCAGCTTGATTTTTCCATGTGTGTTCAAGGTTGTAAATGGTACACTGATTAGATCATGGTGGAATTTCTGTCATTGTAAATTCCGGTGATTGTAGGTGTCTTTGGACCGACTATGGAAATTTCTTCAGGAGGAAGAACTCCCCAGGGATGTGGTGATTCACATCCCCAAAAACCAGAGTGCAGGTGTGGCAATTGAGATTGAACAAGGGGAGTTCAGTTGGGATCCAGTAAGCATGGAGCTCCCAACTCTAACCAATGTAAATCTGAAAGTGAAAACTGGCACCCGTGTTGCAGTTTGTGGGACTGTAGGCTCTGGGAAATCAAGCCTTCTTTCTTGTATACTTGGTGAAATCCCAAAGCTTGCTGGCATGGTAAGATTGAGTTTTTGAAAAGTCTCTACTGCTTCTCTCACCAGCATAGACAGTTTTGGGTCAGTAAAAGTTTCAATATTCTCAGCCACAATCTGAACCTCTAGATGGGTATGTAAGAAGGGTGCATCTTGTATCTTTGACCAACTCATTACATGCCGGTAGGTATAATCCAAGCCCCAAGAAGTCATAAAATTGAATGAAGAACACTTGAATTTTGAGAGACAATCTTTGGGTGCAGGTGCGGTTGAGTGGCACAACAGCATATGTTGCACAATCAGCATGGATTCAAAGTGGCAAAGTAGAGGACAATATCCGGTTTGGAGCTCCAATGAACCGGGTGTGGTATGACACTGTTATTCGGGCCTGTGCTTTGAAAAAAGATTTGGAATTGTGGACTTTCGGTGATCAGACAGAAATTGGGGAGCGGGGGATCAACTTGAGTGGTGGTCAAAAGCAACGAATTCAGCTTGCACGGGCATTGTATAAGGACTCGGACATTTACCTTCTAGATGATCCTTTTAGTGCTGTTGATGCACACACTGGCTCCCACTTGTTTCGGGTCCATATTTCTTCTTCCCAAGTCCCTTCCCTTTGAATTGATGATCATAAAATCCAGAGAATGCAACAAAGACTGATCATGTGATCATGCCCAAAATGAGTTGATTGGATGATCAATGATTTGTTAGGTTTTCTTGGGTAATGAAGTACTTGTGATGGGCTTTGCAGGAATGTATATTGGAAATGTTGGCATCCAAGACAGTTGTTTATGTAACTCATCAAATGGAGTTCTTACCTGCTGCAGACCTTATTTTGGTTGGTTTTCTTGTTGCTCTTTTCCCTGAAAAATTATGCTTCTTTCAGTTGATCCTTTTGTGTCTCTTTTAGTGTGGAGTTGTTGGGATTGATCTATTCCACATCAATTATTTGCCTTGAATATGATTGATTGTTGTTTTGCTTGTGAGGGTCCTTTAGTCAAACAATGGTACACATCCACAGTTGTGATGAGCTTCATCACCAAGCAAGTTGGCCATTTCTCTATTGGAACTTGTACACAGGTGTTGGACAAAGGTGCAATAGTTCAGGTTGGAAAATATGATGAGCTTTTGCAAGCAGGCACCAACTTCAGCATGTTGGTGGATGCCCACAACAAAGCTATAGACAGCAACACAGAAGTCAGTGAAGAAGCCTTGGGGGATGATGGGTCGATAGATCAGCTTGTGACAGAGGGTGATGTCTTAAATGGGGTGGCAAATCATCAAGTCGGTGATGAGGTTGACAAGCTTCAAAAGCAAATGAGCTTTAAAAAGTCAAGATCGATTGAGCTGCACAAACAAACTAGCAAGAGAGCCAAAGAATTGGATCAAGATGACATGAATCGCAAACTCATTAAGGAAGAAGAACGAGAAAGAGGCAATGTGAGCTTCAACATCTATTGGTCTTATGCAACATCAGTCAAGAAGGGTCTCTTCATCATCCTCAGCTTGCTTGCCCAGTCAACTTTCTTGGTAATGTAGCATTGTCTTTTCCTTCTGATTTCTATGGACATTGTTTTGTGCACTACCCAATTGTGGAAAATGTGCACCCTTGGAGGAAAAGGTGGTTTAGGTTTCCAAGTATGGCTAAATGCCAAAGAAATGCACTTTTTGTCTAAATATGGATTGCCAGCTGAGTGCTTGACTATTGGCACAGAGTGTTCTGAGCTCATTGGGTAGACTTCTTCATTTGCATCCTTGGTGGGTTTTATAGCTATTGCAAATTGGAAGTAATTACTGGATGGCATGGGCATCACCCATCAAGGAGGGCGATGAGCCGAAGATGAGTAGCACCAAGTTGATTTTGGTGTATGCTTGCCTGTCTTTTGCAAGCTCATTGTTTATAGCGATGCGGTCGATTTGTGTCTCGTTTGGTGGTGTTTTCATTGCCCAAAAGTACTTCCTTGGAATGATCCGGTGCATTTTTCGGGCTCCAATGTCTTTCTTTGATTCAACCCCAGCTGGTCGTATCCTCAACCGAGTGCGTATCCTTTGTCTCTCATGTGCAACTCTAGACCTTAGTTTTCTCCTCTTACCTGTTACTTTCTTGGTGCACACTTGGACAGTTTTTAAATGTTTTCAGCAATGAGCAATGTGTTGTCTTTCCATGTGAGACCCAATGCATCCAATTTGCTCATAAGTGATCAGTCAAGACATCATTAGAGCCAACAATTCCATGCCAACTCTGACTTCATCACATCTTCTCATCAATGTTGATGTGCTTGTGAAGTAGTCAAGAAATTTTGCATTTTTTAAGGTTGAAATTGTGGTGGTGGTGAATGATTGAGGTGGGTTTTTTGGGGGTGAAAAAACAGGCATCGTCAGATCAGAGTAAGCTAGACACAGAGGTACAATACAACTTGAGTGGGATGATGATGGCTTCCATACAGCTCATTGGTGTCCTTGTTGTCATGTCACAAGTGAGCATGGTCGTCCTGCTCATATTTCTGCCTGTAGCTGCCGCTTGCTTGTGGATGCAGGTATAGTCATCTGTCATTGCTTCTTTTTCTTTGAAAAACATAATCATCAATGTAGAGTCTTTTGTTTATCACGCCCATAGAATCTCTGTTGCTTCTGTGACCACTGTTTGTGATACATCAACTTTTGGGTACATTTGTGTTTGGTTTGAATTTGGCTGAAATTTGCATGTTCTCACTTGTTGGATTTTTTTGGGTTGGGTTCAGAGATATTACATGAGATCAGCAAGGGAGGTTGCACGATTAATTGGGGTAGAGAAATCTCCAATTCTAAACCATTATGGAGAGTCAATAGCTGGTGCAGCAACGATCCGTAGTTTTGGTCTAGACCAGCAATTTATGGATACAAACTTAGAGTTATTTGACAACTACAGCCGCCCTTGCTTCACAAATGCTGGAATGATGGAATGGCTTGTCTTCAGAATGGAGCTTCTTTGCAGTTTGGTGTTTTCTTTGTCGATGGTCCTCGTTGTGCTTTTGCCTGATGGTGCCATCAGTCCAAGTAAGTTGTCAGTTTGATTCTTGAATGTCAAAAATGTGCGACCAAAAGTTGGAGCTTTTCTTATTGACTTCTCCCTTGTTATTTGACATCATTTGTGTGTGGGATTGGTGCAGGTTTGAGTGGACTTGCAGTCACATATGGACTGAATTTGAATGTGAATAGAATTATGTGGAACTTGTGTAAACTACAGACAAAGATTATTGCAGTTGAGCGAATCCAACAATACACTTGTATTCCAAGTGAAGCTCCTTTGGTGATTGAAAAGAAACGCCCATCCCCAACATGGCCATCACGTGGAACCATCGAGCTTGAAAATTTACAGGTCTGTCTGTACTGCTGTATGTGCACACCCAAATTGAAATTGAGACATCAAAATTACTGAACTTCATCCTTTTTTTTTTTGGGTTGAAAATTTCAACTTTCCAATTCTTCAATTTCTTTGTTATTTTTAGCTATGGTAGTTATTGAACTGCACAAATTGGCTAATAACCATGTCATGAAAAAAATTGTTGAAATTTTCTCTGCATGTATCTAAATAAGGAGCCTCATGAAGGATTAGAGAAAAGTGGTGATATTTATAAAGTAATTATGTGATTGGCTTTTCATAGTGGGTTTGTATAATGCTTGCTTTTATGATCCTGTTTGTGGGTTTTTCAGATTCGGTATAATGCTCATTCTCCATTAGTGCTACATGGAATTACATGCACATTTTATGGGGGCAAGAAAGTGGGCATTGTTGGGCGTACAGGCAGTGGCAAATCGACACTTATCCAAGCCATGTTCCGGGTTGTGGAGCCTGCAGGAGGTAGAATTGTGCTCGATGGTGTGGACATCACGTCCATTGGGTTACATGATTTGCGCTCACGATTGAGTATCATTCCTCAGGATCCCACATTGTTTGAAGGCACAATGCGGTCTAACCTGGATCCACACAATGAGCACTCAGATGTCGAAGTTTGGGAGGTATTGCTTCTGTTTTCATGAGATCTCAGCATGGGCATGGACAATTTCAAATAATGTTTTATGAATAAGTTATGCTTTTGTGCACATGATGGAAGTGCAACTTGGCAGCAGTTTCCTGTGTCTAGGATGTTTGATCACACATGTTGTTTCCTCAGGCTTTGGACAAGTGTCAGCTTGGAGCCATCATGCGGACCAAGGATGAAAAGCTCGATGCCACAGGTCTGTTTCCCAAATTCTTTTATCAATTATACTTATTGATGCATCAGATTTGTTTGAGAGTGTTTTAGCTTGCAAAAGTCATGTTTCTAGAACATGGGTTATGATTGGTGATTTTGAGTGAGAATCTACTTGCTACAACACTGGTCATCATTCAGGATTGACATGTTTGAGAATAGCTGTTTCTAAATGTTGTGCTGGTTCCATTTGGCTGGGTTCCAATGTAGTTGGGGAGAATGGGGAGAATTGGAGTGTGGGACAGCGGCAACTAGTGTGTCTAAGCCGAGCGCTGTTGAAGCATACCCGTATTCTTGTCCTGGATGAGGCCACTGCCTCAGTTGATAGCGTGACCGATAATGTGATTCAAGGAACATTGCGTACTGAGTTCAAAGACTGCACTGTTGTTACTATTGCTCACCGAATTCCAACTGTTATTGATAGTGATCGGGTCTTGGTTCTAAGCGATGGTACGTAAACCATTGGCTCTCTTTTGCCTTAGTAAGTTTTTTGAGTATGTTGGTCCTCTTTTGGAATTTCTTGAGTGATATTGAAGGAAAAACAGGACTAAACTGTAGGGAAATATTGATTCAAATTCAGGCATTTGATCATTTCTGCAATTGTGAGTTTTTGCTGTCTTTTGCTGGAGTAGTTATATAATTGCAACATGACATTGTGCATGTTGATGTGGGTTTATGTTAAAATTACGTATGGTGAAGGTTTTTTAGTGCATTTGGTCTTCTCATTGATAAATGTGCAAATGGGTGTGTGTTTATGGAGCAGGAAGGGTTGCAGAATATGATGTGCCAGTACGGCTTCTAGAGAACAAAAACTCATTCTTTGCAAAGCTGGTGGCAGAGTATAATCTGCGGTCTATGAACCACATCTGAGAGACTTCTATGTCAATAGAAGTATCCACAAAGGATTGATTACTAGAAGCTTTCTGATCAATGTTGGTGGTGGTCAGATTTAACACTGCCCAGGAAAACAATTTCTAAATCCAAATTTCAACCCTCATGAAGAAGCTTATGACGGAGTTTTGAAGACTTTTGACATCTTTTTTTTTGCACCCATAATTGAAAAAACACCAAAATTGACCAATGTTTTTTCCTCTGTATGATTCAGTGCAGCAAAACATCTGGTTTCTTACAAGTGTTGTAACTCAGTGAAGCAGTGATGTTTATGCTAAATCCAGATTACTTCAGTTTGTGAGGCTTAATTGTGAGGACCTGACAACCATGATTTCATCCTTTGATTTTTCAAGACAGAGAAAGTAAGATCAACATTTGCATGGCATCAAGTTGAGGCTTGATTTATTTGTGCTTGCAACTATGGGGTATATATTCAATTGGGTATTGTATTTGATGTGTATTGCAATGCCTTTTGGTTTTGATGGCGTGCTCTTAAATTTTGATTTCTTGCACAATTTTTTATGTTTTCAATGGATTTTTCTTTGTCTTCAGAGAGATTTTTTCAGGCCCCTCTGACAAATGCCAAAACAGTGTCGTTCAAAAAATCTTTGGTGGGTGTTCAAACCTTACTACTATTCATACCATTCTAGGATGCTAGTTTTAATCTCTCGGGCAATCTGAGAACTGGTGAAAATTTTGTTCTTATGAGTAAATATGGCCAGTGATCATTTTTTTTGGGTGCAAATTTTCGCCACTTCGTGACCAAAAGAATTCCAATGTGATCCATACAAAGGATTTTTGTGGAAAAATGTGTGAAAGACACCAGATTGCGAGGAAAAAATTTCTGAAATCACCATAGTTGGGTGAGAACTTCCAGCAGATCACCAAAACATAGCAGGATTCTTAAAAAAATTCTGCTCTGCTCTCTGACCTGTAGCCAAATTTGGCTAATTCCTCTTTTCAATGATCACTAGTCTGGCTACATCACAAAATTGAAAAAAAAACCCATGTAAGGTGATTGATGAGTTTAGCTACCAGTCAGAGAGCACAGTAGACGATTTCTAGAATCCTGCTATGCTTTGGCCAACTCCGAGAACCCAGTGTCTAAATATGGCAAGTTCCCACAGAATGTGGCAAACTAAAAGGCATCTAAATCACATCTTGCCATAGTGCCCAAAAAAAAACATCATGTAGGTGTGAAATTTTGCACAAAAAAACTTGTCTCGCTGAACTCTAAACCATGTGGAAACAAATAAGGCATGTAAAACTGAACTTCAGCTCTGGAGGAGATAAAAGAATACATAAACTTCATGACAGTTCACCCAGTGTACAGTGTGGCTGATAAAATAGGGTCAGTCCAAAACAACTTGACTCTCTGAACAACAAGACAATAACATCAGAAAATACCAGCAAACTCCTTGTTCTTTTTGCTTCACAAAATACATGCATTAGGTACACATTTTATTCACTGGTTTAAGGGACATAACTGGTGTTGTAGGTAATAATTAGTGCAACAGTCCACAATAGTTTGTGGGTGCAATAGAAGTGCACCATCACCAATGGGGATTGGGATTGCAACAAATAGTTCATGTCATACTTAGCATGATCCCTGCCTGCAAAAAAATTTGTGAGCAAAATCAAAGAATTGTTTCAGAATTCAAAGAATCCAATCCCGAAGGCAAGAATGTTAGTCATGACCAGTACTTGATCATGTGTAATCCTTGTCGTAGAGCTGTGCATAATGTCTAGTCAAACGCAAGGAGAGAAGGTTCATATGATGGTGGGGCCTCAAATCCCATAAGGTTGAGATATGTAGCTGTCACATTTGCAAGCCCTGCTTTAGGTAGACTGTCACTGAACTTCACATTGCTGGGCAGGCCAGGTCCTCCAATTGCAACTGGAACCTGTCATTACATTGCTTAACCAAGTCAGAAAGAAGACAGTGGAGAGACTCACAGAAGACTTGCTGAAGCTATGGAGCAGCCAACTGATTCAATACCTTACACATTTTGCGGTTCATTCTAGTCTTGAACCAGAGAAAGAAAGATACAACTTTCAGACCATCACCCTGTGGTACCACTGTGATGGTTTTGGAACATCTATGCAAATTTGCAATCCCGTAATGATGGATCAATGAGATTGCAGAGGAAACTCCACAGCAAAACATTTAAGGTTAGTGTTCTGTTCAGTTCTAGCAAAACCAAAACCAACATTAAAAGAATGAGTACAATCATAACCTTATGAGTGTAACTCACAAAGTGTCAGACCATTACATTCAGCATGAATAGCAGTGATAAGCTGCCATGACTCCCCACTGACTTTATCAGCTCCTAACAGTGAGCATAGATAAGTGCATAATAATCTGACCAAAAATTTGGGCAAATCATTATACAAACATCTGTGTCTAAAGTTTCTGTTGCGTTTCCAGAAGCAACAGAAAGACTCAGTCAATGTTGGTTAGCACTCAAGACACTCCATCTTGCAATGATCCTACTCTTAAAAATAAGATGTCACATGCAACTAGCAATGGACAAGTTGCACAAGTCCTGGCCAAATGGTGAACACAAGAGACAGTCACGGGATGAAAACAAAGAGCAAGCACATTGGTTCCAAGATCCAACAAGCTCCCTGAAGAAAACAATAGAAGATCTGAGGTAGTCTAAGAACTAGGGTGATAGAGAATGAGTACCGGAGCAAGTGTGTGAGATGTAAGGGGAGCCACTTTGCCAGTGTTGTCAAGTAAAGGCTCTCCATTCTTTTTGCGCTGTGCCATGTCATCACAGTTACCATGGTCTGCAGTGATCATATAAATTCCCCCACAGGATTCCACTGCATCCACCAGGAGCTGCATCCATACACCCTTCTCACTCAGAGAAGCCACCAAATCTCTGCTATAGCTTGTACTGAGAAAAATCAAAGATCGACCATCCTCAACTTCAAAGCAAGTAGGTAACCATGTACCTACAACTATGCTGTACAGTGAGAACCCAATTTACTGGAACTGAACATGTAGAGAGCACAGCATCTGCACCTAGTTCTTTGAATCCATGTGTTTTGTCAAAGTCAGCTGTCATAAAATGGAAGCTCTGGACAATGCCACTAAAGCTACTGTGCCCAGAGATTTCAAAGCCATGGGATGAGTTGAGGAGACAAAGGAGCTGACCTTCACACCCTGATCAACAGATTCACATGCCAGTTTGGTGGCTTCCAAATCCCCGGTGTGGCCAACCATGTCACCATTAGCAAAGTTCACACGCACATAATCGAATTCCCCTGAAAGAAGAGCCTGCTGAGCTGCCTTTGCAATTTCAGCTGCCTTCATGTGGGGTTTCTTGTTGAACTGGATATTATCACTTGGGACCTCATGGTAAGTCTCTAGTGTATCATCAACTTTACCTGAACGGTTCCCATTCCAGAAAAACGTCACATGTCCAAACTTCTGCGTTTCACTGTAATATCCAACAAACAAACCAGTTAACAAAATCATGCCAATCTCTTCTGTGTAACAAAGGTACAGCTCAAACACCACTAATAGGCACATTACATAGATCATGGGTGAACCACAACCTAAGTCTTCAGTACTCACTGACATAAAGATCACCCAAATCAGATCTTGACATGCTATAGGAAATGCACAAAGCATAAATTATTCAACTTTAACAGCTGGGAAATGGCCATATAGCCCAGCTCAGCCCAGCCATGCTGTATGTGATCCATTACAAGTTCTCCATGTGCTCATGGGGCTAACTGCCCTCATCCAGGTCAATATGTCACATCAATAAAGCTCTTGCTGTCACTAGCAACAGGACAGCTGTTTGTAGAAGCAGATGCAATGATGGCCTACCATAGCAAGAGAAAGTTTGCAAGATACTCCATGCTTCTAATCCTAACATCCAAAATAAACCAGCCTCTGCACACTTAGTACCTGCAAGCAAAGGTCCTGATGCCATTAGCGCACAAATATTGGCCTGACGTGTTCTCAATGAGAGGGGGGGGAATGAGGTAGTGTGAAGGCAACTTCAAGTCACCATCATACTGCATCATGCCCAAGTATCGCACTTTGGGCCACCTGACTCTGTCAAAAGCACTGAAGTTCTCATATTCAAATGCCTTGCTTATCTGGATAACTCGGTCAGCACGGAAATTGATGTTTATAACACAGTCATTGTCATGGATTGGTCCAACTGGGGCTCCTTCCTTGTCCACAATAACAAATGGGGGATAGAACTGGTCATTCACTTTAGGGTTACCCTCCTTCAGTTTTGTTAGTGCTTCGAGTGCACTCTCAAATTTGTGAGGGGCCTCACCCAGCACATGTGCATGCCATCCCCGCTCTACAATGCTCCAGTCAGCCTGCCAGGATCAATATACAATGTATATTTAAGAAACAGAGAGAGAGATGAGCATGAATGATTGAACATGCTCCCCATCAAATTGTCAATACTTTAGGAGAACACAGTAGGACAAGCAAATTTGGTGAGAGTTGGAACAATTGACAAGACATGCTGCATTGTGTACCTCATATCTGTCCATGGTAACACACATACGTCCACCACCTGAAGCAATGAGAGCATCACAGCCATGGCTTCGCAAATTCTCAAGGTCCTTCTCCAGTTGACCAACATACTTGACACTTGACCCATCCGGCACATCCCGTCCATCCGTGAGGATGTGCACCCGGATTCTCTTGCAGCCATGGTCAAATGCCCCATGCATAAGTGCAGCCAGCTGATCATATCTTGAGTGTACACCTCCATCACTAAGAAGCCCAATGAAGTGAAGAGTTCCTCCACTTGCCCAGGATTCCTTGGCATAGTTCCATCCTTCTCCTATGTACATGGACCCTGATTCTAGTGCATCATCCACCAGACTTGCTCTGCACATTGGAATTAGCGTATATGTTAGGCTCCAAAGCATGAACAGTAGTAACACGAGGATGAAGAAAAGGCTGCATGATGAAGTAGAGGAGGAGGAGTACTCACCCCTGCTGAATGATTTTCCCTGCTCCCATGGCATTGTGACCGACTTCGCTATTTCCCATATCACCATCGCTAGGAAGTCCAACGGCTGTGCCATGAGCCTTGATTGTGCGCCATCGCCGAGGAGCTCCGGTTCTCAAGGCCTTGATGGTGGGACAATTCGCCTTGTAGATGGCATTATATTCGTCCTCCTTGTTTTCACCCCATCCGTCCAGTACCACAAGGAGAAACGGCTTTCCTCTGGGAATGACCGAATGAGATTCCAGCCAGAACTCAGTTTCCTTACCCGGAAGCACCATCGCTACTGTCAATCTCTTCCAAAATCCAAGATCTCAGAATCCGCCGCCAAACTGCAAAAAAAGAAGTAAGAGAAAAAATTTCCAGAGATTGCAAAGACTTTTCCAATCTCCTAACCAAGAACCGAAACTCTCAACGCAAAAGCCGCAGTCAAGAAATCCACACTTCAATGTTCAACAGCTTTTGTTTTTGGTCATAGCCAACAATAGTCCAAAACTCTAAAACCACGCACCTGATCTCTCAAGGGTGCGAAAGAAAACACACAAAAGAACACAGAAATAAACCGATATCCGTCACTTCGGGAACTGGTATCACCTATTACTCAACCAGAACGACCTACAACCACTGCACAACATTCACTCCAAAAGAAAGAAAGAGAAACCAAAAAACTTCAAACTGCGATATGTGAAAGCGAGAACTAAAACATAACCTAGAGACACTTAAAAGGCAAAAGACGAACGGAGCAGAGTAAGCACCTACTTCGGTGGAATCCGCTGCACAACGTTCCAGAAGAGCGCGGCGGCGCGCGCACAAGCGAATCTGCGACGACGAAGAAACGAACACAGCGCGCGACTCAATGTTCGCACGCGTGCAGAGCGAGAGAGATGAAGTTAAACAGCAGTAAAAACAACATTCACTCGTTGGAGTAACCTTGTACAGGTGAAAAAAGAGAGACAGGAATTGACCAATAGGTAAATTAATTTCGGCCCTTGGGGTTGTTTACATGTGTAAACCAATGAGATTTTTAAAACATTTCTGCAATTTTTATTTTATATATTTTTTCCGTTCTCTGGTGTCGAAAGTTTTGCGATTTTTCCAAACAAAATTGCATTTTTTTTTGTCGAATTTACCGAAAATTTCCAAATCTTTTTTGGAGCCAAGTGGCGAAAATTCTCCAAAAAAATAATTTCACCGGCTAGCATCACAAGAGGGATTTAGCATTAAATGGCGACAGGTTTTTAGAACCACCCTTGTAAATAGTTTTAAAAACCTAGTTTCAAAAACACTACCAAACTAAAATCAAAGGTCCAAATGTGGCGAATTGGTTTTTTTTAATTTCGAAATTTGACAAATTTTCCACCAAAATGAGTGACAGAATATTCTCTCTTTAATTTTATATCCCTCATTTTGGCGGAATTTCACACCCCCAAAAGAAAAAAAAAGCTGGTGTGAAGTCTGTACCAAGGCTGTTTTTTTTTCCACGTTTGTGGTGTAGCCACATTGGCAACCATCCACATGAGGATTTAGCCATATTTGGCTACAAGATAAGTAGGATAGTAAAACAAATTTGTACTCCTGCTACTACTGTTTGGCAACCTGCAGGAGCATTCGCTCTAAATCTGGCGAACCCAGTCCAAAAACCTTGTTTTTTTCACGTGATTTTTTTCAAATTAAAAAAAAAAGGCCTTTGTAGTGGTCGCAACTTTCAACCCCAATTTTGTTTTTCATTTTGGTGAAATTCCCCACCTAAAGAAAAAGCTCTTTTGGACCAGTGTTTTTTTAATATTTTTCCAATTTCGTGATGTTGCTCAAGTGGCAATTATCCATAAGAATATTTAGCCAAATTTGGCGATATTGAAACGTGAAAGCTAGAAAAATCTTGAGCACCCTTTCATGTTGTAGGGAGTTGTGCCAATTTTGGCGAATTTCTTGTATAACAAGAATTTTGGCGAATTAATTTTTTTTTAACAAAATGGTGAAAATTCGCTACAAAAAGTCATTGGTGTGTGGACCAGGCCCGTGGGACGGCATTCAACTACATACTTAGTAACTTGGCCATGAGGACAATGATTTCGCATTTAGCTTTTTATAATATTAAGTAAGTACACATGATTAGGTATTGTCTTTTTTTTTCTTTTTCTTTTTCTGGTCTTTAGTCTTTATACCAAGGAGTTTTTTGATGGTTCACCTTTGCCTTCTTTTACTAGGTACCATTCTTTTTCTTTTTCAAAAGCGTAGGCAAAATCGTGAAGGCGGGCTGGAGGAGGGGGGAAGGAGGGTTAAAGAAATGGAAAGGGAGGCTGAACATTGAACTCAGAATCGTTGAACTTTGGCTTTGTCTTTTTGGTCCAATTTGCTTTCATTGTTTTTGAATTGGAAGCTTCTCTCTTGAGCAACAACCCTTGATGGGTGGCCACTGGCAAAAACACATTGCAGACGAGACAAGGGAAATAAATAATCTTTTGACAAGCACCTAAGAATCAACCAATTTTGACAGCATCTTGTCCATGGATTGGCCAAAATAGGTGTTCTTCCATCACTCCTTAAGATCAAAGCAATGTTATATGTAAGATCCCTTGGTTTCGAGCAAGGATTTTCATGAATATGAGGTGCCCTCTGAATATACTTTTTCCATTGAAAATGAATGGAATAATTGGAGACATGAAATGTGAGGGTTTACTTCCGTTGAACCGAGTGGTTAGTGTGTGACCAACACCCATTAGCATTATTATCATGCCCGATGTTGGCATTGGGTGGCCTCCATTCAAAAGGGGTGACCTTTTGAAATACGTATGTGTTTTTGTTTAAAATTTTCAAACCTTGAAAATTTATGGGTTTTTTTTAATTATTAAAAAGTAATGTGTACACAACATGTTGAAGAAGAATTTGAAGGAGAAGCTGCCACCTTTTAAAATGAAAAAGCAGCCTTTCAAGAAGCTTATATTCTAGTGCAATTTCAATGGCCAAAACTTGTGTTATCCCCGTTCCTTTTCGAAAGTTGCCAAATGTGTTATGCCCATTCAACTTTAAATTTGGCTTTTGCAAACGTTTGAAATATATAGAGACTTTTTTTTTGGGGTAATATTTGAATGCAATGGTTTTCAAATTTTCATTCTATGAAATGAATTTTATTTTATTGGTAGCGATAATAAGCTACCTACTGAACTCTAGTGACAAGACATGGGGACAAGGGGTGAAGTTTGGATTTGAACTCCCCATGCCAGGCTTTGCAGGCTCGCCTTTTAGGCACTAGGGTACAAGCTGAATGTCCTTGTTTTATAAGATGTTTTCATCTTTGTTGTTGATTCCTAACAACTAGGCTACCATAGCAATATCACCAACCCTTTTTTTATTACTACCTATTGACTCATTAACTTGGCTTGAAATGGTTATTTTGTTTGCTATGGCATGTTACTTAAATCTAAATTAATTACAGGTAACATTATAACCCAATTAACATATCCTCTAATAAAGGTTCTAACTAGTTTTTTTTTTTGTTTTTTGTTTTTTTTTTTGTTGTTTTTCTCAATTTTATGATGTTGCTCAAGGGGTGATAGTCCATGAATATATTTAGCCAAATTTGGCAATATTCAAAACATGAAAGTATAAAATCTTAAGCACCCTTTCATATTGCAAGCAATTGTGGTGAGTTTTGAAAAGAAAATTGATTTTTTTTTGTTTTTTGACAATTTTTTTAAACATGAAATTTATGACATAATATTGTTTCTTGAAAATATTTTTCTGCAAAATGGGAAAAACTTGCCACAAAAGAATCATTGGCTCCAACATGACACTTAATGTGGCATTGTAAGGATATATCGAGGGTTTATTGCGCAAAAAGATTTTTGTAGTTACACCAATTGCACCTCTAAAGGATGAGGCTAAGCCTACTAAAAATTTAAACCTTGTCATTGGGTTGCACATTCCAGGTTTTGGTTTAAAATTACATTAGCCACCTTATTTGTTGTTTGAATAATTGAAGTGGTCGACATTGCATGAAAAACATGTCACATTGTGAGGTGAACAATTTTAATGGCAAGGGTTTGCAAATGTGTGATTACTAGGAATTGTTGTTTAACATTTGTTAGGACAAGGATGAAGGAAGGTAAAAGGAACTTTTGATAAGACAAGACAACCTTATCAAAAACCCACTGAACTATGTTTTATTATCAAACCAAATGGAATTCTTCTATATGAATGATTCATTACTCAGTGAAAATGATTGGCAAGGGCAAAAACTAAGTCACCAAATATTATAATTAATTGATTTTCACTACAAATTGTTTGTGGTGATGACATTGATAAGCATATCAAGCCTAGCAATTGTGCAAACCCTATGATAAAAAGAAATATCCTAATTTAAATAGTTTGTAATTTTGGGATTAAAATTGAAAAATTAATAAAATGGACCCCATTTTGATACTTTGATATTTTAATCAATAAAAAAAAAAGAAATTCCCAATGAAAATTTAAAACGAGATAAAAACAACTATATGTGTTTACAAAACAACATCCAACACTAAAAACAACATGCAAAATTGGGGAAAAAAAGATAATTTTATGGTTTTAACATGTAATTCTACAAATGCAAGAATGGAATCCTTACAAAATTGTATAAAATGTAAGCCATCCACCATTTGGTGATGTTTGATGGTCTACTTCATGTCTTTTTCAACCCCAAAAGATGTGACAACAAAATAAAAAAGGCATGAATGGTGGAGGGGATGCCATGTATGGCAATTAATGAAGTTAATAGATGTGTAATAAAAATTTCATTTATATCAAAACATACACATTAAACTAAAATTACAAGATATTGAAACTTGAATACCTACAAAATTACAACATTATGCTAGAAGGTGACATCTATGATTCCATTCATGATTGAAACCTTATTCATATATGCATTAGTCAATAGATGGCACATAGTCAATTCAAAGTCATTGCTTATATCATATAGTCACAACCATGACTATAATTATTTATGTCATGACAAGAATTATATATGATATTCCATACCATTTTCGTGACTATAATCATCGATGAATGATCATTATTTCAAAAGATCATGTAATCATGGTTGTCAAATTTTGAAATGTTAAATCGCATAACAATCATGGAAAATGTATGAAATGATTTAATTTTAATTTTAAAAATATGAATGATAAATTTTTAATTAATTTTTTGTTGTCATGTGGCAACATATTCCAAATTAAAAAAATTATTGACCATTTATGGGTTGTCACATGATAACTTAAAGCTAGGAAATAAACGTTTTTTGGCCTAATTATGTGATGTCATGTTCACGATAACCAAGGTCACAAAAGCTTAGCTTAGGGAACTTAGTTTAAGAGTTTAACTTAAGCTATTTAGACTAAAAACAAAATTAAAATAAGCTAGGTAAGTTACCTAAACAAGGAATTCTAAGTTACAAGTGAGAGGACTTGAATCATTCTCCTCCACTTTGAAGGTTCAAATCTTTAACCATTGCAACAAATTTTTCAGTTGTATCATAAATAATCATCACAAAACTATAAACATTAATATATTTTAATATGGGTTAACCTAAGCCTCCCCAAGTTAATATAGGTTAACTTAATATAATTTTAGGTTATTTAGGTTAAATTAAGTTAAACCTAAGCTAAACTTAAAAGGTAAACCTAGGTTTATCGTAAATGCTAAATTCAAAAATTAAATTTGGGCTAAATTTGAAAATAAACCTAGATGTTAAATTGAAAATAAACCTAGGTTAAAGCAAAAAAGTTAAACCTAGAGACTAAACCTAGGTTAAACCTATAAGCTAAAATTTAAAACTAAATTCAAAAAATTAAACCTAACCAAATCTAAAGACTAAATTAATAAACCTAAAGGCTAAACTTAGGTTAAACCAAGTTAACCATGGCCAAACCTAGGCAAAATTTAATGTGAATGTGTTTTAATATTGAATCCAAGCAAAAACAAATGCTCAATGGCATGATATTGAATTAAATTTATTTTTGTAATTCATGTGCAAAATCACAATTTTTAAAATCATTCACAATTAATTAATGATCATAAGTTATTATGGATAATTAATTGCATTTTTTGGGGGCAACCTTTGGAAAAAGTTAAATTATATATCAAAAAAATATTTTTCTTAATGATAATTAAGAACATATTGCTCCTAAATGCATACACATAACCAGCAAATGTTTTCCATATAGAAAAATTTCAATTTCTTAATGTGTCCCATACATTTTGCTATTTGGTCAAACATGGTTTTGAAGTCAAACCATGTGCTTTAGTCATGTAATTGCGAGCCTCATAACATGATTACATGACTAGAACTTAGTTATAGTCACAAAAATGTACAAGTCATGGACGTCACCTTTTGGTGTAATGCAATAAATAATCATATATATATATATATATATAAGAGTACAACTTTATAATTCATAATGCCACTCCACATATTAAAGATGTTAAGCCAATGCATTGCCTCCACCTTTTTTCCACACATGATATTAACATTAATGTATCCACATTCACAAATAGTTTTGTTGGCTGAATTAAGGCACCTTCTACCAAAGGCTACATAATGCAAACCAAGTAGCAAAAATATTCATATGAAGTTGAATAGAATGACTAAGCATTTGAGATGGACCTTTTGTTCACACTTTCAAACCACAAAATTTTCACAAACTCAAGAAGCTCATCTCTTCCCATATATTCAAATTCTTCATCAATACAATTAAATTTGAAAAAAATTCTTTTATTAGTTTACCTTTGTTTGTATCATCAATTGGATAATGCTTAAAACTAAATAATCAAACATCACACTATAAAACAAATACATCATTCATGTTTCAATTGCACCTACATTCCCACAACATCATGTAACTTTACTTCCTACAAATCCAAAACAAAAGATAATTTTTCCTACAATTTATAGAATCAAAGGTATGATAAAACAAGTTGATTGGGCCAAATTGGGTAGTGAAGGCTTTGATGAGTCCTACTTGCCATCTAATTTTCCACCAATACGATTCATTATGTATTATAGATGAATCTATCAACCACTTATTTCCAATTGTGAACTTTGATTTGCAAAGCCCATTTTCTCTTAACTTTTCATGTTGTAAGGTTTAATTTATGGTTGGTGGCCTTTCATTTGAAAAGCTTTCATATTTTTGACCTTTATGGGAACCTTTTACAAGGTGAAAACCATTCCAACCAATGTTGGTAGGTTATTGAATTTTTTGAAAAACTAATAAGGGAACCTTTTTTTTTTTTTGGGAACCATATAGGGTATAGTAACAAAAAGAATCAAAGTTTTTAGATCCAATTATTATCATGGGTGTAAATTTGACATAAGGAACTACTGAACTATTTTAGGTAGAACATTATTAGAATCATGGTTTACAAATCCATTTTTTTGTTTAATTTAATTCTTATGACCCAAAAAATGTTGCATTATATTTTCATATAAAGGTGTACTTACAAGTTTTCCCATTAAAATGCCATTTTCAAATCATTTCAAGTTTTTTTAAAGTCCTTTAAATAACAAAAAACATTGGTTACATTCTTTTAAAAGTCCTTTGGGTACTTCATACTCAATAAATTCATTTCAATTTTTTTTAAAAGTTCCCATAATTACACATTAAGAATATTGTGTTACAAGTTCATCCAAAACTTTTAGTGTTAACTTAAATCATTTTAATCACAACATGAAAATTAAAGAGTGGTCATACACCTAAGTGGCTCCTTATAGCCCATTTGGATTCCAATTTCTTCTCAAACTAATACCTAGGCAGATGCATAGTAAGGTGGACCAACTTGGAACTAACACAATCCACTTTTATGTTACCTGGGTATGATTATAATTGCTACATTATTTTGTACATATTGGAATTCTTAAATTGGATTCATTTTGAAATGTTATACATCAATATGTATACAATCCAATTGATTGGAATGAAAAATTCATAAAATTCTAGGAGTTATGGACTTTTGAAATTGGAATACTAATTAAGTATGTAACATGAACATCAATTAGTGGATGGACTTTGGTTTGGTTCCATGATGAGCATGAAAACTTGTCAGGGATTTAGCTAGGTTTTGGATGCAACCTACTAGGTGATTAGGTTCTATACAAAGTTTTTAGAAAATTCAAGAATCAATTAGGTTTTTAATAATCCTATTGAAAAATGAGTATTTTTTCAATAACTGATCAACATTAATTACAATTAAAAAAAAACACTACTATGATAGGCAAAGGATTAATCGGCCTAAACTAAATTTGATATTTTGCAATTTTGTGCGTTGCATTCACATTCACAATTTAAGTAGTTGAATCTTTCTTTTTGCACTAGGAAAAAATGCCTTTTTTTAAACCAATTTTTTTTCAATTGCATGTTGTTTTCAACTATAATTTTTTTAATATTTGAAAAAATTAATGGTGATTACCGAATAAGTCAATCCCCCTACTAATTTGATGGACAATTGAAAACATGACCCTTGACTTGGGGGTCACTTCTATACCATTCTTGGCATCAATAAATTTCCTAATTGATTCATAGTCAAAAAGTTGATTAAAGATGTGATGTCATCAAATGTTATGCAACTATTGAACAATGTGGTTATATTAGACATCATTTGTTCAACTATTTACAAATGAATGAATTTTAAAAATTTGGATGGATAAAACATGGCATAGTATCTAGGTCTAGGTTTAGGTGCCACATGGCCTAGTTTAAATGTCATGTGGCTTATGTCTAAACATAGCCTAGGTGCCACATGGTTTAAGTTTAAGCGTAACATATGTGACACCTAGCATGGCCTAGGTCTAAGGTTAAGTGTCATTGGGCATATATTGTGGTCTAAGCATAGGTGCCATTTGGCCTAGGTTCCATTTTACCCTAGGCTTATTTAGGTGTCATGTGGTATATGTGGTTTAAAAATAGGTGCCACATGGTTTAAGTTTAAATCAAACCTATGTGACACATGACATGGCTTGGGTTTAGGCCTAGGTGTCACCTTACTTAGTCCTAGGCCTAGCTTAAGTGTAACATAGGTTACGTGTCGTAGAGGTTATGCTATTTAGTAGGTTAGGTTAATTAGTAGGTAATAGGTTAAGCTAGGTAACTAGCTAGGTAATAGTTAAATAGGTAGGTAGCAAGGAAGTTGATAATAAATAGAACATAATATTTTTGACTAAATTGCAACTAGGTTACAACTAGATTATAACTTAAATGTTTATGCCATATTGTTTGTTTTCCATGTCAAACTTTTAAACTATGTAAGGAGGTGCATTAAAAATGTTAGATAAACACCAAAAAAATGAAAGTGGAAATGTTATTTGAGTGAGTCAATTGGAAAATATAACTTTAAAGGTTAAATTCTAAATGAAATAAAATTTTCTTAACTAGGTGTCATGTGGCTAAGGTGCCACGTGGCCTAATGTTAAGGACAAAATAAAGACACAACTTGGAAAAAACAAAAAAACTTAACAAACAAGGAACTTGCTAGTGAATAAACAACTTTATTGCTTGAACGAAACATGATGCTAACTAAGCATGAAATGGATTAAAAAAGAAAGGTTACAACTTGTGTTGACATATTTTTCATGGGTTTTTTTGGAAATTCTTAGAAATTTTAGAAATATTTTTTGAGGATATTCTTGGAAACTTTTAAGAACTTCCTTTATAGTTTATTGTCCATGACACCTAAGTCTATGCTATAGGTGCCATGTGGCCTAGGTTTATGCCTAACCTAGGTGCCATGTAGTTTAACCTAAATAACCTATGTTTATGCATAACATAAATGCCACATGGGGTGAATGCACATTATGATGTACATAATTTGAGAGAAATTTGGAATTACATATAGTATCAAAAGTAACAACACTTAAAATTTCATTCACTTTGAATTATTCTAAAAATCAAATACAAATGATTTGGACTTCAAAATTAAAAGGAGTCACAAGAATTATGAATATGAAATTGAATCATAATTGTGAATTTGTGTAAATGTACACCAATAATTTAATAAAGGTTTTTTAAAAACCATTATTTGACAACAATTTTTTATTTTTTAAAAAACTCAAAACTTTGTTTTATTTTTCGTCAAATGATTAAAAAATAGTTAACCCAAGTAAATCTTCAAGAAAAGAACAATTTTCAATTTGAAAAAACAATTATCAACATTATCATACCATAATGTACTTATGAACATTTAAAAATTATCTAATTAAAACTCCATGACCTTAAAAAAACTTGAAATTTTTGATGGGAAAGATTGTTTTTTATAATTTCTTTTTTTTATGAGTAAAATTTCATGGACAAGTTATCATTAAATGTGGTACTTCTTAATCCACTATTACAAATCATTATTTTTTAAAAGGTTCAAGTTGACTAACTTGTCATTTTAAACTTTGGACATGTACATTTTGACTAAAGTCTAGTGACTTGAATGACACATATATTTTTTGACTCATCAACTTGATTATAATGATTTATTTAATTAAATATATATAATCAAATTATACAACTTTAATCAAAATGGTCAATGATTTTTAGTCAAATGTGACATAGTTTATTATCCTATGTATTTACCTCCTACCTATTCACCCACCATTTACATAACTAGCTATTTACCTGCCTATTAATTAGCCACCCACCCACCTACTTACTTACATACATATTTATATTTTTTCATTTTTGTACAACCTATCTATTTACCTACCTACATACCTAATTAAGTTTAACCATTAAAAGTAGCCATTAGGTGTAGCCATTATGTTTCACCACTAAGTTTACCGAAATTTTAGTCAAATTTTAACCATTAGGTATAGCTTAGGTTTAATCACTATATTTAACCACTAGATTTACCCATTAGGCCATATCTAATTATTCAATTTAGGCCACTAAGTTTAACTTCTAGGTAAACTTAAATTTAACCACTATATTTAACCATTAAATTTACCCATTAAGTTTAGTCTAAGTTTAGTCATTATGTTTAACCACTAAATTAAACCTAAGATTAACCATTATGTTTAGTTGAATTTTAATCATTATGTTTAAACATTAAGTTTAGCCATTAGCTTTAGATTATGTTTAGCCACTATGTTTACTCACTATATTTAACCAAAATTTAATCATTATGTTTAGACATTAGATTTAGCCATTAGGTTTAACTTAAATTTTGCCATTATGTTTAATTAATGTTTAATCATTACATTTAACCATTATTTAGCCATATGTTCGGTCACTATGTTTAGCCATAATTTAATCATAATATTTATTAGGTTTAGCCAAAGTTATGAATTTTAACTATTAAATTTGTCAACTAAGTTTAACCACTATGCTTAACCAAAGTTTAGTCATTATGTTTAACCATTAGATTTAGCCACTAGGTGAAATTAAAGTTTAACCATTAGATTTATCAAATAAGTTTAGCCACTATGTCTAGCCATTAGATGTAACCATTATGTTTAATTTAATTTTAGTTACTAGTTGTCACTTAGGTTTAGTCACTATGTTTAGTGATATGAAATAAACATGTGAAATAAAAAAATTGACAAAAGTTGAACACCTTTGATGGTGTAGTCCATTAGTAAAGATTTGGTTTATCATTGTGAAGGTTTGGGGTTCAATTTTTATACTTGCAACCTATGTGCATGCTTAGAAGGTTAGGGTAAATAGGTTAGACTAAAATAACTTGTTGAGGTTAGGCGAAACTTAGCTGGGTTAGGTTAAATTAAATTAAATTAAGTTAGGTTAAGTTAAGCTAAGTTAGGTTAAGTAGGTTAAGTTAGCACCTACATGCCTAAATGTCTTTTTTCAACCTACTTAAGTCCCTATTTATTACCTACCTATTAATTTTTTAAATAATAAAATTTAAATGATTTTAATTTAGGCATAAATTTGACCAAGTCAAAGGGTCCATTGTCTATCGGTCAAATAATTGGTCATTCTATAAGTCATGTTGCTAATCAAAATGATAGGGTCCAAATTAACTACCTAATCATGCTAACAAGTCCAAATCGACTTGTTTAGATTGATTGGGTGGTTATTTTGACACTTGTCATTTTGGGTATTTGTTGATTGAAAAATTGAGTAAAAAAAACCATGAATTATAATAGTCGTCCTTTTGTTGGAATTGTAGAGGTTTCAAGGTTCTAGAAATCAAAATAATGTTTTGTTATACTATTATATCATTCATATGTGCATCAATTTTGTAACATAATGTTAGATTGGGACATAAACTATCATTTTTTACAAGATTTAAGTGAAAATTATTTTCCAAATTTTCACCATGATGCATGAAACTTGGATAGGTATTAAAAATTATAAAATTAAGACATTTTTTTGTGTACACTATACCATGCATCCACCCCATGGCCTATTTGAACTTAGGTGTTTTATGTTTAGGTGTCATGTGGCCTAATTTAGGTGCCACATCATTTAACCTATGGATGTGGATGCACCACATGTCATTAAATTAATAGTTGAACCTTTTGCTTAGCTTAATTGCAACATAGTCAAACTTACAAGTGGAAAATTGATGAATGTTAACGAGTAGAAATCTCTAGACTAAATAGTTCCACAAGCCTCATAGTGATTACTAGTTACTAATGGTAGATTTCTCGTTCCTTACCCAAGGGGTGAAGTTAGTGGGATTAGGTAATTCGGGTTAATGAATGGTTGGGAGTAATTCATCTAATCATCTAAAAGATTTCTAGGAAGGGATTAGAATAAGGCCTTATTTTCTAGGGGTCAATGTTGGCCTTGTGTGTGGTATGTGGGGAAGGGGGATAAAAGAAAGGGGAAGGGGAGGAGATAGATTAAACATTTTTGGGAGGTGGAGAATTCTCATTTGGAGTGTGGAGGAGAGGAATGGAAAAAGAAGTACGTACTTTGTGTGTGATTCTAATGGACGATGGTTGAAGGACTTGAATTTCATATGTTGCATTGATGTTCTATTAAGTGTGGAAGGTAAAGTTATTTTGGTGATAAAAGTAGGATGCTTCCTTTGGCTAGTATCTTTGCATTTCTTTTAGGATAGAATGTAAGGGGGCTGATTCCAAGTTAGTCTTTGGAGCCTTAAACTATTGGTTGCCACAAGAGAGTTGTAGCTAGTCCATGGTGGTGGAAATCAAGGGGTAACAGACTAACAAGTTACTTTTTGTAAATTAGAAGGCACTACAATATGCAATAGGTAGGAGTTACAAAAGGTATGACAATGGGTCATAGATGAAATGGTCCAAAGGAGGGACATTGAAAATTGCAGGTGGCAAGTAAAGCCACTAGAAAACTTGCAGGCATGTGGAAGGACGAGATAATAACATTAGAAAGGTCTACACGGGGATGTTGAAGGTACTACAAACCTAGTGAGAGTAACTACTTTCAAGTTCTCTTTCTTTTTCATCTTGCCTTTTTTCCATTCTACCTTTTACTCCTTGGATTAAAAAACTAATATAAAATTAAGTATGGTCTTAGACAATAAACCTTTACCTTCCCCATTTTCACTTGTATGACCTCTTACTTACTACTTGAGTAGTTGTAATAAAATAAAAGAAGGAGGGTAGTTCTATATGTTAAGTAATAAGGGGTCAACCTTGTCCTTTGGTCTTACTCCCTGGAGGAGGGGTAGTGATTGGGGGCCGCAATTTCACCCCTTAACAATGACATCATGCAATGTCAGTGGATGAAGTTCATCTACCTTAGGGTTGCAATTGAAAATGAACTTTTGACTATAATGGTAAATGTTGTTTGCATCTGAAGTGGCTTATAATGGTTAATATTGTTGTGGTGTTGACACATGGTTAATGTTGGTAACTAAAATGTCATTTTTGACTTGTACTTGTCATTTGATGGTTTTAATTGCAAAAAATAATAATTTCCAATTAAGTTTATCATTTCCAATTACAAATTGTAATTGAAAATGAATTGAAAATGTAGTTGTAAATGTGGGGTTTGCTTCTTATTGTTGTTATTGATGAATGAAAATTCTAGTTCCATTTTTGTGCCAAAAACAGTAATTGATTCAAGTTTCTTTCATCGTAATATTTCCTTTTGTTTCCTTTTCTTTTGTTTTGATTTCATTATTGTGGCTTTCTTTGTTGGAGATATAACATTTTTCTTTGGTGAAATAGTCCTCAAAATTTATAAATCCATATTTACACTTTTTTCAACAGATTCCAACACATGCATTTTTTCTTCTCACAAGCTTTTATTCCCCACATTCTTCATCTTTTGTGAAATCCATACTTTCAAGAATCATGTTTAGGTCTTTAGGACAGTGAAGATTTTGACAAAATGTCTATATTTTTTACATGGAATGAAAATGGCACAAATTCATTTTCTCTAATGTGTTTGATCATTTGAACTTCATGTTTTACATTTTGAATTTTTGTGGCATGTTCAATATTGTGACAAATCTCCTTAGTGAAAACCTATTTCCATCACTATTCACATATTTTGCAAAAAGATCCCACAATTAAAATTTAAAAAAACACTTGCAATGAGGAAAAGAAAGGCCTAGATCTTTATCATCATGTTTTAGCCCATGTTTAAATGATTCTTTTAATTTTACGATTATGATGGTCTAAAAGAATGTAATATTTGATGTTAAGTTTTTTTATAGTGTTGGTAGGTCCATTGGTTTGTAGTGTTCAACTTTGGGGTTTGGGTTCAAGTTCTTGTGGTTTGAACTTGAATTGACGCCCTTTTGATGAAACCAACACAAGAATCAAATTGTGGAAATAACCTTTTGCTAGAACTTAAATTCAAACTATGGAAATATATATATATATATATATATATATCAAAAGGAATAGTTTTTAAAGTAGGCAAGTTGAACTTTTAAAACAATTGACAAGTACATTGAATTTTATAAGTGTCTTGCAATTTTAAACGATTGTAGAACTTCATGCACATATACAATCTATATTTTGAATTTGTCATAAAATGTCCTATAACCCATACAATCTCCATTATTGAAGAATGTGTAATGCACTAGTAGGACCAAAATAAAAACAATTATGTTTACAATTGGATTCATAGTCATATTGGATTAAATGACTATGGTCATTAGAGTCATGTTGGACAACTTACTTGAGCAACTCAACATGACATGGTGTCAAGTTGTGTCCAAACCTATTATGTGTAATGTTCACATGGGTTAAATTTAAAACAAATGTATGTAGTCATTTTATAGTCATTTAAGGACACAAATAGTCATGTTGTAATGAATTAGGATCAAGTTTAGAATGTCATTAAAGGGAATTGAACCTTCATTTCCATAGCCACAAACCGATTCCTTAACCATCCAACAATACTTCAACTTATGATATATTATGTCATCACATAAATATAAACATGTATATTTGAGATTTTACGCATGTTATTTAATTATCTAAGTTCATAATGAAATTGATTTCACATTTTAATTACATAGTTCTCATTTATTTAAATAAATATTTTGAATTCAATATTCAAATTTAATGTTTTAAATTCTGATTTCAGTTATAAATTAACTGTAATTCATAATTTGTAACTCAATTTAATATTTAATATTTTATTTGGTTCATACATTCAGATTTTTTTATAATAATTAAGTTAACTGATTTAATATATATTTTTGGGACATAAATCAAAATTAAAATTAAAATTATGAACTAAATTTCATCTATACTTTTAATTCCATACTTCTATAACAATTATAAGTTTCAAATTTCAGATGTAAATATATTACATAAATTTAGAATGTTTATTTCAAAAATTGCATTGTAAATTTTTTAATTATAAACATATACATAAATGTCACATGATTTAATTAAAAAAAATTTAAATATCATTGATTAAACCTTTGTACCTGTGTGCATGCCATTTGTAAAAATAACAAACTAAAATATAACATTTTTATACATCACTACAAAATGATTCCACTTGAACTTCATATACACATGTGTTTTCATGCAATGTATATTACATGACTATTGCCATTATAAAATGACCTATGAATTGTTTTATGAATGTACATGTTAAATTATATTTTATGATGTATGATGCTAATTATTATCTTCATTTTCAATTTACCTCACAATATACAACTAGGTTATGATTACAATTATGTTAATTTGATTGCATATTTACACCATGTGGCAAAAGTATAAATGTTAAATGTAAAATGATGGACATTAATTTTTCACATCATATTTTAAATAATATTATAACTTGTTTAGTAGTTGGTTACATAAAACATCAAATATTTCTAATATCATATGTTATATCATAATGTCAGATGTTGCATCATCGTTGTTGGTTAGTCATTTTAACAATTCTACATTTTTAGCTTGAGTGTATATAAAATTGAATACATGTCCACATTATGTTAAACATTCAATCCATTAGTTGTAATAACCACTAGATTGCAACTACACATATTGTCACATAAGTTAAATAGTTGCAAATGTGTTTCATAGTTTTTTTTTTTTGGTTAAAGACCACTAGTTGTTTAGGAAATGGTTGCATAGGGCATGAATATTTCTAGTGATGGGTAAATGCATTATATGATGGTTCAGTTTTGAAGAAACAAGAGTCTACACAAGTTTGTTTTATAGTGTTAAATTTCTGATTTAATTTGATATTATTGGTTAAATGGTAATAAAATTCATGTATAAAAAAAATTAAGACCGTGATAATAGGAGCCCAAGTATAGATTCCAAAAATGCATATTTAAAAAATAAAAATCGAAGGAATTTTTATTTTAAAAACATATGACAATATGGTTCAATTTTGACCATTCCAAAGTCTCTAATTAAGAATTACTTTCCATTTTTGAGAAAATATTTCAAATAAAAGTTATTATTCATACCACACCACATATTGAGTCATTATAGATAATTTGGAATGGAATGCAATATGAATCATTCAATTTTTTACCATTTGAATCAACCAACAAAATCCATATTTTTTGCCTTCAAAAGTTCATAATTAAAAGTGAATGTAATTTTATTTTAAAATAGTTATACATTTTTTTCAAAATAAAATTATTAATCTAAAACCAATTATCAATTAAAAAATTAACAATTTTATTATTCATTATAAATGTCCAATAGATTTTAAATCTTATGATTCAAAGCTTGACACCATTGATCCAAAAGTGAGCCACCATATCTTGTATTTGCCTTAATGTACATAGAATTAGACCCAATTTTAGAATTGTCAAGTCCAAAGTCCTTATTTGAAAAATTGTGCCAAATTTGGTGTTGCAAGGTTTAAAGTTTTGAAAGATTATACTTGAACTTGCACCTAAAAACCTACTATAAAGCTTTTAAGCATCAAACCAAAATTTGAGGTTTTCTTTGAAGGAAAAACCAACGAAGATTGTTTTCTTGGGCCCTTGCTCCCTATCCCTGAACATTCCTTGTTTTGATGAGTTGGGTCCAAACCTTTGACATAATAAGTTTTCATATAGGTAGACATTTTGAACATTTTAATGATTGTAAAACCACTTGGGCTCAATTTCAAGCTCTCAAACAACAAGAATGCTCTATTTCAATTGATGGGGCTCGGACCCTTGTTAAAACTAAGCTTAAGTGCCTCATTATACCTAATTAAATTTTTAAAACATTTTTTTGAAGTTTGAACTTTCTAATTGTGATAAAGAGGGGCAACATGTTTGTCCAAGGTTTTTCCAAATGACTCATTTAAGTAGCCACTACTAGGTTATACAACTTTGTGAAATAATCAATTTTCCTAAGCACAAAGCCAATGATTTGTGGAGTACTTTAAGGAATCGATTTGTTTTTTGGTCAGTACCGTGTTTAGTAATTCTTATAATTTGGATTTGTTATTATACATTAGTTTTCATTTTGGAAGAAGTATTGATTGCAACACACTTGCTCATTTTTCCATTAAACATAAAACAAATTGTTGGCATTATTCACAACTTCCTTAAAAAAGAATCAATTCTTCAATTTGATGTTTGTCTCTATTTCCTCCTGTAATTTTGATTCTAGTCTTTTGATAATTGTTTTGAGACCTTCCTAGGTTACAAGTCCCCTATTTTTTGGTACCCAATCTTGTTCATTATCTAGGTTCCATCCCCAATCTTTGGTTATTTGGAAAGTCTTAAAATCTTGGGGCCAAAATGAGGAAGTTGGGACCAATCCCAAAAATTGGGGTCACGGAATTATTTTTTTCAAACTTTTGAACATAATTTTTTGTTGGGGTTTGCACTCCAAGGACTTCACTAATTTCCATTTTTCACATAGTTTTAGGGTTTTAGCTATGGTCTACCTACGTTGGCCTAAGTTAGGGATTCTTCTGCCATGGAAGTAAATAAATGGGGCTCCTCCCACTTACTGTTTCTTTTTCATTTTCACTTGTGTTGTGAGCTATTTTGACTTTCTTTAGTTTCATTTAAGAGCTCTTCTCAAAAGAAAAATCCTCAGTTTTTTTGGTCTTCAATGGCTTTTGATGTGCTAGTGCTGAAATCTGTACTTTTCAGTTCTTATTGAAGTTATCATTACAATCATGACTCTACCAGGAGAAAGATCTGGAAGCAATAAATGTGAAGCATCAGAGAGAGCTTGAAGTTGTTGCTACAAGAGAGGAACAACTGCATGAGGTCAGACTCGAGGAAGTTTTGTAGACCTTAAATGTACCTTCACTTCTTGGTGAACTGTAGTTAGTCTTGTATTCTCCAAATAACTTGAATAATTAAGTGGGAATAATGCCATTTGCTTCTGACAATATTGGGCTGCTCTCAAGAAATCGAATTGAGGGCAAATTAATCATAAAGAGACAAAGGTTGAGGTCTTCATAGCAAACTGATGCACTCTCCGAAGTTTTAGTATGTATGTTGACTCCTACCCTATGAATAGAGCACGACTTTCAATTCAAGTGCACAGCTCGTGTGAAAGCTAAGCTAACAACTCTCAATTATTGTCCTGACAAAAACCTCTGTATATATGTTAATGTTCAGACCTTATCAAATAGCCTTAAAAGCTGCAGTCAGAAAAGGATGCAGGTGTCAATGTGGCTGAATGGGATGCACAGGACTTGAAGGATCAGCTGGAAGAACTTAAGTCGCATCACACAACAACTTCGGGCCAACTTGCAAGTTCCAGCACTCACTTTAAAAGAAGAGAAGGACAAAAAGTAGAAATATGTGAAGCTCCTGTTTGAGATCACCAAAGCTCCCAAGCCCTTTATTGGTGTATAGATGAACTGTACTTCTGATTTGCTGGTCATAGCAGACAAAACGCACTGTTAAGAGGATTTCATTCAAGTGTCACGGGATTGCAGATACTCATTCTGTTCTAATGTAATGCAGATGGAGACAGTAACCACATGAATTGCAGAGTATGCTTCTGTGCCTGCAATAGTGCAGTAGCAACTACTCCATCCCACTTGTACATCTTTCAGGTTACCACATCTCTAGAGGTGAACTCCTGTCTCCCTCTTTGGCTCTTCTTATGTGCCCATGATTGTCTTCTATCTCACTCTTTATTTGCTTGTCTTCTCCTTAGCACCGTTGCAAGCAATGTGGGACAGTGTGCAATCAAGGCAATGTGTGCAGGATTGTGGGATATTTCTTGCTTTTTTATGACTGCTGCTTGTGAGTCTGATTTTAGGACAAGCCAGTCTCATCCACAAGTGGACGGCACACATAATGCGGGTGTGTCTGGCAGAAACAGAAGGCAGCTGAAAGGCGTTCATTAGACTCAGAATGGTGGGGCTAGTTCTCCCAAGAAAGGGATGGAGATAAAGGAGTTTGGAAGAGGTGTAGATATGCTGACTAAAATTGGCAAGAAAGAGCAAACTTATGCAGATGATCATGTTCGGCTGAATGGATTCAAACCCAGAGATTGCACCAACAATCTCCTGACAGAGCATGTTTGCAGTAATTATGCATTTTTTCTAGCTAACTCACGCCTGGAAATAATATAATATGCTTGGAAATTGAACCTTTGCTAGCCCATGGATAATAATAAGCTTCCTCAAATACTATGTTTTCACTCTTGATTATGTAAGGGTAGATTAACCTGAGCAGTTCGGTATAGCTGTCAGAGCTAAGGAACTTGTAGGAGTATGAATGTTGCTAGAGCTTAAAAGAATTGTTCCTTCTAGTCCTTGGTGGTGAAATTAATTTTAGCAGATAAGAGTGAGATTTCTGGGGTTAGAAATCTAGAAATCACAAATATTGTTAAATCCAATCATAATTTGCACATCTACAATTCAAGACTGAATTTTTAAAAAAAGATTGTGTAAAAAACTCTAACTTCAAAAACAATGCTTTTAACAATTTGAGCAAAGTTCAAATATCACAATGCAATATGTCATTAGAACCCACACTTTCACAATTATGAATTCTGAAACTAAACAAAAACTGGGTTTCAAATAGTTTGAACGAAGTTAAAAGTTGAAAGAGCACAAAATGTAGTATGTCATTAGAGTTCACACTTAGCAATTATGAATTATGAAGTCGAGTTGATTAAGAGATTGAAAAATTGACACATCATTTTTTTCTTTTACAGTTATCAACAAAGGACATGCATTTTTTCTTCCCAAAATATGTCATTTTTCCAATGGGTAACATGCATACCCATTGATGAAACTATACATGTGGCAGGACCATCATGTGAAACACACCTTGTTTTATCAAGCTTTCACCCAATGTTAAGTACAATGTGAGTTCTAATGATCAAAGAAGCACTCAGCTCTTTAACCATTTGAATATTTTAGTTTGAAAACTCCCTCAAAATGTTAGTGTATTGACAATTAGAAACAAATCAATAGCGAAATCTGGCACTATTTCAAAAATAATGTCCAAACTCATCTAGAAGGAAGTAACCGTCTCCGATTTAGAAGGAACAAAATCCTTCCAAATGTTGTACAAATTACTCTGAGTATATAAGAAGTTCAAACACCAAACTTAGAGTAAATTCTGGACAATAAGTTCTCAGATCTATTAAAATTTCCATGATCCCTTGGCCTTATGGAAATAGAGAATGCTATGGTGCAGATGAGCCGCTGGCAGCTTAAGAATGCCACTGCAGGAGATTAATGCTGGGTGTATGGATTGGGTTACTAGCTAAATCTGAAAGCATTTAATTCCAGGAGTAAAACTCTCAAATGAGTTACATTCAGCTGGTACCTAGGAGAAAATGAAAAAAAGCAGCAGTACTAAATTGCAGTGCTGATCTCAGATTCTCCACAAGATGAAGCATAGAAAATTCAGCTGTCAAGGGGAGCAGGCAAAGAGACTAGAAGAATTTAAGCAAGCAGCTCCTTCCAATCAGAAATGAGTAAGGTTGTGGAAGAAATTAAACCTTCAATAGTCGTTAGTAAATGGCATGTTCATTTGTATGCAACAAGTTCACAGTTTTTGCGTCATATTAAAAGTTCACAGATTGTCGACGCCATCCAAATTATATTATCAATTCATAACCATTAAAGCTGCACTAGTACTGCAGGCTAGCTTCAGGCCCCCAGGCTACTGAACCAAATCATAGATCTGATAATGCTGAAACTAGGGCTGCCGAGTGTGTCCTGTATGGGTGGAATAAGAAGTGTAGGCCGCATTCAGATAAGCTCCTTCAGTGGTTGCGGCTGCGAGGTTGGAAGCGCTCGGCAGAGAGTAGCTGGTGGTGGTTCCCAATTGATTTGGAAACGGAGTGTGTCCTGTATAAGTGGAATAAGAAGTGTAGGCCTCATTCAGATAAGCTCCTTCAGTGGTTGCGGCTGCGAGGTTGGAAGCGCTCGGCAGAGAGTAGCTGGTGGTGGTTCCCAATTGATTTGGAAACGGCTGCCACGGCTGCTGGATATCGTCGCTCCCGCAAGCTGCTGATGCCGTGACCGGGTTCAGAAAGGAATCCTCGTGTGGAGAATTGGACCGGATATTCACCAGATGCTCCGAACCTTCATTCTCCACTGAACCCAAGGCCACTTTCGCCTGTTACCAATCCCAGCACTAGTCAGGCAAAGTAGGCTTGTAACGAAAGAGTTACGCTTGGTACATGAAATTGCTGCACAACGTTCTCACAAGGAGTTTTCGTAACAACTCCCTGTGTTGCACAAGTCCTTGTTACTTGCGTTTTTAGTCTGTTCTTGGCCGTAAGACTTTAGAGAATTTTCGCACAAGGGAATGATCCAAGAGCTCCTTGTGGCTCATGAAATCGCTGCACGACGTTCTAAGATCCTGGCACACAAAGTTGCAGGAACAGGAACGGTGCGTTTCGATGATTTAGATTAAGAATGTTACATACCTGATTAGCAGCTCCTTGGATTGCTGAAGTCGAACGTGCAACTGCTGGTGCGCCCATGAGCTGGTCTCCACTCTTCCTTGCCATTTCAAGAGTCGCTTTAAATTTTTTTTCTGGCATATTGTTCAATATTACCTGCTTATTATAATTTCATTTGCAGTAAGTTATACATGACCATGTTAGTCCCCCATCTCACTAGAGAAAAATTGCCAGCAGCTGCGGGCTAAGTTGGATTTCAAAACTTTGCATCAAGATGAAAAGAAAATAAATCAGTACTAGTACGTCTGTGAATCGATGCAAATGATCAGGAGAGTATGATGACCGATGTGACTAGAACAGTAGCTGCTTACATGCTGCAACTTCTCTGGATCTTCCTCGGAAGCTCGTAAGAAATCTGCCACGGTGTAGATTCCATTCTTATGGAGGCACTTGCTCAGAACACCACCGATATTTGGCAAGCAGCACACCGGCTCGTTGTTCGAAGGAGTTTTCCGCTTCATATTTGCTGAGCGATGCATCCATGGCCACAAACAACACCCATGAACCTGTCTCAGTCGAATACATAACATTGTTATGTCACAAGGCTATGATTAGATCTTGCGCCGCGTTTGGAGATTCAGAGAAAAATATATATAAAAGAAGATCCAAGTGAAGGAATTCTTACGTTTACCACGCTTGTCCTTCACCGCAAAGGGCTCTGTTATGGCCTCTCGGATGTGCAAATTATCGAAGCCGCAACCCGGGCGAAGTTGCAGAGCCAAGCGAAACTTTCTACCAGGGATCCAGCATGAGTTGTCAGTAAAGTGGAGCTCAGTGCTTAGATTGCCCTTGCCCCTCTTCAATGTCACTATCAGATCTCCACCCGCCAAGAGGGGATTCTTCTTCCCATCACGTGGATTCACGATGGATTTCGTTAATGAAGACGTCGCGGGAGGCCATGAGTTTCCGTCGTTGTCGGATTCGAAGTCGCCCTTCAGTACCAAGATGTTGAAGCTAGCTGACGACACGGCACCATCTTCCACGAGTTGGCCAGTTGTGAGATCGACCAGTTCCACCTGAAGGGCAGATCCATCCTCGTTTCTCACTCGATCTCCAGAATAGAAATGTTCAGAGTTGTACACAGGAGTATTGGAGATTGTGAACCGCAGGCACAGATTCTTTGCCTGAGGAGCTTGTTTGATACGTCGTGCAAATGTCGAAGCCCTGTCATGAGGGAAAAAAGCTGTATACTAAGAAGTTGGGAACACTCGAAATCGAACTGTTAGCTGAAGATTGACTGAAATCATTCCTGTTCAAAGTTTAAACCACCTGGAGCAAGCACAACATTGTTGCTAGCCGCAAGAGAATCTATAACACAAGTTCTTCAGCTAGGTTCAATATTACAGCTCTAGTGAAACCGAATATTTTCAGGAGCTCCAAGAGATTTGGGAGACAAAACGAAAGTTCACAACCGTCAGAGAAGAATTAGGCAGTAACGCTTCACTTACGCCGCAGTTTCGTTCGTTCGGAATATGGCGTGGTGATGTGTCTCGTGATGTTCTGGGAACGCCGGCAGGTTACAAAACTGCAAACTCACAGCACTGAAAAGTCAGATACGTTTATGCCTCAGAACCTGGACATACACAAAGCTTTTTCTCGGCCCTTGTACGTCTCTGGACGTAGTCTACGTCTTAAATGAAAATTTGAAAACAGATGATGTCAGAGCTCCAGTTCGACGCAGAACACGAGCTGCAACTTGAGAAATTTCAGACTACAACTCACATTCCTTGCACACAATGAATCTTAAGAGAGCAGTTTGGTGAAT
>Ga0116227_10002845_pt1 | contig 38954 bp, 27 predicted proteins | sample S1TSphgellanicum_FD_89693 | JGI IMG/M metagenome (GOLD analysis project Ga0116227, IMG submission 89693) | Host-associated microbial communities from peat moss isolated from Minnesota, USA - S1T2_Fb - Sphagnum magellanicum MG | ecosystem: Host-associated > Plants > Peat moss > Unclassified...
ATATTTTCTAGGATACAATATAGGTAGGAAGGACACATTTGGTCCCCTTAGTCTTGAGTTGTTAAGTAGTTTTTGGGCTAAAATTGCAAAGACGATTGTATAGGTCTAATCTATTATAGCAAACTTAGTTAAAATAATGCGGCAGTCATGTATGTGCAACCAATTTTTGTCCTTGTATCTGCCTGTATTTGAATTGTGTGTGTTCAGGTTGGATACTTAGTAAGCACAGGATGACATAGTTCTTCATCAACGTGACAAATTTGTGCCTATAAATCTCATTGCCAAATTTTATGGCAAATACTTGTTTGTTGTCAATATCCATCTTCACCTAGAGTTAAAAACACAATCTTTGTGGGAGGAACAACAGCAGGATTCAAACTGACAATTTGTTGATTGTTTGGCTTGTTTGTGTTAGGAACACTGGAAGAGCCAAATTTCTCCAGATTTGGATTCCTTATTGTACGGGTTCTCTTCTAATTTGCAAACCATAACTGGAAGCTTTCGCATTCAACAACATGATCACTTGCCATCGCTGGAGTTAGTGCTTCAAGACTCTATTGGAGGAATAATTGTTACTTCCAAGGTTCAAGTGCCTGAACAAAGGATACAATTTCTGTTTGGGAATGCCAAAAGCATGGCCAAAGTTGTGGGAGTGGGACTTCATTTTGCAACAGTGTATTTGTCCAGAGAAAATTTGATCACAATCGAGAAAATCAACCAACTTGAGTGGGGACAACTATGGAGCGAAGCCCTCCAAGATGGAAGTTCATTTTATGAGCCAATTTTAATTCCCAATAATGACTCGTTTCCTTCTTCCCTTGGGCCCATGGCCTCAAATGCTTCATACTGGAGTACGAGTGTGAACCCCGTGCCTAATGCACAGGTGTGTGCCACCTAGGATGCCACCTAGGTGTTTAAGTTACCCACTTACCTTGGGGTTAGACCCCTATGTGGAGTCCAGCAAAATCTAGCATGGGGCCTTCTGTTTCACAGAATGGACCATTTTGAAGGAGTGAAATGCCTTGTGGCCATGGAAACTGAATTAAATTGTTATTAGGTGCTCACCCAAGGCTTAGTTGGGAGCTAGAAGGATTTTTTTTTCATTTTTCTTTCGTTCCCAATGTGTTCCCTTTAAGTTCTCAACGGATTCCCAATATGTTACCCAAGTTCCGAATGTATTCCCCAATATATTCTCCATAACATCTCACTTTAATCCCATATGCTTTGGCAAATTGTTGTCCTCCTTTCACCCATATGGGTGGGCCAAAGGGGAAGAACTCAATACTTCAAAATAGTTGAAGAACCTTCTATCTTGGAGAGCCTCCATAGTTTCATTTTTGTGTGTGATGGGCCAATCAAATTGGTTCATTGTGAGAAAAAAACCAACAAAATTGGGAGGCACCTCATCTAATTAATAAAAGAGGTGAATAGCTATATATATATATAACATGGTTTCAAAAATTTAAAGCTTGTTTTTGCTCTAAGGTTTATGTTTAAATATTTAGAAATTAATTAAAATTTTTCACTTCAAAAAAAAAAAGAATGAATTATAAATGGTGATAATAATAATGACATCAATGATTCTTTTAATCTTTTTATTTTTTCATTTTTTAATCTTTTTCAAAATCATCCATAAAAAAAATTAGCAATGTTTTGGCTATAAGCCATATATGGAGGTACAAATTTGTTAAAATATTTTTATATTTCAGCTACAAATCCTAGAACCCATTGTAAAATTACATCATTTAAAAAATATAAAAATTAAAAATCTTTTGTTAATGTTGATGGCTTTTCTTATGTTTATAAAATGGTGGAAACTCATCACAAAAACAAACTCAGTAACATCATAAATATTTATTTTAAATTTTCGAAAAAAAAACGATTTATAATGATCTCAAAGATTAAACTTGAAGTTTTCAAATAAATTTGATGTTGGAATTATTTATGTGTTTAATGTTGGAAGTATTAGAATTAATTTAAAACTTTTACTTATTAGGACTAACTTTTTTTCTTTGAAATTTGTGATCTCAATTTTTTGGCAACTTTTTTTTTTGTTGCTTACATTTTTTTTTTTAATTTTCAATATTTTTTCCATTTTTTTCCCAACAAAAGTTACCAAGTTAAGAAATTTTGAAATCAAAAAAATATGTTGGCTTGTGGAGTGGGGGGGTAATCCAACTATTTAAACCAAAAATTTCACCAAATTAAATTTGTTTTACTTCTAAGAAAGAAAAAAATTTAAAAAATTTATATATATATATATGTTGTGATTTTTTTTTCAAAGTTAGGTAATTAATTATTGTATTAATGTATGACTCATCATGCGAAACAAATATGATTTTGATAATTAAATGGTTATATTGACTACTTAATGAATGTTTTTTTTCATGGCCAATTTCTACCAATTTAAGTGCACAACAACATTAAGAAATGATTTTTTTGAGAGGATTTATTTTTGTTAAATTTAGAATATATATATTGTCAATGTTTTATAATAAAATATAATAAGTAACCAAATATTGAAAGATTGAAACAAGTTTTCAATTACACAACTTGTCTATAACCAAATGTGGCAATGGTTTTAAAGATGATTACCATTTTAGCAACATTGCAAAAATAAATAAATAAATGATACTTAATCATATTGGAAAAAAAAATTAAAATTACAAATCTAAAAAAATTATACATATGTTATGTATTGAAAATAAAATTGTAAAAGATTTAATGAATGAATTTTTGAATTGACATTGAATTTACAAAGATTCTAGGTCAATTTAAACAAAAATAAATTTGTAGATTTATTTATGACACAAAATTTCAAGTTATTTTGTTTAAATTTTAAATTAAAATTTTGTAAATTGTAATATATATTTGAAATAAAATATTGATTATAATATTATAAGTCCTAGAACCCATTGTAAGATTATATCATTTTAAAGAATTAAATATTAATCTTTCTTAAATATGTAATTTTTAAAAATTAAAAATCCTTTGTTGATGTTGATGGCCCTTTGTATGTTTACAAAATGGTGGAAATTCACCACAAAAAAAACCTTTAGTTACACCATTAATAATATTTTAATTTTTGAAAAAAATTGGATAAGGTTTATGATGATCTCAAAGATTGAGCTTAAAAGTTTTCAAATAAATTCGATGTGTTCAAGGTTGGAATTATTAAAATTAATTTAAAAAATTTATTCATTGGGAGTAACACTTTTTTTTTCAAATTTCTCATCCCAATTGTTTCACAAGTTTTTTATTTTTTACATTTTTCCTTGAATTTGCACTACTTTTTCCATTTGTTTCCCAACAAATTTGAAACCAAAAAAAATGTTGGTTGGTGGGAGGGGGAGGGTTAATTAAACTATTTAAACATAAAATTTCACCAAATTAAATTGTGTTTCCTTTTACAAAAGAAATAAATCTAATATATATTCTTACATCATTATATATATATCATAATTATCGATAATAAATCGAAAGATTTAAACAAGTTTCCAAGTACACAACTTGTCTATAACCAAATGTGGCAATCTTCTTATGGATGATTACCATTTGAACAAAATTGTAAAAATAAATAAATAAATTTATACCTAATCATATTGAGGAAAATAAGAACTTACAATTCTTCAAAAAATGGACATATTTTATGTAATGATTTTTAAAAAACAAAAGACTTTATAAATACAATTTTGAATTCACAAAGATTTTAGGTCAATTTAATCAAAAAGATATTTGTTGATTTATTCATGAAATGCAATTTTAAGTTTTTTTTTAACATTGTAAATTGAGTTTTTGTAAATTATAATAATTTTTTTGAATACATTATTGCATAAGTTTTAAAATCCTTTTTCATTTGTAGCATTTGAATAAATTTTGCAAAAAAAAATGTATGCTAAAGTTCAAATTTTTTAAATAATTTCATGCCAAACATGGTAAAGTTAAACTTTTTCAACATTATTGATAAAATCTTGAAGTGGTTTGGTGGTCAAGACCTAAACATGCTTCGATAAGGTCTTGGGTTCCATCCTTGATGGATGCATGCCCTAATGTGTCTTGTACAAATGCAATTCACAAACATATACATCAAGGTGAATACACAAGTATGTACATCATGCTTAAATGGTGTCAAAACATTTTCGTTGACAAAATTAGGAAAAAAACAAAAATTATATGATGACATGGCATGTTATGTCTCGTCATATTAATTTGGGAGCTTACATATCTAATAATTTTTTAATTAAAATTTATCTAGTGCAACGTATGACTATTTTAAACGACTAAAAAACATTTCATTAAAAATGTTGTAATCAACTAGTCCTTTTTGAGAAAAACCATACAAGTTGCATATTAGCGAATTTGGGTAATGGAAAAAAAAAGATTTCTCCTTGTGTATATAAATGATTAATTACACAACTTGAAAAGAAATCACAAAATATTATTAGTATTTTTATGATGTAAGAATATATTTTACATTCGTTCACTTTGCAGAAGTAAAAGTAACATAACTTGGTGAAATTTTGGCATTAAATAGTTGGATTAAACCCCCTCCCCCCCCAACCAACATGTTTTTTTTTTTTGGTTTTGAATTATCCTAACTTAGCAATTTTTTTTGGGAAAAAATGGAAAAATAGTGAAAATTCAAAAAAAATTGTAAACAACAAAAAATTGCCAAAAATTTGAGATAAAAAATTTGAAAAAAAGGGTCACTCTTAATGAATAAAAATTTAAAAGTAATTTTAATGATTCCAACTTTAAACACAAAAAAATTCCAACATCAAATTTATTTGAAATTTTTTAAGTCCAATATTTGAAATCATTATAAATTTAGCCATTTTTTTGAAAAAATTAAAATAAATATTAATGATGTAACAATTTTTTTTTTGTGTGATGAATTTCCACCATTTTGCAAACATACAAAAGGCCATCAACATCATTAAAGGATTTTTAATTTTAAAAAAAAAAAATCGAATTTCATTTTAAACAATTATATGATGGGTTCTACGACTTATAGGCAAAACATTAAAATATCTTACTAAATTTATACCTCCATATACATGGTCTATAGCCAAAACATGGTTAAATGTTCTTGTGGGATGATCTTGAAGAACACCACAAATTTTTTAAAAAAAAGAGATTAAAAAAATTTATTTGAAATAATTACTATTATCACCATTTATAATTCATTCTTTTATTTTAAATTTTAAAATGAAAATTTTAATTCAACTTTAAATATTAAACATAAAATTGTTACAAAACAAACCCTTAAAACTAATAAATCATGTTTATAATAATAATAAGTAGAAAATATTGATAGTTTAATAATTAATTAATTAAAAATCATAATATATTTTTCAAAAAAAATTAATTGTGTTTTTTAATCATGTATCAATTTTTTTATACACCAAAAAAAATAAAAATTAAAGAATTAAGGATTGTTTACATGTGGGTTTTTGGTGTGGCATCATGAACATTCTTAATTAAAAATTAATCTAGTACATGATTCCTAAAAAAAACTAGGAAAAAACGTACATTTTAATTTACATAAATGTAAAATAATTTAATATATATGAAAAAATCATAATTTAGAGGTTTACATGCATTTTAGACTTTGCATGCATGAACATTTGACTTAATCATTAACCCATTCAAATATAAATATAAAACATGTCTAGTTTTTTTATATCCATTTCAAAAAATTGTGGTGAATGCAAAATGTAATTTGTGAGGAATGGATTTAACACATTCAAAGTGAACTATTCAACTCATGTGCAAATGTTGATAATTTAGGAGATGTGAAAAAAATCAAGTATAAATGTGGGGCATTAAGTTATTATGTGTGTTTCAATACATACTAATAGGTGTAATATGCAATCATTTGAATAACGGTTTCAATAAGTTCAAAGTGGATGATTCAACTCATGTAAAGATGTTGATAGTTCAAGAATGTGAAAAAACTCATTAAATCATTTGATATAATTGCAAAACATTGAATTACATGTGTTCAATATATTCTATAAGTGCAAGATGCAACTTATGAGTAATGATTTTAACATATTAAATGTGTACACATGTTGATAATTAAAGATATGTGAAAAAATCATTAATTCAATCCAATAAAAATGTGGGGTTTTAAATTGTTACATGTGTTTTAATAAATTATGGTAAGTGTGAAATGCAATTCATGAGTAATGGTTTCAACATGTTAAAAGTTGATGGTTCAACTCATGTACCATGTCGATAGTTGAAAAGATGTCAAAAAAATCACTAACCCATTATAATGCATTGTATAAATAAAGTTAAAGGCTACTTCAACTTCCACATCAACAATTTGAAATTATTAAAAATTAAAATGGGGTTTAAATTATACTCATAAGTGAACAACATAATGAATGTAACAACTATGAACATATTCACCATTAATTAGAGCAACAAACCACTTGCAAATTTAAAAAGGTCAAATGTAGTTGAAATGTAATCAAATCGAATAATAGTCGAAATGTGTGGGGGTGAAAAAGGACAATATTTCTTTTTATGGATAAAAAAGTGGGGTTTGTTGGATAACCCACAAAAACACAAAAAACTTACAATAACATAGTTGAAATAGATTAATTTTAAAAATAAGTTATTAAAAGAAAACTTACCAAAGTTGAAAGTTACCAAAATGAATATAGGCCAAAAACAATTAAAACTTTATAAAAGTTTAACTAAGGAAAAATTTAGTAAAACAAAAGTTTATCAACTTTTTGTGATTGAAAATTCGTTTAACACTTTCCATGATGATTTTTTTTCTAATCATTAATCATTGCACTATGATTGGGGTGTGGATTGATTTTGACTGAAAATTATATTGCCATTTTCCACGATGAATTTTTTTTAGTTTTTTTTTTCGAACAATGGATTATGATTGGGTTGTGGACTGGTTGTGACCAAAAATTTGGTCAATAGATTCCACAAAGTATACATAAGATTGAAAATCATTTCATGCTATTGAAAATATGAAACAATTCAAATAGGGTGACAAAACCTTGAAAATTTAAACCTTCAAGTAAAATTACAAAACCTTGAAAATTTAAACTTTCAAATAAGATTACAAAAAATTGAAAATCTAAACCTTCAAGTTGAAGTAAAAGCTAAGATAATGGCATCTTGAGTTTTGAAACTTTCGTTGTAGTCGACAAATTCCCCAATTGGATTCAAGTGAAAACCCTTGGTAACTTTCAAATTACCAAGGAGCCCAATCATAACAACTCATTCACTAAAATATTTTGCAATGAAGTTATCTTCCTTCAATTTGAACAATGGAAGAAGCCAAGGGCCTTTCACATGGGCATAACATGGTCGAGCATCATCAACCTCAATTGTTGTGTTGATATGGATTCCAAGGTGCATGGACTAGTAATCTTACATAAATTGCAAAAATATAAACTATTTGTGGGTTGCTAGTAAATATCACCAAGCTTGCATTTTGAGTAAGCCCATTTGTAGGGTAAAGTAGAAGGATTCATGGTAGTCATATAACTTTTGACCTAATTATAAGAAAGAAGCACAAACTATAAATTAAGTTCATTTTGAAAAAATCATAATACATTAGATTTTTCAAAAACTCTAAAATAGATTTAAAGTGGATACATCAAACATGAAAAATGCAATTTGACATGAAACACAAGCTAAATTAAATGAAAAAATGTTAACCTTGCATGAAATGGTAGGCTTGTCACACTTAAAATGCAAATTGAAAACTTCTTTCAATTTTTTTTGGATTGAAAGAGACCAGATTGGAGCAATGATCAATGAAGCAATAGTTAATAGCATCATGTCACCCTTCTAATTGCTCGCAATGTTTTCATGATGCAAAATGCGGAGGCTCCTTTGTAGAATTGTTTAACTAAATTATGAAACTCAGCCTAAAATATGGTAGCAAAACTCACTTACACCAATCACAAATATGAAACATTAGTTGTTGAAAAAATAATAATGTAAGGTAATAAAACTTGACAAAGTAATATATATACTCACAATTTGAATGTTTTCTGGTGAAGTCCCATCAACAACTAGAAGTTCATATTTCCCATCAATTTCACCACGTATGCTAATGATAACAAATGTAATGGTCATTGTTGTAAAATGTTGTAACATTTGTCAACCAAAACTATTGATTGTGTCCATTGGATGAGAAAATAGTTTGATAAAAAGGTCAAAAGGAGGGACGATTATCACTTTAATAGCTATAGAAAGCTCAATGGTCCAATCCAAAATTCCTTTGTCATAGTTAGATTTGCATTTGACAGAAAAATCCTCCAACCACAAAAAGTTGATTTTCTTAATCAACTCAAAATGTGTCTTTATCAAAACGCCTTTGATGTTGATAGTGATTGTGGTGGTACCCACATAATCAATGACATCTGCATGGAGGTAGGAATAAACAACAAATTTGGCTGGGGATCCAAAGGGAAAAATTACCATATACATTTAAAACAAAATAGTCAAAAACAACATTACAAATCTATCATCAATATCTTCAACTAGCACAATTGGTCACTCATTTTGCTTTGCCATCAAAGCTAACTGGAGCAAAATTTGATAATCTAAACACAATAGAACAAAAACATATATTTAAAAAAAAAACAACAAGACTAAACTTACCTATTCAAGTTTAATGAATGTAAATCAAGTTAATAGATGCAAAAAAAAGTTCCAAACATTTAAAACAATGATGAAGAAGATGACAAACAACGAAAACTTAACTAAAAAACAAATCACCATAAGAAAAAAAACAAAGTAAAAAAAAACCAAATTACACATGAGAAAGAAAAAAAAAATCAAAATGATTTCAATCCTTGTTTGTTTATTGATAGTGCATTTAATAATCTAAAAAATGTTTAAAATGTTTTTAATGCCATTATTGTTGAAGGATCATTATTTTGGCCTTTCCATCAAGATTTTCAGTCACAATTAACCCGAAACCTTGATCGTGATGTAATGATTGAATAAAAAACTAGACAAATTTTAATCGAATTTCAATCACCACCCGAGTGACCAAGATTTTTGGTCACACTTGGTCAAAAACCTTGGTTGCAATGTAATGAATAAAAAAAAAAAATATGGATAGGTCGACTAAATTTCAATCGTCATTTAAATGACCAAGATTTTTGGTCGCAATTGGTCCAAAAGTTGGTCAAAGTGTAGTGACGAAAAAAGGGTGCATAGGTCCACCAAATTTTAGTCACCACCCGAACAACTAAGATTTCTGGTTGTGCTCAGTCCAAAACCCTAGTTGTAATATAACAACTGAAAAAATAAAAAAGTGGATAGGTCGATTGAATTTTAGTCACCACATAAGTGACCAAGATTTTTAGTTGCAATGCACCAATTTGCCAATATACAAAAAGGTGGATAGGTCACCACATTTTAGTCACCATTCAAACAATGAAATGTTTTAGTCATGATGGGTCAAAAACCCTAGTCACAATACAACAATTAAAGAAAAAAAGTGGATAGGTCAATTGAATTTCTATCATCACCCAAGCGATTAAGATTTTTGATCATAATTGGTCCAAAACCTTGGTCACAATGAAGCAACCCAAAAAAAAGGTGAATAGGTTAAATGAATTTTGGTCACCACTCAAGTAACCAAAATTGCAACCAGTCTAAAACCCAGGTCGCAATGTAACCAAAACTAAAAATGAATGGATAATTGAATTGAATTTTTATCACCACCTGAGTGATGAAGTTTTTCGGTTGCAACTGGTCAAAAACTCTAGTCGTAATGTAATGCAAAAAAAGTGGATAGGTCAATTGAATTATTTCGATTGCCATTTGAACAACTAAGATTTTTGGTCATAATAAGTCCAAAACTTGGTTGTAATGTAATAACCCCCCCCCAAAAAGGTGGACATGTCAACTAATTTTTGGTCATCACCCAAGTGACGAAGATCACAACCAATCCAAAAGCTCCCCCCCCCCAACCCCAAAGGTGGATAGGTGTACCGGATTTTGGTTGCCATTCAAATGATGAAGTTTTTTTAGTCATAATTGATGGAAAACCTTGGTCGCAATGAAGCAACCCCATAAAAAGGTGGACAAGTCAATTGAATTTCAATCACCACCCTAGCAACCAAGATCACACTCGGTCCAAAACCCCTACCATAGCATAATGCCAAAAAAAATAAAAAAATAAAAAAAATAAATAAAAATTGGGTGGATAAATCGATCAAATTTTAGTTGCTACTTGAACAATGAAGTTTTCCAATCATAATTAATCGAAAATTATGGTTGCAATGAAGTGACTGAAAAAAAGGTGGATAAGTCGATTGAATTTCAATCGCCATTCAAACAACCAAGATCACAACTAGTCCAAAACCCCAGGTCGCAATGTAACACTAGAAAAGAACCAAGTGGACATGTTAATTGAGTTTCAATCACCACCCAAGTGATGAAGTGTTTTAGTTGCAATTGGTTGAAAACCTTGGTCACAATGTAATGATTAAAAAAAAAATGATTAGGTCAATAGAATTTCAGTCACATGTCAAGCGACCAAGATTTTCAATCGCAATGCAATGACCTAGAAGAAGAAAAAAAAACCGAATTTTGGTCACCATAAAAACAACCAAGATTTTTGGTCATAGTTGGTCCAAAACCCCAATTGTAGTGCAATGACTAGAAAAAAATGATATATAATTTTTTTATAAAATGAGTGGAAAGGTTTTGACCGAATTTTGTCGCCACCCAAGCGACCAAATTTTTTTATCATAACCAGTCCAAAATCGGGGTCATAGTGTAATGACTAGAAAAAAAGAAGGGTGGATAGGTTGCAATTGATCCACACACCTTGGTTGAAGCACAACGATTAAAATAGAAATTAAAAATTAAAAAAATTATTATAAATGTTTAATTCTAATATATTTGATTTAAAATTCACATATTTGTGCTAATTGAAATGTTCTAAAAAGATAAAAGGACAAAACAAACGACATGCCATTGCGTAGTCTTTCCCCTTAAGGGCAAATCAAATAAAAGAACAACATACCCAATTGGTTATGAAAATAAAGAAATAATTGGCCAACTCTAGTTCAAGCCATCAACATTCCAAATAGGAAATCTATATATTATCATAGTACCTTGCCAACTTCCACACTAATTATATTTTTATTTGTAAAAATATTGAAAATTTTCAAAGAATAAAAATTTGAGAAGGAAAATTGAGAATCTTTTGAAATGTTCAAATATAATTTATTTTCAACATGTATTCAAAATCAACTAATTACTTATTCAAGAAACATGTTGAAGGTTGCCCCACTATAAGTTTATAATATTAAGTGTTAAGATAATTGTTTGTTTAAATGCCATCATATTGTAACTCTCCCAAACCATGGGCCCCTTGTTTCGATGCACATTATTTTGTTGTTGAAAGCTTATCAATAGTACCAATGGAACAAAATTTAGTGAATTAAATATATTAATTGTTGGAAATTAAATTTAAAATAAATTAACAAGGTTTGTTAAAAACTCTAAAATTAAGCCCACTTTCACTGAAGAGGATTGGGATGGGTGACCTTCCAAAAGGCTCAATATTATATATCATCATCTTTAAACCTTGGTTTTTAAAATTTTGTTTCAATTTTATACAATTAGTTTGCTAGTCTTGTATGGTTCTCTTAAAGCATCTCCACCATTGGCACAACTTTACTCCATGTACTTGAATTGTGCTAACTACTTTCAAGGGTTGGCAATGCCTTCAGTTGGCTTGCCCAACAAGCAACCCCATTCCCTATCTATCATTTTTGTCCTTTATGTTTTCTCTCCCAAATGATCAGTGCAATTTTTTTCATTTTTTGTCTTTTTAATCATTCTTTGCAAAAGTTTGATTCTCATCTCTATTTGTAATAGTTCATATCTATTTGTTTTTTTAACCAACAAAATCGATCATGGAACACTGGAGAAACTAATTATTTACTCGATTAAGAGTATAATTGGTAGACAATGAGAATGAGGACTTGTGATTCAATGCAACATTAAGTTAGATGGAGCTTAAAGCACCTCAACAAAGACATGGAGGGTTAGTGCCTAAACATAAACCAAACATAGAAAAAGAAAAGGCAACAAGTAACCAATAAATTTGGTGAAATTATTTTGCACCAAAACTTACCTATGATGAATCATTTTTTAGGAGGCATTATATGATGTGTTGATTTGTATTTTGTAAGATCATGTAAAGATGTGTGTGCACATTATTCTTATTTCTTATAAAAGTCAAATGCTTGTAGGGTCAACGGTGTTTTTTCCATTCAAAAATGCACATGTACAATGAAAGTGATGGTTTATGGTTTGGCTATTAACAAATCTAACAAATATTGTAGGATTCAAAAAAACAAAACCATTGAATGCTTGAAATTATTTGTGAAAGTCATTCAAGAATTTTTTGAAATTGAGTACTTGTGACAACCATCACAAGATGATATAGAAAATTAGATGGCAATTAATGCATATAAAGGTTTCTTTGCATCTTTACTTAGTTAGATTTTATGCACTATCATTGGGATAATTGCCCCATTGTTTGGTAAATGCAATTCATTAACAAAAATAATCACAAGTCAATTATCTTGGAAGTAGTTGTCAATCATAGTTTGTGGATTTGGCATGCATTTTTTGGATTATTGGGCAACAACAATGACATGAACATGTTGGATAGATCGCCACTAATTTCTAATTTGTTGTGAGGTGTAAACATAAACTTGGTTTTTGAAATCAATGGCAAAAAATATCTTCATTACTATTTGTTGGTCAATGGAACTTATCCTCGTTAGTTTATATTTGTGCAGACTATCCATGAACCCCATGGTGAAAAATGATAACATTTTACCAAAGCGCAAAAAACTACACATAAGGATGTGAAACAATGTTTTGAAGTAGCAAACCCTTGTAAACAATGGGACCAAGAAGTCATAACTAACATCCTTATGGCTTGTGTAGTATTGCACAACATGACAATAGAAGATGAACATAATTTGAACTTGGAGCCATCATTTGATGTGAAAGAAAACACAACATTGAAAAAAAGAATTTCATTTGAGAATTATTTTAAAGGCACCACTCAAATTGAAATCCATGATTTTCATTACAATTTTTTGAAATGATCACAAAAGATTTGTGGCAATTGAAACAATAGCCAACTTTAAAATAAAATGTTCAAGAATCACTTTAATCATTATTTGTGTGATCTTTCAAGTCTAGATTGTAGTCTCTTCCTTGACTTATAATTATATGTACTACATCTTCCAAACTATTTTCATCAAAGTTCAATGTTTGAGGTGGTTCTATTAGAACAATTGTTAATGGCAGAACTTTGAAATGAGCATGGAGCTTCTCAAGTTCTTCCCCTTTACACAAATGAAGATATTCTTTAGCTTTGAAAAAGAAAAGTTGGTCCTCCTTTAAAATCAATGTTTTTTTCAACATGGTTGTAGCCATATTTGCTACGGCACGAGCTTGAGCCTTCACATAATTTCTTGTTCTTTTGTAATATTTTGTTTTTCCTTTTCTACCTTTGAACCCTATGGCCTTTTTGGGATTATATTTGCTAGAAATGGGCTCTTATAAGCATCAAGTAACTTTGTTTCGCTTTTGTTTAGTTTAATAAGATTGCCACAAGACTTGTGTTTTTGTGGCAACATATTCTTGGATTCTTTGTGTGTATTAGCCCATCATGTCAAGTCTTTCAAAATTAACCAACAATGAAAAAATGTGAATGATTGACAACGTGAATGTTTGATATTATACAACTTTAGAGATTTTTGAAAAGTATCTTCATTTGATGTCCTTAATTCACACAATGCACTGACAACACTATAGTTCCCACAAAACTTTGCAACATCATGTTTGATAATCCCCCATTTTGTTTCCAATGACCTTGTTGGTCTCTTTACACAAGCCTGACGTCGATTGGCATTATAGTGATGTTGCACCCACTCCCAAAATGTGGTGCATTATTGTCCATTCCCTATCATAAGGTCTTGAGAGACATGAAGAAAATTAATGCATACAACATTTTCTTACTTGGCAATAATTTTTTTCCCTTCTTGCTTTTTGATGTTGTAATGCTTTTGCCTTGTTCATGCAATATATGAGATTTTCCCATGAAGGTTGATGACATCCTTACTTTTTATATTTGACATCAAAAATTCTAATAATGGGTTTTGCTTAGGTCTTAGTATTTGGTGCAAAAATGTAGTTTAGAAAATGGATTTCTACCAAGGCCATCAAGTTTTGTATTAGTTGGATATATGGGTAGTGTTATGTTTTTGGGACAATTGGTAGGTGCAATGGGAAGGTGCCATTAGTAGATCATTTATGGGATTGCAGTGGAGATGCTTTTAAGCCCTATTAATGCCATTACCCATATCAAGTTATATAGAAATCAACAAATTGTATATCATAGTACCTTTTCAAGTTTGGTAGTAATTACATTATTTTTCTAAATGTCAAAATTTGAAAAAATTATCTATTTGAAATGTCGAATTAAAAAAAATACAAAGGAAAGAAAAATACAAAAATTGGTTTCATTATGTTAAAGGTTTAGAGTCCATGAAACCTACCAAAGAAGTTGCTTAAATTTTTTGTTGAAATTTCATAAATTATTATTTTGATTGTTAAATTGAATTTTGAAAAATAAAATAATTATTTGACACTCGAATGCCAGGGTTTGTTTTTTCAATTTTGTGGTGTAACTAAAGTGGTGTCATATACAAGATGAGTTAGCCATATTTTGTTACATACTAGATATGAAAGTAAAAGGAAAAAATATAATATTTCTACATTCCTTGTTACTTACTAGAACTTATCACAAAAATTTGATGATTTGGAATTTTTTTTTCCATGTTTATTTTTCTTCTTGCCTACCCTTGGTTCAATAGGTACTTTAAAAAAAAAATTAAAAAAATCATGCCTAGACACACTTTGGGCCCATGTTATGCACGTTTTGAGTTTGTAATGGACCAAGAATGGGGCCATAATGAAACAACACCCACCATTAACACAACAAGAATATGTATGGATGTTTAGTAGAAGGACAAAAATGTTGACCATCTTCATCTTAATTGGCTATCATTTTGGAAATATCATTACTAGATGCTTCCAAATATCTATTACCATGTTTATGTATGCCCAAGTTAATGCCTTGAAAGCATGGTATTTAATGGTACCCACCAATACCCACCAATGCACGCAAACTATTATATCCCGAATACCTTCCTACTTCCTCTTTCCCCTACCTAAGTAAACTATTCATGTAAATGGGTAAGTACTAAGTACCATAATTGGTCATTGAAGGGTGTCTTGTGCTTTGATTAGTTGGTTGGATGTTGGTTATAACTCATAAGCCATGTGTGCCATGCCATTTGATTGGCTAAGGTCATAACCATGTTTTCAATAATGAAAGTTCATAATGCAAGTGGTGAAAGCATGATAAAATATGTCAACAAGAGATATTTTATGGTTTTTTTGGAAAGTGTCCATACATGAAGCCTTAATTATGAATTATATTTATTTCAATAGTTAATAAGATTAAAAAAATAATTCATTGCATAATATTGAAGAACCACATGTTTTAATATGCATTTAATTACTTTTTAGAAATGAAAATATAAAAAAACAATTGTTTCACTTTGTTTCAAGTATATGAAAATATGATTGTAATTGAATTTTTTATATTTTCAATTGGCTAGAACAATAATATATATCAATGTGCTTTTAACTTTTTCATATTATAATCATGATCTATTAAAGTTTTCAAATAAAATTATGTTTAAAATCCAACCAATTTGGAACATACTTTTCATCAATTTTTCTTATATTAAAATTTCTTGCATTTTATGTGTAGCTTGTTATAAACTCAATGGAATGCCCCATTGTCTCATAATGAAAGTTAAGAAGGTTTTGAATAATTTTTTTTCCTGTTTATACCGTAAGTGTGACTATGATTGCATTTGGGACATACTATTTGACATACTTTATCATGCTTATGCCTTAGGTTTGTGAAGTTTAATGGGGGATATAATGTCATGCATGACCAATGGGTTATGATTAGCCAACAAAAGACAAATGAAAAAGTTTCATATTTGTTTCATCCATGTGAGAGAAAAGAACCCCCCCCCCAATCAAGTCCTATTGAGTGACTATGCAACATTTGTGTGATTCTATGTAGGCTTTAACTTGTGTTCTATGAAAGAAGAAAACAAAAGTTTTAAAAAAACCTTGCTATAGTAGATATCGGAATGTAAGCTGGTGTGGGTTTCATCAATGACTCCTTTGGAGTATTAGGTCTATATCTTGGTAGGTGACAATAGAACATTAATATTTTAAAAATGTATTGTTTAAACCAATTTATAGATTTAACAACAAGGAAAATCAAATTGTACAAAACAATCCAAAACCATGTGTGCTTCAAAATTAGTGTTAGACAAAGCTAGTTGAGAGGGTGCTAAACATCCCTCCAAAAAAAAGAAGTGAGAAAGGGAAAGGAATTGCTATTGGACCCCCAAAGGCCTAGGATACTTTGCATGTGAAACTCATAGAACATGAACATTAGGAAGCACAAACCACATAACATCCATTCTTACACCAACCCAGGTTACATGTTCACATTGGTTAGTAGTACAACTAATCTTATAAAATCAGTCAAAATCAATATTGGCACATAAAAACAAATGAATAGTAACTACACATGTGTTAAAGAAAATGAATGAATGGCTTTAACATAGATATGTTATTCACCTTTTATGCACATATGTGATCATTTAAGAATCATTTGAAATCGTTTTTCAATTTAGTTTTAACTAATTACATACTTCCAATGACAATGATTCATGAGACCTAGTTTAGGTAGGATGACTATAAGGTCATAATATTTTGTCCTACCAAATTTTAGCTCAAAATTTGTTCAACCTTTCTCAAGTAAAGAGGCATGAAAAAATGTTTTTAAAATTGTTTTTTCAACACCATATTCATGAAAATATTTTCAATACTTTTTGCATCAATTTTCATCCCTTTTTATAATTTTATTTAATTAAATCTTAACCCAATTATTGAATATGATAAGTTGTTAACTTCATATTCAATTTTCATTTGGGTTTCTTACCATTTGGTGGCACTTTTTGTTGGTTGTACCATAGTAGCTTTACCATTTTAGTAGTTTGTTGTTGAATAATTAATTAAAATTTTAAATATTAACTTTGGCACTTGGTTTTTTAATTTGCAATTTTTGACAATAATGGTTATATAATAAATATTTTTTTCAAAAGTTCAACAAAACCAAAAAAATATTTTAATTCATGCCAAAATGGTAAAGGTACTATGGTATTTAGGCCTTGGGAAAACTACAGCTCCAAGCTTGTGCCAATTGATATTTTCAACATTTCTTAGCTTATAAGTCTAGTATCGGGTTACTTGATAGAACATTTTGCTATGTTCAAACGGTCCATGACATGATACACCATTTGCATGCAACAATGGTTTTCTATGTGCATGGAGAGTGTGTACAAAAAGATTTCCATTACAAATTGTTCAATATTATTACTATGCATATAAAAAAAAACTAGTATATTTGAATGGGCCATTTCATTAAATTCCTGAAGACAAAAAGCTATTAGTATATTAGAGAAATTATCAAAGTAACCTTACCTTTTAGGCCCTCCTTTCCACCCTTAACACCCCTATTTCAATCTCAAACCTTGCTATTCATGAAGTGATTTAAAAAATATTGAATCCAAAATATAAAATGTTGGAACTCAATACCACAATATCTAATGCAAATGATTCAAAGTAATTATAATAATAATAAGCACAACAATAGTGAAGACATTCAAGGAAAAAAGAAAAAGAAAAAAAAGGATGAAAATCAAATTACATTGAATTTTATAATACTTTGAGTTTCACTCCTTGTTAATAGCAGTGTAGTATTTTTATTTCTTTTTTTTTTTAATCACTTTCCTTAATGACCAAACTTTGGGTACTGTTGCTATATTTCCTTTATTTTACAAATGTTTCTATTATACCACCCCTTTTTTCAACAAAATGAACTATTTCTCTCATGGTTTGATACTTTCCAATAAAATGTATTGTATGTAAGTAACAAAAAATCTTTAACTTCCAAATTTCCAGACTCTATGCTATAAATTTTTAAAAATAGACCAACAAAGACAAATTTCTTATATGCAATTTGCATGCACATAAGAATTGTGCATCAGGGTAATTAAATTGCCAATAGTCTTGGGCAAGTATCATATTGTTCAAATACCTCTAGTTCTAGGTTTAGGGTTTAGGGTTTAGGGTTCTTTCAAACTTACCAATTTTGGGTCTTTTGGGTATTCAAACTTTGCTCAACAGAACTACTTGCAGTATTGGAAGAGGAGGAAGGGGGGGGATTTTGGGCCTTGAGTTGATGGAAAATTTGGCTCATACCTCATTCATCACATTTCTTGTTGGTGTGCTGGAATTATGTCTGGCTGATGTAGAAATCCCAGCAGACCTTCGGCTTCTTCTTCGACTGGATGAAACCCATGCTTCAGAGCTGCCTTCCAAACTACGTTGATGCGGTCAATTGGAATTGGGCCTAGCTCATGATGTGTCCATCCTTCCAGTGTGTGAACCATCCCTCCTGCATGACATGCATGAACCACTCCCCTGGGTAGTGTGTGCTGCATACATCAATCCCATCCATCCATCCATTCACCCACACAATGAATGCCACATCTACTACTCTGTCAGGTTGTACTTCATTGAAGATATATTGTGCAGGCCAATCCTGGCTTGTACAGTGTTCCAGGGATGAAGCTCAAGCTTTAAATACCCTGAAATTGAGTTTTTACCTCTAAGTATGCACATGATTTTGCTGGAAGGAAAGCCAACCCATTGCATTTCAAAGTAGTGATCACGCACCTCACAACAATCAAGGCCCTTTACATCCTTGGGGAGCTTCATAGCAGCCAGAGCTCCATAACAGCAATCTTTAGTGCGGACTTCCTCAACTGTTGGCACCACAAATTGATGGAATTTGGTACCAGCAGGAGCCCAAGCTTGGTCTGTGGCTGATGCCCACTTCCCCAGAACCCATGTCTATGACAGAAACCCGCCTTGGATTAGTACTGGCCCACATCCTCAGAACCCATGTCTATGACAAAATCTAACTTGGATTAGTATTGGCCTATATCAAGTCTTGTGGTGAAGAAGGACTCGGGTGGAGTTATGGATGACATTTGAATAAAAGCCTGACTTCACAAAAAAGAGAGAGAAAGGAAAAAGCATACAGCACCAAGAAGCTCGGGTTGAATCCATAACATTGTAGAATGACTAAAGAAAATTGCCTCATATTCGTTCATTTGTGTACAATAATAGTAATAATTACCTTGCAATGTTGTGCATCCATGTATGAGGAGGCTTTCACAAGATTATGTCTGAACTCTTCTGGGCATTCCTTCCTGATGGCCTCAAACCGGGCATGCGATGAAGTCAACATCTAGCATTGTTCAGATGATAGCTGGTCAAATCATTGCATCAAGATCCTTTTGCAGCCTTGCAAAGTGTAGTAGCATGTTCTTGACTTCTAAGGAAATCTTTCCAATAGTTGCTTCAATTATAGGTTTTGTGATCAGAGCAGCACTGTGCTCACACTCATCTCACAGCTCCACTGGTCAAGCATTGACCAATCAATTGCAGGAGCTGTGAGAGCAGGGGGTCAAACTGCGACTCACCATAAAGTGACATCTCTCTTTTTCATGAGAATATGTGTTCCCAAAGTTCCTAACAGGATTCACTACATATTTTCAACACACTTGCAACTCTCCAAGTGAAAGTGACTCCTGCAGCAAGAAACAAGGCCCTATGTTAATGGCTTTCCATTAGGCTGCTGTGATCACAGCACACTGTTCTAACTGTGATCAAAGAGGCCTAATGGAAAGAGACCATAACTGTACTACATTGTGAAAATCTAAACACTAGAGTTTTCAACCCAACAACTTTGTTCAAGTTGGTGATAAAATGGTAGCCTAGCGAATTATCAATTTTAGTCTATCAATTATCTGACTCAAACTCTCATTTTAGATCATAACTTTTACATGATGATGATGACAGACTACCTCAAGAGAGTTAGTTTTGGACTTTTTCTCTCTCTCAAAGTTAAATTGAGGATTTGGGAAATTCATACCAGAACCTTAACTCCACGGCGGGCAAGGTACAAAGAAACAGCACGGCCAAGCTTGGATGTGGCCCCTGTTAAGAAGATTTCGGTCACATGTTTCGGCAGTCCATTCAATATGACTCCAGCAGTCAAAGTGTTGCCATGGCATATTCGCACTCGAAGATTTGGTTGGCGTTTTAGGAATAGTGTTCCTCCCTCATTCAGCTCCTCCATCTACATAGATAGATCACAGAATCATCAAACACTCCCAAAGACCAATAATAGAAGGAAAGATCTGTGGCTGGTTTTGCATAGTTGGGTCTCTAGAATCTAAGATGTAAGTACTTAAGACCCACCAACCAACCAAACTCTCATTCATGGGTTGGTTATGAGTGAATCCTTCAACCAGGAAAGAGAGCTAAGATTCCAAATCATTCAGAGCTTTCAGAGTTTTGTTTGAGGTTTTTACTCAGATTCTTTTGCTCAGTCTAGTTCTCAATCAAATTGGATCTGATGCATCTCCCTACACCCTTGTTGCCAAGGGCTTCTTATCCAAATTGCATCGAGTTTGTCAATAAAAATCCATGGGGTGTATATTTCTGAGCTACAAAATGGGATTATAAACATTTACATTCTTGGCAACATCTTCAGAGGGATTTCCAGCACATTGAGCCAAGCTATCTATGAAGAGAAATTTTGGAGCAATAAAATGTGGTTTCCAAACCTTATTGAGTGCGCCAAGTGCAAGGACCTTGACTCCCATTTGGTCAGCATCCAAAATTGCCTGTTCTATGAGATTGTTGATACTTTCCTTTCCAAAGGGTAGAAAGTACTGAAAGCAAAAACCCCACCAAAAAAGCAAGAAAAAGAGATGCAATTGTCAAGAACAAAAATCATGCACTTAAAAAACATTTCTTCTTGAACAGCTGACAACAATTTATTGGTGGTGGAATTTCTTAACTCCAGCTCTCAAACATTTAATGTTACAAAATGGAGAAATTTCGAACACACTCAACTCATGTTCTGTTGTGTCTTCAAAACTCTCAACAAAAGATTTGAGTTCATGGTACCAACTAGCATAATATTAGTATACAATGGAGAAATTTAGAAACCAATTCAACTTAGCAACAGTTCGCACCTGAAAACCAAATCTAGGCATGACCCACAACTGGCTGTGGAGATGATGAAGGTGGTATTGGAACCCCAAGAATGGTGTTCCGAAAAACCACATCAGGAGCATCAAGGGCACAGACAAAGGCATGAACAAAGCCACGAACCAGCGGTGCTGAAAGGGTGTGGAATGGAATCCGATGAAACTCATTGGCAAATGAAGTACTGAATCCAAACCAATCTCATGAACCAAGAAAACAAAATCTGGTTTCTCAATCCGTCCTACAAAACAAAAGAAAAACAAACCCCCCATCACCACCTCTGGCAATCAATCAGTGGTCAATCCAGAGTAAGTTAAATAGATAGCAAAAATGTCTTGGAAAAATTTCCTCTGGATTCATAGTTAAATTCAAGAGGACATTCCCAATAAAACTGTCTGGAAAATTCCCCCTTGGTTCATAGTTTTCAAGAGGACATTCACAATAAAACCTTTCGGAAAATTCCCTGTTGGATTCATAGTTTTCAAGTAGTTTGAAGAAGTTTTACATTTTCAATGGATTCCCGGATGCAAAGATGTGGGAAGAAGATTCAGATGCAACGAAAGATCTAGATTGGAGTATACACTCCAAAGAAGATGACAGCCAGGTTAAGGGTTTCAGAGGGTTTAGGGTTTACAGAGAGAGTTTCCACAGATTGATTTACATACCTTTGCGCACAGTGGCATGGAGAGAGGGAGTGGACTTGTCATAAGTGCCACCAAGATGATCATAGAGAGGAATAGAAAGTGCAAAATTTGTGTTGTGATTCATGTGGGAATCATGATGAAGTGAATGGTACCTGCAGCCAAAAACAAAATGTGACCCAGGCTGGAGGAGCTTTACAAGGTCCAGTGGACACATTTATCTCTAGAGATGGGATCTCCTGTTTTCTGAGCTGCTGGAACAATTCTGATGGATCACAAAGCTCAGGAGGACTTCCTGGGTGTAGCCTCAGGGATCTGAAGCTGAAAACAGTCTCATGAGTCCGGAGCTGGAGTCTGGCAGGGTCATGTATGAAGTGATCAATCCTGAGCTCTGGATATGTACAGTCTCAGGGATAAGCAATTTCAATCACTAGTGTAAGTACTACACTGGGGTTTTTGGCAGTCAGGAGGGTTTGTTGTACTTACGTTGGGGTGGAGATGAAGTACTTGAGGAAGGGGAAGAGCTTGAAGATAAAGGTGGGAACAAACTCCCAATTACAATGTCCCATTGCTATGAGAAAATCCAGGAACAGCCAGTAGAAGTAGAACATGCCCACTGTTGCTGCTCCCAGGAAGCTTGCTCCTACAAGTGGGATGGAGACTAAGCCTGCCATGGCTAGATGCTCTGCAAATGTGAGCATGAACCCTGTACAGTGGAAGATCCATCATACCAACAAACAAACAACCCCACAAGATGCTGGCATGAGATGTAATGAGACATGTTGATGAGGAAGAAGATCAAGACAATATATAGATCATCATCATCATCATCAGAAGAAGAAGAAGTCCTTCATGCATGATAATGCAACAAACAAACAAGATATCAAGATCGTGCTTGGTTAATTTACAGTCTGGACTGATCTGGGAGCTTGAATCATGGTGCAACAACACATGCAGTTATAGTACCTGATGTGGCTTCTGTTACAGTTGTTGCATGGTGATGAGCATGGTAATCTTTGAACAGATTTGGATTGTGATGGAGTGCTCGATGACCCCAATAGTAGAGGAACTCAGTCGGTCCTGCATGCAACAACAAGACGGAGAAGATGCTCCTTCCACTCCACAATGGCAAGATGGTCTTGTTAGAAGGACTCTGCAGTAAACTCTTGCCGGGAGCCATTGCTGCAACTGTGCAAGCAGCAAACAGAAACTGAAGTATAATGTAGTTGTCCCTGCAAGGAAGGCACAATGAGCCCCCCGTGAGGACCTGCTGATCATCTGTTGCAGATGACTGATGATGTTCTAGACTGCATGTATATTGTGCAGAGTGTGCTTGCATGAATGATCTTCCATAAACTTCTTCCAGAGTCGAGCTCTTCTTCTTCTTACCAATGTCTCTCTCTGTCTTTTTGTTCGAATGTGACGCCGTCGGTTTGGATCTTATACTTCTTCACAAGACAGTGGAAGCGCGTGACAGACATCCAGAGTTGAATGTGGATGTAGCGAAGCATCGACGCTAGCAGCAAGTGGAACCAGATATTGTCTCGCAAGCTTTGACCTTCCTTGGCACTCTGTAGCACCACCTTCAGCACAAATGGCGCAAATGCAAACGCGTACTGCACACGCGCGCGCACACATACACACACAAATGATTCTCGCAAGTCCACCACTATTTTGTTAGAAAAATGTATGAATGTCTGATAGACTTCTGTGAGTCCTACATATAACAAACTTTCTCAGACAACTCTAGAAGGTTTCATCAATCAATCCTGAGCACGAGATCATCAATTCTCATGAGAAAAGTCTGAGAGAATTTCCCCTGATGAGATCTGAAGCTCAGGATTGCATGCATGAATAATGATGCAAGAGAAGCTTACAACATGCCTTGAAATAGTTGCCTAGCGAGAGGTTTTCCCATGGCCAAGAAGCAAGAAACGCCACCGACCTGCCTGCCATATTGATCAGATCCAGCAAGTGCTTTGCACATAAGAAGAGAATCTTTTGTTTTGTTTTTGTATTTTTGAAAACAAAAAATTGTGAAGTTGGAAGTGGAAATCAAGAGCTACAATTGTTGCTTACAAATAATATTTGGAAGCTCATCTTGCTTGCTTGCTTGCTTCTAAGCTCGTCTTCTTTCTTTCTTTTTTCCTTTCATTTCTTTCCTTCCTTCCTTGCCTTGCCTTGCCTTCCCTTGTACAACAGATCTGCATGAGCGGTGGCTTGGCAATCAGCATCGCTGCAAGCCATTCACGCCTCCGTCGTCGTCGCCACCCGCAAATCTTTTGCCAACAACCATGGCTCCCACCCCGCGCCCCCCCCTCTCTTCTTCTTTCATCCTTCATTCATCCACCAACCAGTACTAAACCCCCTTTCATCATTCATCCACTGGCAACCAGTATTCTCCTTTTAAATCCTTCATTCATCAGCCAACCAGTTCATCCCATCTTTTCATCCTCCCATTCAACACAACCAACCAGTTAACCTTCTTTCATCCTTCATTCATCCACCAACCAGTACTAAACCCCCTTTCATCATTCATCCACTGGCAACCAATATTTAACCTCCTTTTAAATCCTTTATTCATCAGCTGACCAGTTCACCCCATCTTTTCATCCTCCATTCAACACAACCAACCAGTTAACCTTCTTTCATCCTTCAATCATCCACCAACCAGTTAACATCCTCTAGTCATCTTCCAAATTGGCCAACCCAGTTAACCTTCCTTTTCATCCTTCGTTCATCCAACAACCAGTTAACCTTTTTTCATCTTTCATTCATCCACCAACCAGTTTAACCTCCTATCAACCTTAATACATCCACCAACGAGTTAGCCTTTTATTCATCCTTCATTCATTCAACTAACTTAATTTCACCTTCCTTCATTGGCTAACCACTTTAACCTAACCGACTTCTAAACCATTTGGCCAACACCTTAATATTAGTGTGCTTATAAAATTAAAGGGAGGTGATATTATTAAATTTATAAGCCTCCATTTCCTTTATCATTATTCTTACCATTTCCTCACATTTTCAAAAATAAAACTTCAATGGAAATTTTAATATTTATTTGATTATTAAAGTACATTCCACAGATTCCAAGCTTTTTACATCCACAAGGTTTTAATATAAAAAAAGGAAATATTTGATATAATTGTTGACTAGTTCATCTCATTAATTATAGCCATATTTGATTTCATGCATGCAACATCAATGTATGTGATGTATATTAATTATGTATCCACTAATATTGTATATTGTGCAAAATTAGATTGCAAAAAATTTAGGGCTAGCATTAGCCTGTCTTATTTGGACTCTCCATTTTGGTCTTGCAAGTGTTCATTCAAAGGGCAAAATTCTTCAAAAACTTGAATAATCAAAGTTGATGTTAACTCTGAATAAGGTTCAAACCATTGTTGTTTTGATATTAGAAAAATGTCAAGTATGAACCCAAGTATACATTCGGGGATACATTACCTTACTAGGAGGTTATCAAAGTGATGAATTTTTTAATAGAACCTAATTGCCAATTCTAGCAAAAAGCAACATATTAAGGTTATTTGACTAGTCAAGTTTAGGGTTTTGCGAAGTTTGTGTGATACCAGAGATTGACATTATGGGTTAACTTGCAATATGAACTTCCTAGTATTAAATTTACTTCTAAAGCGTATACTAAACCTTAAACCCATGAGTTTATGAATGCATCTTTTGGATATGGCAATTAGATATTACAACAAGGATTTGATAAGAGCTCTTGTGGCAAAAGTGCTTGAAGTTTTCCGCCACTTGGAGCTTGGACAAGTCTACATGAAGAGGTCAACTTTGGTCAACTTTTCACTAGTTTTTCTCAACCTTTGTGTGTCTACCCATTGTGATATGAATTTTAAGAGGGTTTATTGTTTATTTCAATTGTGTTGTGCATTCTAAATATCAATGAATTGAAAATGTTCAACTTTTTTAAGGATTAGCTTCATATTATAGGGACAGTTGGTATGGGTTCAGAAATGCTTGAAAACATTATGTCAAAGGAAGTGTCGTAGGTCTAAAATGTTGTTGATAAGGAACATTGAACTAAAGAAGAAGTCCTCTAAATGCAACAAAATAGTTGACAACAAATCAAAATTTTTGGGTTCCGAATCATTGCGTATTAGATTCATGGGCTTTTCTTGTGTTGAATGAAAGTAGCACCAAGGTCAACGTGCCAACAATGCAAGTCATGAGGCGAGTGATGTGTCATTTTCTAATAATTTTGCAAAGTTCTCATAGTTTCACCAAGTTCCAAAAAGGTTTTTATTTTACAACCTTGAACATGGTATCATCTCCATGAAGAAACATGTTTTGCTTGTGAACATGGCCAAGTATTGTTGAAGTACATGGCACATACGAATGCCCTAGAAAACACCATTAGCAAATGGTAAAAAAGAAAGCATAGGGCATTTGTAACACCTTTAACGATCACAAATTTTTTTGGAAGTGTGAGGCCTTACAAAAATCCCACCTTATTTAGATGTAGTTCATTCAAAATGTTATGTTGATGATTACAAAAGGTTATATGTTGTTGTTTCTTGTGGAAAACCTTTGGTTGAGGTAGGTCTGGTTCCATTTATGTGGTCAAGTACAATTTCTATTTCGAAAACAATTTGTTCATGAACATTTTTGTGCTTTGTTACAAAAAACCATGGAGGTGTATGTGATTCTTGCCATTGGTTAGTGTGCAATTGTGACAACAACTTTTAACCTGCAAATGTCAAAGTTAGGTTTTGACACCTTCACTTTGGTTGTTAATTTCATTAGCCAAGACTAGGTTCTTCATCACATAATACTTGGATTGTTTGAAGCACCCAATATTTCTAGGGTCCAAATTTTTTAAGGTGTACCACTAAGAACAAAAAGGACCTAGTCATTAATGGAGTTTTTTTTTGTCTTATATTTTGATCCCCATTAATTTTAATGAATCAAAATGTGTCAAATATTTTATAAGTTCCATATTTTAGACCATTACAACTCCAAATTCCATCAATTTCATCCATTTTGTGTTTTTACATGGTCATATAAAACTATATAAAGGAATATAAAAAGAGTGACAACGTGACATTATTTGGCTTTTGTTTTAGTCATGTTATGTCAAAAACATATTAGTATGTTACTAACGAAACTAAGGTTGGTGTGGCCATGAAGGAAGTTAACTTGAAAGATCCCCAAATTGCACTTTAGAAGACAATCACTTGGATTAAGAAGTTCAAGAAGGGTGGAATTGAGTGGTAGAAGGCTTGCCAAGAAATTGGCATGCAACACAAGGAACTAAAGACCCTTGTGAAAACCCATTTCACTTCCAAGGTCATCATATTCCAAGAAACCTTGGAGTATGTTAATGTAATCAACATTTACTACATGCAATAAAATTCATCTTTGCAAGCTAGGGTTCCCAATGCTCTTACATGGGCAATTGCCCAAACGATAATTAAAACTTTAAACCATGTTCCTCACAAATGTAAATTATTCAATTAATGCAAAGTTTATCTAATGCATGATTTACTATTTTGGAAATCATGGGGACGATGAAAAAGGAATATGCACATCAAACTATTGTTGTTCCTCCATTACAATATGGGGAATTTGATCAAGAGATAGAGATTTTGTATGGCAAAATGGTTGTAGAAATTATTAATGTGCTATGTCCTTTTCTAGGTTTTGCAAAAGCCTTCTTTCAGGAGAAAATTCATATGATGTTTGCATTGATGTTTGATCCACATTTTAAAAGCATGGATTGCATCATGGATCACATAAGCAAAGATTGAACAACTAAGTTGGTACAACAATATGATGATCTAGTTTTGCTACCATTATTTAATAGTACCATGGGTTTTCTAAATCCAAGTCAAACTACAACATCTTTAGTTTTTGCACCACCTTAACCTTCTTCAAATGGGTTGTTTGGGTTAGTTGTTTCATCACAATAAGTTTCTAAAAATCTTCTCAAAATTAAAATTTTTATGTTTTGCAAGTTTCATGTGGAGAATCCAAATGGGTTTAATCCATTAAAATAATGGGCAAATAATCGATCTAGATTCCCAAATTTGGGTTTTATGGCACAATAAATTATGAGAATCCCATGTTCACAAATTGAAACAAAATGAATCTTTTTAGTTATAGGCGTATTCACTAACCTATGATAGTGTCATCTTGGGGTTGACAATCTTGATAAGCTTGTAATGATTTACAAGAATTAGTTTAGTGATTATGCAAAGAAGTTCATGTTGTGGGCCAGCTTGTAAACAACACATGCCATTTGGATTTCTATAAAAATAGCTTTCCTATAATGAGTTTTTTGTTTCATCAAAACAACTTGCAACCTATTGGTTATGTTAAATAAAGTGGATTTGGACATCCTAAAGTTTTCCACCCATTTATCATCCTCATACATAGTAAAAAAAAATCTAGAAAACCATACAATGCTCCTTAGTTCTACCTAATGCCCCAAATCTTGCAACAACACACAAAGAGAACTTCACATGTGAAGATCATGTAATGCAATTACTGCAAGTAGAAATTCAATGCTAGCTTGGGCAATAGATGGGTCTTAGATGTATGAAAAAAAATCCAAAAATAGAAAATGTTAAAGGAAATTGAAAACATGATCAAAAAATTGAAATAAAATCATGCACCCTTTCACAAACAAGACATTTTCTTAAGTTTCATCCGTACTTGTTTTTTGATGTTATAGAAGAAAGACAATGAAAACTAAAGGACAAATATAATTAAAAGAAAAAATGAACACATGTTCTTTAATGTTGTAAAAGGAAAAATGGACATAACAAAAGAAATAGAGACCAAAAAAAAGGAAACCATGATGAGCACAAATAAAAAAACAAACAAACATAAGAAAAAGAAGATGACAAGTAGGGGAAAAAAAAATTTAATTACTTATTTACTTCATGATGTTGAAAAGGGAAATAGTGTTTTGTGATGTTGTAGAAAGAAACGATGTTCACAAAAATAAAAGGGAGGTGGAGTAGTGCCAAAATTAAAGCGCCAAAACCTATAGCAAACTCCACCAGTTCAAACTTGTAAACAAAACAATGAAAGTTTGAAAAAGAAAGTAACAAAACTTACAAAAAAAGAACATTGCAAACAAAAAATAACAAAAGATATGAAGCACATATATTTGCAATAGTGTAAAGTGTAGATGAGAAACAAGGTGTCAAAATGTTAAAGTGTAGATGAGGAACAAAATGCTAAAATGTAAAACATCAAAGTGTAAAGAAGTTGAAAAGGTTGCAAAGGCTTTGTAGGTCGCAAAATGCAATGTGAAGTTAAGAAACAATAGGAACAAGTTTTAAAAGAAGAATTGACATTGAATAGCAATGTGCAAATAGTTGAAACAAAGCACCAATGTTGACAACCACGAGAGAAAAATGCACAATGCAAGAGAAAAATGAACGCAATGTGAGAATCTTGAAAGAGAAATAAAGTTTTGACATGAAAGAAAAATGGAATCAAGAGAAGGATGAAAAAGATGATGAACTTGTTTGCATGATTATGAAATTGCCTCTTTTTACAAGCGAAATTTCACTAAAAATTGAAATTAAATATCAAAAATGAAAATCAAGTGCTTTTGGATGTTTTTGGTCATCACAAGTTTTTTTTAAACTAAAAATTGCCAAGTTTCTATATTTGAGCTTTAATACTCCTAGTAACCTTTTAAAGGTGAGGCTAAAGCAAGAATGGTTGAAGCATAAAGGCAAGTTAAGGCAAAATGCACCCTAGGGGGCACTTGTAACCATTTTTGATCTAATGGCTTTTTAGGGCATATTCTATTATAAAAACCACATCAATTGTCACCTTCAAAATTATCACTTCTTGCTTCAAAAATGTTGATTTTTTTGTAATTTAAAATACTTGAAAAGAAGCTGAATCTACCCTTTAAAATCTTCTATGTATTAAGTCTCTAATCCTCATAATAATCCCTAAGACCCATTTTCCCTTCTATTGAATCACTAAAAGGATAATTATTACTAATTATGCCATAAATAAAAAATATGTCACTCTAAAAACTTGGGATGGTCTTTTATAAAGGTGTGCCAAAATCTTTCCTTCACATAAATAAACTTTAAAATGATGGAAAAAGGTAGTTCCATTATTGAATTCACATAAATTCAAAAATTAAATATTAAAAAATATTGCCTTATTGGTATGTGTTGTTGTGTTAAGTCAAATAAAAAGTTGACACATTTGTGAAAACCATTTTGAAACCAAATATATATATAGATTCCAAGTAAGTAATAGTTTTTTTTTGGTGACTTTTTTTTTGGACAAAGAAATAATGAAAATTTGGAAATTCTTTTTTTTAAGTGTAAATTTGACTAGTTTTGCAATAAAAAAACATTGGTAAATAGTTCATCATATTCCACAATCACCTAAAGAATAATGTATCTCCTTATACACTAGGTTGATAAAACCTTAAACAATGACACTATAATTTTCAATTTTTTTCCAAATTCCATAATTCCCTAATAAGGTAAATATATAGTTGAATTTGTTTAAAAGCACAATGGCAAACTTGACTTGATAAGCCATTGGCAACCCCAAGTCAAGCTCTTTGGCAAAGGGCTAACCGAAGGTACATACCATACCTACATACCAAGTTCACCAAAAAATAATTCAAACTTTTTTTTTTGGAAAAGTATGAAGATAAAAAGGTGAAATGTTAAAATTTTATGTTAAGAAAAAAAAAGCTCAAAATTCCTAGAAAAGAAACATTGTTGTACAATGCATTTTGACAATGTCCAAGTTGCACACCCACATGATTAGATTTTTTTTAAAAAGTAATTTATGCAACCAAAGTGGCTATCATCCAAAGAAAGATGTTTTTAAAATGATGATCATCCTTAGGAAGATTTAACTAAATTTGGTTATAAGCACGATATGAAATATAAACATTTAATCATCCTTCTAAAATTCTCACTACACACACAACATGGGAAAATGTTGCTTTCAAAAGATTTTTTTAATAATTAAATTTCAACATATTAAAATTTGGGAAGATAAAATTTAATTTTCAAAATTAATTAATGATTCATTTCAACATGAAAATCTTTCTATGGGAGTATGAAAGTTGAATTTCATAATGGTATTGTTTTCACATCATGAACCATAATTCCAATTTTTCATCAAATACACATTGACAAGGGTGAATGCATGATACAATGGGTCGAAAATGACAAAATTTTCATTTCATATAAGTCCATACAAAGTCCATAAAAAATGTTCAAATTGATATGGTTATTATTTTCTTAGATATCATTATTGTGATATTTAACTAATAAATGTTGTCCATTTATGAACGTTTGCAAACCTAAGCCAAAACTTATATCGAAAGATGTTGATGTCATTTTTCAATTTTGAAATCCTAAAAGAAAACTCACAAAGTTCATATGAACAATGCCCCAAGTAAAGCTTTCAAAAAATATGTTTTTGAGAAAAAATAATTAAGAAACAAACAAAATTTGTAATTTATATGAATTTATAAAAATATGGTCTAATTCTAACCATTTAAAAGTCCCAAATTGTCGCAACCCTACTTAAAAGGAGTGTAAGGATGAAACTCACTCTCGAAATTGGGACTTGGGAGTCCTTTGGGACTCCCAAAACTTTAGAGTTCAATTGTCAAAACACCTCGCATTGGGGTGTTCTTTATATCATTGGAAACCTATTGAAGTGTAGATGTCGAAAATAGCCTCGCATGGGCCATTTGAACATATGCAGCACAAGTTATGGCAAAAAGAAGGGTCAGAAGTCAAATTGGCAATTTGATTCCCGACCATTAAAAGTCAAGAATTGGCCCAACCCCAGTGTGTGCAAGTGGAGTGTGACACATCGTTGAAAAGCTCTTGAGGAGAACTACAACTTTGCTTCATACCTCATCCCAATTGAAGGTCTAAGCAAAGAGTTATGATCGCTCAAAATCTCGGGAGTCCAAACCAAGATAGTTTCGGGATTCCTCCTTGGGAGTCCTGGGACAAAAAGTCATTCGGATGTGGGTGCTGCGTAGAGGCACAAAGTATACTATATGGGGGAAGGTGGTGGCTTCCCCCGAATCTGGGCCGTGGTGAATCAAATGAGTCCAGAGTTGCCTGTGGCTTGTCCTAGCACCAAGGGTGCTTCGGAAAGTGAACTAACCAACTTGTTAGTTGGTTTGATGCAGGATCGAGTAAGTGAATAGCTTGTCACTCTTCCTAATCCCATCTCGGAGCTTCAACACGCCCCTCTACCCCTTCTAGTGCTGAGAGTTAGGAGCATGCCCCAACTTTTTTCACAATTCCATTATGAGAGTAACTTAGACCCAACTTGGGTCTAACTAGGGATTTGGGAGTGCGTCACAAACTATGATTTGGTTAAGGTTAACAAAGAAAAGGTTCTTGATATAAATTTATCATTTCATATTACAACACATATTAAACCACTAACAATAATTTAGAATGAAAATCAATACAATTTTATGCATTTTTTAATGTTACAACTAGATGACGATTCCATATTTTCATATTTCAAAAGTCCATTATTATAGTGGACAAACTATTTATCAAAAAATAATTTGACAAAAATGTTCATAATCAAGTTGTTAACTTAGATTTAAGTTTCAATTGATATATTCAAGGACATATTAATCACCAAACACATTTGAACCAAAATACCTATGAAAAAAAAACACCATTCCATCACAAAAGTGAGCCACCATTTCTTGCATTTACCCACAAGCTTTTAATAACCAAAATAACTTCAAAAAATCTTCTTAATATCCCACCCAAGTATACACAAACTCAGGCATGGACTGCAACCTTTATAACCATCTTATGCATTGACTATGAAATTTTTTAATTGAAAAGGTATGTAACCCCTTTTATGCTCGGAAGAATTTTTTTCATTATTTGCAATTGTAAACATGTAAATTTGTAGATTTCATAATAGCTTCTTTATATTTGTGAATTTCCATACTATTATTATATCTTTTTATGATTATTTAGTTTTAAAGTATGGTGTCATAAATGGTTGAATAGGTAAAAATCCAAAGATGAATATTGTTGCAATTTGTTTCTTAAATTTTATTTTTTTAAAATATATATATATTTAGGATGCACAAATTAAACATAATTTTGATCCCAAAAAAATGAACATGAAGACATCAAGAACAAATGGTTCCACTAATTAAATTATTTATTTTTCTTAAATTATATATATATAATTTTTATTTTTCTCAAATATTATAAAGTACAAAATGGGAAGAGACCAAGACAAAGGTGAAAAAATGGTTAAGTTATTTTTATGCAAAAAATTGTGAAAAATCATTTACTTGATGCTGGTAAACACACAAAAACCTGACTTTCAGACAAACACAAAAAATGAATTCTGAAACTCTGGGTTACTTGCCATGTTATAAGATCCATACATGAAACCATTATGTGCTGTAATGTCATCTGATTCCATAGAATAAATCAAACTGGATTATTCTGCACCGGAATGTCATCTGATTCCTTGAACCCTAATTCTTTCTCTTGTGCTTCCTTCTGGTAAATCTCTCTCTCTCTCTCTCCGTGTCTTTCCTTCGTGATTTAGACAAACGTCGAAGTCGTCGCAGCAGCGAGAATTTGATCCTGAAGATCTTTATTTGCGGTTTTTCGAGTACCCATTATAGTCTACGAAGCTCAAAAAAATCTGCATCATCAGAGGAGACTTTACTGTCTTTTTTTTCCCCCTTTTTTTCTCCAACTCGGTAAGTAAGAGTGCCTCATGACAGGCAGCAGCTCCGGGTGTTGGGTTTTTTATGTTTGTTGTTCACGAAGGATTTCAAAGCTGTATGCTTCGGGTCTAAGCAGAGGATTTGTGATGAATGCTTTTTTTTAATCTTTTTCGAATAATTGTGCTCTCGATTCTAGGGTTTCATGTTCTGGGTGGAAGATCTCTATACTGCAAGATCGGTTGATGTATGGTATTGGTGATTTCTAGTTTGAGGATTTCAGAGACCCTATGATCTCCTCCCTAAATATTTTTCCTGAACTGATTCTGGATCTAGGCTGAAAGCTTCTTCTTTATCAAGACTCTGAAAGGATCAGGAGGGGGGCAGTTTTTACATGGATTTTTTGCATTCATGAGATTCCAGTCTCTGCATAGTCTTGATTGAAATTGCATTCTATTTCTCTTTACAGATTAGTGTCATTGCAGCTACTGCAAATGCTGAGCATTAGAGAAAGGTGTGCTTCAGGAGTCTGGGTCGTTAGAGTGCTTGCAGGGTTGGTTGGTGGTGTCCAAGTGCTGTAGATCTAGGGTTAGGAAGGAACTAGTCATTGTGAGCAGCTGTTTCTTGTGTGAAAGATGCAGCTTCCAAAGTTTCAGTTCTTGGGTGTGAAGCAAACTTCTCTGAAGAAGAATGTTCTTGAAGATGTCGATGACGGACTTAGTGCATTAGATGACCATGAGTCTCTTCAGAAGCTCTGTAATTTTAGGGATGAAGGTGAAGCTTGTGAAAACACTGGATCAAGGTTGTCATATTCTTTGAATATGAATTTCCTCAGAAAATCTGCAAGGCTGGCAGAGCTAGTTTTTGTCGATGAGACTAATATCTAACTCTTATAGCATGCATGCAACGTTGGAGGTGGAATGAATCTTTCACTCCTCAGCTGTACAGAAGTCTAGGTACATCAAGATGTGTGCAGAACAATCAAATCTATGAGTTCATGACTGTTTGTTTCAGCTGTGCTACAGATTTTCACCATAGCGGACTGACAACTCATGGGGCTCATCAGGCAACCTCTTTTGCGCAATCTTCGGGTTCATTATTTTCGCCAATATAATGGTCTCCAGAGTCATCTTAAACCTCAGTCCTCTTCCTTCTCCACAGTGGTACGTCTGCTTGCAAAATTGGCTTAGTGTGGATGCCAATTGGGGGTTGCATGCCTTCACTGTGCGATGTTCTCTGTGTTCTCCATGTGAGACATTCATTATAAGTACTGGAACATAAAAGAGATGTATCTTGTGTTTTTTTTTTATCTGGTGCTGCAGCCACAAGGATCAGGTGTCCAGAAAACAAAGGGTGGTGGAGGCTATGTTGGCCTGGTGGCTGTAACAGCTGCTGTTGCTATTGTGGGTGGATCCTACTACACCATGACCAGAACTCAGCTGCCTACTACAAACCCTTCTGTCTCTCCTCAACCTGTTCCTTCCACTGCTACTACGTACACAGATCATAATGCACCAGCCACATCACCACCACCAACACTTTCTGCCCATGACGAATTATTGAATAGGCGTGGAGAATTGTTAAAAGAGCTAGCAGTGCTGCGAACAAAAAAGCGTGACAAGCTTGTGGACTTGAAAAAGAAAGAAATCAAAGAAGAGATTCGTATTATTGAGTCAGGCCTTGCCAAGCTCCAGGGAAGGTAGTAATGCTAGTTTCCAAAAAGGAATTCGTCTCAGGTGTGTTGGCATTTTTTTGGAGGTGCTTGTGTGCTCTACTGAAGATGTCTTTACCTTCTCATTCTTTCTTATTCTTCAGAGAGCAAGTCAACAGCATGTACACAGAGCATTTTCCCCATGATTGCTGTGTTCTTATAGTCTTGAGAATGCTGCTGTTCCTGAATGTTTTACCATCAGGAGCTAGCATTTTGTGTACATAGATACTGCATTGCAATTTGTTGGATTCTTCACTCGCATCTAGCCTATGACAGCCATGCTCTCATCTGATCTGATCTGGCATTGCCCTGGTGTATGTATGTTACAGCATTGTCCACTTTGTTCTGTTCTTTAGAAAAGATTGTACCTTACAAGCCATGAGAGAGTATGCATAACAATTTTGTTCTCTTTTGCAGTAATCTTCAATCCCAACCTTGGCCACCATAAAATGTTCTGTGTACCATTCTGGGGTTGGAAGATATGTCTGGCATCTTCCACCTAGAGTTTGCATGGTGTGTTGTTGAAACCCTTTCATGTCTGTGCTCCTTTTTCAAATGCTTTTCTGTTTCCATGATTGCTTTCAACAGCTGCTTAGTTATGGACTTCACATGTCTTTGATTTGACACTATATGATGGGTCTCACAGGGACTGGTGCATGTCTGTCCTGAAATCTCTGTACTCTGTATTATGTACATATGTGGAATGTAGAGCTAATGAGCCATAGGAGAATATATGCCAGTTACTAGAACAAATTATGTGATGTCTCTTTCCTGTATTATGTAGTGTTTTGGAAGTCATTGAGGCTCTCATCTACAATCTGGAACTTCTTGTATTAAGACTAAATCTGCTGTCTACAAATCCTGTGGACCTGTAAACAGTAACAAGAGTTCTCCACTCATGAACATGAGCGGATAATTTTGGAATACCAACTCTTCAATACAGTGAAACTTCACCACAACTCTCAGACAAAGATTTTTTTGAATTAGAGGTGTAACATAAGGCTTTGTCATTAAATAAAACAAAACCCAAAATTCAACATCCATTTGTCCATGTATTCAACCTGAAAAATTACTGGAAACTGTAATCTTTTAACCAACCAAGCTTACATATGTTGCTGGGCTCAAATAATTTAAGCAACTACAGTGCTAGAATCAGGCTATTGAGCGGTAGTCACACATGGCTTTAATGTACACAACAAGTGACCACAAGGCAAGGCCAGCTGCAATATATAGCAGACTTACACCAGCTGTTCCCAATGCATCACCTCCCCTGTCCAGTTCACAGTTCTTCTGATCAGTCTCAAATTCCTTAACCTGGCACATACTGCACAAATTGCTCTGAAAGTTTTGGAGGGACTTTGTGAAGAACTTAGCTATTTAGACAGTCTATCTAGAACAACTGGTTTTTGTCCCAGTTGGCTGAACGTGTACCATGGGAACAAACAAAAGAGTGTATGAGATAAAGACGGGATGCCATACCCGCCATTTCGGTTAGCCAGAAGAAGAGTTAGTGCCACCATTTGAGACATAGTCTTCCATTTTCCCAGCTTATTGACAGCCACAGCCTGCCAAAACTGCCACTACTTTAGAGATGGACTGAAGGCTGCATATTGAAGAAAAGCTTGCACCATCCTCCCTCTCAAAATTTTAAGCAATTTGGTGGTTTTAGACTTATATTTTCCAATATTCAAAGGTAGATACATCTTGCAAGGTTTTGAAGACTCAGAGAGATGATCTGCCCATCAGACAGTAAGATTTGACCTACATAAGACAAGAGATACCTTGTGCATTTCTTCACCTTGAGAAGCAGCCCACTCTCGCACAGCTGACATTGTTATCTGCAAAACCACATATTTTGTCATAAACAGCCCAATGTGACCAGAATTGCCAGGTCTTCACCTCACATTCAATCTGAAACCGAAACCTCATTGAACATCTCCCACACTGCACAAATGCAGCAAGCCCCAAAATCTTGATGGAAACAACCAGACACAAAGCATTGCATCTTCCCAGAAGAGGAGATTTGGGCACAAGTACCTCACGGCCAATGATGGCAATGGATGGAAGTGGAAGAAGCCATGGAGCAACCCTAGCCCAGGCCATAGCTGGAGGTCTTGTACACAACAGCACCAATGTGGTTGCCACCATCAACTGCAGGCTTGTAACCTCTTCTCTCAGTACCAAGACTTACAAACAAATGTTTGAGAAAGCTCACCCTCTGTAAAAATAAGCTCTAAATAGGGAAAAATTCAGTTGACACAGACAGACTCCACAAGTGCTAACACTTGCACATCAACCAATATTCTAGCAAAGAAACTATTGACAAAAATTACACACCTTGTCAGCAACAGGGTCCAAAAATGCACCAAATTCAGAACTTGATCCCATCTGCACGTCCAAGCCAAACCAATCACTTCAATCTATTGTGTACCCTAAACTACCAAAGACCTAAAAAACTGCACAATCAAGTTCCAAAGTGCTCAGGTTGTGAAGTTGACAGCAGATCACCTTTCGGGCAAGATAACCATCCAGCCAATCTGTGATTGCAGCTAGTACAAAGATTGTTGCAACGGCTGTTGTTGCCCACCTTTCTTGAGAGTAGAAAACTGTCAACCCCACAACAAACACACTTGAAGCATCACTCAACTTGTATCCGCCAATGTCTTCATGCATCACCTCTCCCACCCTCACTACTTCCATACTACACCTAAGACACTGATGCTTTCTCAAGTGGTAGGAGATGGTCATTGATCATCAGTTGAGAAGAAGATAAGAAGAAGAATGATCGATTGTCAGCAAGAAGCTGAATACCTTCTATCAACTGCTCCATTTCAAATGCTGGACACATCCTACTGCAACCCTAACTTGGGGTTAGGCATCTAAGGGCAGGAATTTCTAAGAAACTGGTGCAAAACAAGGATTAGGGTACTCCAATCGGGTGAAGAGATCCATACCAGCAAGGATGGCAGGCACAGCTGCGACGCGGGTCAAGGTCAGAATAGTTGGGATCGTGAGCAGCTTCTGCTCCAATTGCTTACCCTCTGTTGCCACTTCTCTATGATCATCATCCCCACCACCAGATGTTGTTTTGCTACCAGTTTCCCCATTTCGCATCCTCACCCTTCCCTGTTGCATCTCCACAACCCCAGAGAGCTTCAGCTCAGATGATCTCCTACTCCTCCTCCTCCTCCTGCCCAGAAAAACCTCACCAACACAAGCACCCGCCTACAATTTCCACCACCTCGGAATTCCCCACACAAAAAATACCCTAAGCTTGTTTCTCCTACTTTCTGACAGTAGAATCTAGACCTGCAAATACCACCGCCCATCTGGGAGCTACTATGGCTGTGCAACAGGACATGAGGGGGTGGAATTGTAGAGGAAAGAAACATTTGACTGGCAATGAATGGGTCATCATCGTCTATGTATCAGATGATGCAAATGCAGAGAGCTCTTTTGATAACAACAAAACTATTGTACTAAGCTGCAAACATCATCAAAACAGAGACAGAAAATCAAAAAAAAAAAAAAAAAAAAAAAAAAAAAAAAA
>Ga0116227_10002846_pt1 | contig 38946 bp, 18 predicted proteins | sample S1TSphgellanicum_FD_89693 | JGI IMG/M metagenome (GOLD analysis project Ga0116227, IMG submission 89693) | Host-associated microbial communities from peat moss isolated from Minnesota, USA - S1T2_Fb - Sphagnum magellanicum MG | ecosystem: Host-associated > Plants > Peat moss > Unclassified...
GAAAAACAATTAAAAACCCCCCAACCAAAAAAAGTCTTCAAAAACATTTGATCACAATGATATGTAGATCTTGTCTAAAGAAATCATTAAAAAAAGTTTATTCATCTCTTGCTTTTGTTCTTTGGAGCCATTGCGGCCAGAATTTAGCTGAGTTTTCCATGCTGGCTATTGGGGGAGGGGGGCCATTACACTAGTAAATGCATTTCTTTGTATGTACTATTTTGGGGGGTTTGGAAGGGGGGAATTTGAGGTGTGGTTATTGAGGGAAAAGAAAAGAAAAGAAAAGAAAACAGAATGACCAAAGTGGAAATCCAATGATCATATATATAGACACACACAGTAAACTCCTTTTATAAACATGCCCTTGGTTACCACTTCTTCTTCTTTTTTCTTTTTTTTTTGTGTGACATTAACGAACTGTGATTTGAACATGTATAGGCACATTCTATATAAACCCTTACAAGATCGTGACTACAGGCCCCAAAAAAAAGCTATGTTGTCTTTTTCATCCCTGTTGTTTAGATGATTATTAGACCGGACCTTTTTCTTATTTTGTCTGCTTGTCTGTCAATCAAACATTTGGACACTTTCTAACTGCTACAACAGCAAGTCATTTTTTACTTGTATGTGCAAAATAAATAAATTCTAACAGCCGTTTCCAATCTGCAAAATTTGCAAGCAACACCTTGTCCTCTGTCTGATTACACCTTTACATCAGTCCTTAGGTTCTAAGCTTCTAACTCTTGTGATCACATTGTAAGCTTTGGTGATGCACCCAACAAACCAACCTTTTAAGGATGAGAATTCAGTTACTGAAATGTATTTGGGAACAAATCAGCCCTATGAGAACATTGCCAGTGGCATAGCTTGAACCAGTGTTGGCCACTTATTGATTTTTTTCATAAAATCGTTGGGTAGGTTATTTTTAAAGATTTTTTGGGGGCGCTGGTTAGGTTATCAATATTTTATGAATAATAATAATCAATGATGCATAGGGGTAAGTTATCAAATAACTGATTGATAAACATCAGTTATTAACTGATTATAGATTTATTTTTTAAACTTCAAATTTTAATTGGGTTTTTTTAGTTTTTATTAATCATAAAAATGTTTAGTGATTTAGGATTGATAATCTAACTGGATGAAATTGAGGTCATCCGAGTAGATTATAAAATTTTGAAATTTAAATACCAGTTGATTAGGTTATTAATTGATTATCAAAGTATCAGTAGTCAACTTGTAGGTTATTAATAGTCAAATTGATAACCAGGTTGATAATTAGGTCAAAACTCAATAACCGGCCAACACTGGCTTGGACTCTTAAGAATGACCTCCAATCTATCCTGTCTAAATTGTTTTTGTCTCTCCAAAACATAATAGGCTTTAATCCAGTAACTTAGGTTTAGAAGCTTCATGCTTTTAAGTTAAGAGGCTTTCTAAAGTTCAAAGTGGTCAAAGCAAGCCCTGTGCACTGCATAGGCTAATCCCCAAGTTGCTAAGAAGCCCATTTGACACTGATCTTCCATCAAATGCTCATCCATGCCCAGACCTGTTTAGTTTAGTTTTTTAGAGTAAGACATTTTTAGTATCAGAAGTACCATGGTCATATATGTACTCATTACAATACCATAGGCCTTGGCTACTTCAACACATGTCTATCAAAAAATTAATTTATTTTGAAAATAAAATATTGCTGAAGATTCAATATTTTCTTTCACAATTTTTTCTTTCGATTTTTTTTTTTTGAAAATTTCAACATTTCTTAAAATAATATAATTAGTTATCCAAGTTGTCAAGGTAACTCAATTCCCAGTAATTAGTTGTTTGAAGATTTCCTCTAAGGTCATTTCTTTCAAGGGGGTTTTGCTTACATGTTAGCAATGGGGAGTTGCATGGTGTGTCATTGTACACATATTTTGTCACCTACTCTCACAAAATCCTTTGCAATCAAAGCTATCATTATAACAAGAGTACTGTTGTGTAAATCGTAAGTGGGTTGTGCCACATTATGGTCACTTGATATGGTGGAGTCCCAATGAATGAATGTTAACTTTTATTGGGATCTTTTGGATTGTCATTAAACTCCTCATGACCTATAACTAGGCTTTCATCGCCAGAAATTTTCGCACACTAGTGACAAAAAAAGGGGGTTTGCAACAAGTACAACAGCTATTTTTCAAGGAAAATGGCCCTCTGTAGCCACGTTATGAGGATTTGATTTTGGAAGTCTCCATATTTAGACAAGAGGTTGTACATGAAACACTAAACATTTCCTGTCAGACATGTAGCCAAATTTGGCTAATTCCTCCTTGTGGATGATAGCCAACCCACCACCTAGCTCCCAAAAACACTGGAACTCACTTGCAGTGCAGAGCCCAAGTAATGCTACACAAACATGTTCATGTATATGGTTTGATGTATCATACATGCCAATTTTTAGTCTTGAAATTGAAATTTTGTGTGCAAAATTTCTTTGTGAATTTTTATGTGGAGGGTCACATCTTGCACTAAATCCTTCACTCTGAAGAGCAGAAGGGTTCACAGTAACCCTTCATTGCAGAGCACAACCTTGCCCTTCCAATTTTCAAAGGAATGCTGCTAGGTCTGGGGGAAAATTTTCAAGGAATCAACCCCATTAGATAAGTAACAATGACAGGGCTAGACCTCCTGCATCCCAAACTACCTCCACTATTGTCTTACAAATTCAGTCAGGTGCAAATTAGTTTTTTGAAATGCCCCACAAGTTCTTACACTCTGTAAGCATTCCTCCTCATTCCTCCAAACACACCAAGAATCTGGACTGGGATTATTAAGTTTAAACCAAATTTGTATTAAGGTTCATTGTAGACTCTAGAGTGGGCTTGTTCTCTAATTGCTGCAACCGACATGTGTGATGTGTTCATGTTACACTAATAAATGGTTATATAACCTAAGCATGTTCTGACTAATAAGGCCCCCTTTACACTAGCAGTCAGGGCTGATGTTCAACCCAAATCAGGTATTCCTATTGGTGCAAAAGTTGAAATCAGTCCCAAGGGCTTTACACTACGAGTCAAGGCTGAAATAGAAAAAATCTTTTCAATCTGCCCCAAATTATTAATAAATGCTGAACTTTATGGCTTTGCATTGGTCCCAAGGGTGTAAAAAAAAACCATCGAATGTGGGAACCCAATTTGTAACCATTGGGACCAATGTTCCAGCATTTATTAGTAACTTGGGGCCACATGACAAATCAAAAATGCTCAAGATTGGCCCCAAGTTTTTTCGGCCCTGACTCCTATTGTAAAGGAGGCCTAATTGTGTCATCCTTTGGAAGTGGCCTTGAGTGAGCCCATAAATGCATAAGACTAGCCGTTAGGATCCATATCAGAACAGGGATTGATGGTAGTGGACCGGTTCGTGGGTAGTAGCACCAATGTTGCTTGGTATATAGGCCTGGGCCTCTGGTAAGTGGTACCAAGTATCAACCAGTGTTGGCTGGTTATTGAGAAAACAGTCTCTTGTTAACCTGGTATTGATAACCTACCAGTTGGTTATTAATTTTTTTTAAAAATGATATATAATTACCCACCTCTGTACATAGTGTACTTAGAATTGACAAGACCCTAATGCATTGGGTGTTGAATTTTCAAAATTTAAAAACTTACCTAGATTATTGGAATTTCATGCAAGTAAAGTTACCAATCCTAAAACTCTAGACATCAATCTATGAAGCAAGGTAATTTAATTGTTTTGTTTTGTACTTATGAGATCCATCAAATCAGGATGCTTCAGATCATGTTCTGGGTCTCTCTGGAAAGCTCTCAAGGAGGAGGGGCGCATTGGATTGGTTCCATGACATTTGGACAAGCCACGCAAAAGTTCTTGAATATTGAATGATTTCTTCACTGAAAGTTATATTAAATTGTATCTAAAAATTTCGGAGGAAGTGGAATGTGCATTTGGTATTGTTGGAAAGATCTTGATGAGCAGGATTTAATGGAATTTATTTGGTAAGATTTGTTCAGAATGTGGGAGATATTGATTTTTAAGTTATTTCTGCCACTGAAAATTCAAATAAATTCCAAAAAACCAGGTTTTGGAAGGAAAAATCAGTTGAGGACGTGGTAACACTTGGGCCAATGACACAGCACTAGTGTTTTCGATAGAGAACAGGGAAAAAATTAAAATTATGAAAAAAAATAGGAAAGAAAGAAAACATGTTTATGATGGAAAAATAGAATTTATTTATTTATTTAATTTAAAAAAAAAAAAATTAACCCTATAGCCTACCCTACCTAGACAAGATAACTGGTGGTTTGCAAGGTGAGTATTTGAAAACTGACCGTTATGCATAATTTATTATTTAAAAAATAACCCAAGTAAATTGATAACCAGGGGTATTACTTTGACAATGAAATTATTAACTCATGAGTCTAAATTTTTCAAAAATATTAATATCTTGCGTGATCCAAATTTTTAAATAGTATTATTATTTACTATTTTTTCCCTCAAAATCACTTCTTTTTCAATTTTTTAATTTTTAATTTCACTGTTCTGTGAAATTTTTCCAATAATTAAAAGGGCTGGGGATGACCATTTAGGCTCACCTGGTGTTTAATTGAGAGCCAATTGCACTTGCTGCGGATTTTGTCATTCTGCAAATACATCCCTACTCTTAATGTCAAGAAAGGGGTCCTCTATGGCCGGCCTACAAATTTCTCATGGGGCTTGACTCCTTACTTTTAATGCGAAGGAATAGGTCCTCTATGGCAGATTCTGCCACTTAAGCCCTTGATGCCATTATTTTTACCAGAGAAATTTTGCCGAAAAGTGAAATGAAAAATTAAAAAATTAAAAAATGAAGTGATTTTGGAGGATTTCAAAAGCCAGAAGTGAGGTGAAAAAATAGTAAAATATTGCCAGATTTCTACATTGGATTTTCAGTGTGTAGCCATGAGTATAGACAGTTGTTTAAAAAATTTGTACTTCATATCTGATTTACAGCCAGATTTGGCTAAATACTCTTAGGGGTGATCACCGTTTTCTCTGCATATTCCGATCGATAATCACCACTTAGGCTACATTAAATTTTTCTTTAAAAACCACTGGCCCTCAGTGGAACCCAAAGATCCCAACTTTTAACTGAGAGATCGATTCTATGAAATAATCCTTCATCAGGCTTGACCCCAATATATATTCTATGGAACTGGCTCTCTATGGCTGATTCTGCCAGGTAATCCTGCACTCAGCAAGCCAACCAGGCCCAAGCCACAGCATGTGCCAAGCGCTGGCTTAGATGGCAGAATCGGACATCAGTGGTTGTGCCAATGATGGGTTCTAATGCAGAATCAGCTGGAAAGGGTGCATTCTGGGGTAGATAGGTATATGCTGAAATGCTAACCAACATGGCTTTTGAGGGTCCTTGAGAGCAAGAACACACTGCTAGAACCTCTTCACCCACTAGTAAGTGGGTCATCCCTGCGATTACCAAAAGATGCTTAACTCCCCTACCCCCAAAAGTTAAGACATGGTTACTCAACAGGTATCAAGCCGGTTATTAATAACATACTAATTGATTTTTTAAATTTTTTATAATTGATTAAATGATAGTCACCTGATATTGAATTTTCAAAATCTAATAACATACCTAGTTGACCTGATAATCATCTAAGTAGGTTATCAATCTTCAAACACTAGTACAGGAAGAAAAAAATTTTAATTAAATTGTAGTAAAATGAAGGTACAATGAAGAATCTGATCTCTTCCACAATACACTTCAACCTACTTAGGCATTTTGAAGAGGTGCAGTGATATTTGACAAGAGGGTTTAAAAGCAATCAAATTCGCTAAGTTGACTAGATTACCTAAGAGCAACTCCACCCCCACACCGGCAAACACCCCTTTTCATTAAATCTTGAACCAGGATAGTGCAAATCCTGCTGCTCTCTAGTATTAATGGTCATTTTGCGGTGATCATTTTAACCCCTTTAAAAACTTTTTTTTACTATGGATTTGGACAGCGACTATTACTCATCCAGATGTCAAGACATATATGGTCTTTGCATAGTGAAAAGGAATTTTGTGACATTTGTGGATGGGGACAGTGATCATTAAACGATATTCTGTTCTAAAATATAGGAGTTGTTTACTGTTTTGGGGGTGGAGATGCTCTAAGTTGATTAAAATAGTCAAGTTTATCAGAGTTATTACATTTCTCATATATTTCTCTCAAGTGACTAAAGAATAAATTTAGTAGCTGGTGTTGCATGTCAGTGTGCAATCAGATTCATAGTTCTAAGGCTAATCCATGCTGTTATCCTTCCTAGGTTTTTCAAGGGTGGCTCACCTCCTTCGACTGAACTCTCTTGCAGGTCTTTGGAAGATTTTTGGGCGCAGGCTATTTGGATTGCTCCCAAGCTTTTTTTAATGTGTCGATAGGTCATTCTTTTTATCTCTCATGAGGGGATTGGCTTCATTTTTATAAAGCTCATTGAACCAATGGCGTATCTAGTGAGTTGGGCACTTATTGCAATTATTATTGCTATTAGGTTCCTATTAAATCAATATCATTGTCCATTTTTATTGGAGGCAATAGCTGCTAGTGATTTTGATTCATTCTCCTTTCGAGCCCATTTGAAGTTAACATGAGAATTCTCTCCTTCAAACACAGTGACATGTGTTTTTCCTTTCATTCAATTTGCTAACAAGGGATTAGATCGATTTTTTAAAAACATTTCAAAAAAATTGCATGACCATTTTTTCTCTAACATTATCTTTAACATGGTGCGGAAACCTCCAAGTTTATGATTCACACTATGCATGTTTGAGGCCTTGTGTGGGCTTAAGAGCAAATGCTTGGCTTTTTGCTGGCCCAATCATTCCACCTTTTCGCCTACCCTTTGATATTTTCTCTTGCACTTTGTGCACCAAGTTGGATTCTTGGGGTGACCCATTGCATTTGCGGCTTACCCTTGGATCATTTAGGGACCCACCTTCTTTGTTGTTCCCATGGTGAGGAATGGATTGCATTCCATGATGTGATTTGAGATGCTTTGCTTCCATTACGAAAACACAAGGTTTCATGTTTCAAGTGAGCATACCCATGTCCTTCCACCCCTTTTCTTTTAGTCTTCTCATTAGCAGGTTGACATCATATTATTAGCCAATGACAGTTGCACCTTTGCAAATGTCGTGATCATCGATCCCACCCAAGTAGACTTGATCTTTTGAACTATTTCATTTCACAAGGTGTTCACAACATGCCAACTTAGGCAAAAGAAAAACTACCACAATCAACATTCTACATATCCATTTTTTCCCCTTGCCATAGAGGTTTTTGGATGCTTACATCAACAAGCAAACAATTTTTTCCATTGATGCACAAGCATGGTATGGTTAGTTAAGGGCATTGATGGCCCTCCATTGGTGGTTCAATGTACTTTCTATAGACAACAAAATATGTCAATAGTTTTGTAAAGAGCGCAAGCTACCACTACAAAACATGTGGTCATTGCAAGTGAAAGTTCTTCTAGACTTACTATGTTTTCAAATTTCCCTTCCCTTTCTTTTTCTAATATGCTGCTTGTAACAAGTGGGGGCTCTCGAACATAATTTGTTCCTTTGCCCCCTTTTGAATCACCCCTTTGGGTTTGTGCACTTTTGGCTTGGACTTCAGCCCTCTCTCTTTGTCCTCCCTTTCCCCCTTTTGTTGGGTGCTTTGTTTATTAAAATTTGCCAAGGTTTCATCATGCTACTTCTGCTTATGACTTTTTAAATTTTAGAGGAGAATTATCTATATATATCTTAAACACATATTACAATGAACATAGCCACGATTTCACCAATTATCAAGGCTATTTTTATATTTTTGCCATAGAGGAAGGAGGTTGGGTTTATTTTGCAAGATATTTATTAGTATTAATTAGTCATGTGATGGCTGGCTTTCAATGGCAGCCAGCTAACCAGATTCCAAATTATGGTAATACCTAAAATTGTGAAACAATATCTATGTCTTTTTGCTAATTTTAGGCCCTTGACTTTTTGGTCTTATTTGGTTGTTTTTGCAGGCGCTGAAAATAGTCTGCATCACACACACACTACACATTACTAATTTTACAGCTTCACTTCACTCCCTCTGTCCACACAGACTGGATATGCTACTGTCACATGGGGCCTATCATTTCCCAACATCTTCAAGATTTTTGGGCATGATAGCTTATTATTTCAACTGGGGGGGGGTTAACTTGTGAGGAAATGCTAAAGTGAAATTGCTAGATTCTTCAGATGTCCTAATTATTAAGAAATTATTTAGCCATATATGTTAGGAAAAACTTTCATATATAGGTGTTAAGTAAGAAGTATCATGCAGTCCAATGTCATTTTTACACAAGCAACTTACTTTGGTTTTTGGATATGTACCAAAAAAATTCACGGGGGCATGGTTGTTTGATTTTTTTTGGTTGTGGGACTTTTTAAAATATAAGGGTCCATGTATGCATTACATTTGACATTTTATCAAATGCATAGTAAAAATTCAAGTTCATGGGGGCATGCTTGTTTGAATTTTTTGAGTTTTGGGACTTTAAGAAATATAAGGGTCCATGTTTGCATAAGATTTGACATTTTATCAATTACATAGCAATTGGGACACAACTAGTTGAAATTTATCATGTTTCTTATTTAGCACTATATGCATTAACAAATTTTTCCTTCTTTTCTTTTGGAGCTAAATGGTCTTTAACTAATTTAACAATTGATTGCTAAACAAAACTTGTTCGTGTTTTGAAAAAATCACATGTGCAAAACATTGTAGTTATTCAATATCTTTCTATGTCTTATAACATTAGATCAAAATAAGCATAATATCTATGGATAACACATGTATGAAAAATAATTCAATTTAAAATGTAAAATAATAATTGAAATATGTTAGAAACAAACCCACCAATTATGCACATATAACTTGACATATGGAAAGCCATTTTCAATGTTTGTTAATGGGTTTATGCAAATATGATTGATGACTCCCTCCTTCTTTTTTATTTCCCTAGCTATTGCTGATGTGGTCTTGAACAGAATGCCCTCCTAAGATTCTTATTGCAAGTATACTTGTGATTAAGAAACTCACATTATTCAAATCCTCTAGCATCATGATGGTATGTACTAATACCTTGTAACTTGTAACTCATGCATCTCACTATTCATGTGCCTCCAACTTATGTGCATCCAATCTCCTTTGCACCTCAACTCTTGTGCTAGTCGTGATTTGGGTAGTCCAATAACCTGCATCTTCAAAAGTTGGTGACAGTTTTGCATCATTTTTAATAGATAATTTGGCAACATGGTGCCAAAATGGCCTTGGAGATATGATATTACATTGGTAGATAATGATTCTTGTCCTTGATGAATGATAAAAATTAATTTGAGTTTTTGCACTTGAGTTTTTGTTGTGTTTGTGAACATGTCCAAATTTTTAATTATCAATTTTGGGATGTGTTCCAACTTTTTTCATTGGTCATTTTGGTCTTTGGGACTATGACATTAAAAGAAAAAGAAGTGCCAAAACAACCCAGCTGTATGCATAGTGGATTTCTTGGAGGCTTGGTTTCCTATGATGTCAGAACCACCCACCTGGGATGCCTAGGTATTAGAGCAAAACAACATATATGTAGGATTGAACCCTCACAGGAGGTTTCCTCCTAATGTAAAGCACATTAAGAAAACTCTAAGTGTATTTGGAAGGTACCTTATATCTGTGAATGTCCCCCCGAAAAAAAACATTGTATATACTCCTCAAGAGTAGGAGGGAGATTATGCCTACATGTAAGTGTAAAATCGCTCTCACAAATAAAGAGTAGGTGTAAGAACCCTCCCCTCCTACAACTCATGATCTACTTATGTTTTTAAGTTCACAATGACATTTGCCTCATGGTTGACAATGGGTAAACCCAAGGGGATATTCTCAAAATGCTGGGCTGGATCCAGTTTCACATGGTCCTCGGCGCCTTACCTGAGAATGCCCCCACAATAGTAGGGCTTTACTCTACATATAAATTGTTACTTTCTGGGGACTGGTATGCAGCCTAATGATCCAAACCATAGAGGCTATTTTCAAAGCTTTAATTGGGAACTTTTCAATGTTGCATGCAAACTATTAAACAAAATTTAAAGTTTTACTCATCATTCTTTGATATTACTCAGGTTGCTCCTCCTCAGCCCTTTTTTACTGTCAAAAATTGGCCAAAAAGAGAAAGTAAAAAATTTTATTAAAAAAAATGAAGTGATTTGAAAGGTTTCAATTGCCAAAGTGAGGAAGAAAAAAACCTTACTAAAAAATGGCCAAATTACTGTATTTGGTTTTCAGTGTGTAGCCATATATATATAGAAAGAAGGTTGATTAAAATATATGGTTTGTAGCCAGATTTGGTTAAATCTTCCTAGGGATAATTGCAATTTTCTCAACATGCATGAGATGCTTTGACAGCCAGTTAAATGAAATCTGGCCCTTTAATTTACAAGGAAATTAAAACTGTAAAAGAAAAGAAGCCTCCAGTAAAAGAAAAGAAATTTCACTTTAAAGTTGCAAGGGGTTTGGTTACATGTAACACCCTTGTACAAGGGTGGATACGTATAGGGAAAGGCCTACTTCCCAGGGCCTCCTCTAATTTGAGGGTTGTAGCCTTGAGGGCCGTAGTCCTAGGGTGGGGAGGCCCATGAGAGCAGGCCTTCTTCCCCAGAGTAAGGCATGAAAGGTTCTTTATTCAAATGACTGAAGGTTGGGTTCTTCAACTGAGGAACAAATCTTCTATGCGGGGTGTTGCTTTCAAATACAATGAAAAAAAAAACCTTGGAGTGCTTTATGCCCAGCAGCCCTTCCTACGGGATTAACGGTGTAATGCCCTCTAACTGAATGTGACACCATATTCCTCCCTTTACATACATTGCGGGAAACTCCTCACATTTTTGCATTCTATAATTCCTTCCATACCCTTTACTGCAGGCTATTGGATGAATGGGGATTAGACTCTACATTCTAGACTTGAACTTTAGCATCTGGACTTTGTTTTGTGGTATCCACCACTACTATTCACCAAGAATAGTTAGAAGGAGTAAAGAGCATATTCTGTGGTGGAACAGTCTGGAGATTTCCATTTCCAGGGCATGACGTGAAGTAGGTTCTAAAGTTGCAATGCTTGCATTTGAATTTTGACTTTTGATTGGAGACAAGAGCTTCAAGGTCCTGAGTCCTGACAGCACCCCCACACAACCCTCAAAGCCAAATAGCGTTCAGGATATACAACAAGACCTATCTCTTATAAACTCCAACTTTTCATCCTGAGCAGCTGTAATTTGCAATCTGGACATGTATAATATAGGCATGAAGGTTGTCTCGAGCTTTCCTAAAGGTTTCAAATATTTTTAAATATTCCAGCGCTTCTTCCATGTTCTGCTCTCTTCAAACTCTTCTTTGGCGTAAAAAGCTCATTGCAAATGTGGAACAAAATCTGGATCATGAGCTTGATGTTCCTTCTCCCCCAAAGAAAAACCAAGATTGAAACTTGGCAACCCAAATGGGACATAAACTACTTGATATGTAGCCATTGATTTTACTTTCCATGTCTACCAAAAACATATAACCTAAACATTATTCCATGAAAAAAAGGTCAATGAGTCAAGTGTAGAGTAACCCCCAAAGAGCAGAAGGACGCTTACTTCCCCCTCTGAGGGCATTACTGAGCACACAAATAAAAAAACATCTAGATTTTTTTTAATGTTTTTCCATGATACCTGACAGGTATCCAACAAGTACCCATTGGGTATCACAGGAAAAAAATTAAAAGACAACGCAGAGCATTTTGGAAAATGGTGTGAATGTTTTGTTTTCAGAAATGCCTCTCAATATTTTACACTCTGTAAGCTTACCTCCAAATGCACTAAGCAAAATCTTGGAGATTTTTATGATTGGGTTAATTTTAGGGCTCTCATCTCTTCAAACTCCTTTTGAGGGAAAACCGTTTAAAATGTGGAATGAAGCTGAAGTAGGAGCTTGCCATTTGACTCAGCTCCCCCCCTAAAACCCATCCACTTTGGAGATTAAAACTTGGTACCCAGATGGGTGATATTAAGCTACTTGACTGGAGTCATTAGTCCAGACACCAACACAAAGCAAGCTTGCTTACTACTCAATGTCAGTCATAAGTCAGAAAGGAAAGTCATAAGTTGGGTGAGATGGTGGAGGTTGCTTTTGAGCTGGGGGATTCTTTTCCACCAACCCACCATGACCACCACCAGACTGTCTACAAAGTCAGTTGTAATGGGTTACATCTGTGGGCCATCATAATACACTTTCTGACTTACAAGAAGTCTGTTTTTCCCCCTTCTTCTCTTCTCAAACTTGTTCACAAAGTCCCCCCAAAACCCCAAGTGCTGCAATTCCCTGACTTATCCATTAACTGACATATCGGATAACGGAAAGCTGCCCATAAACTAATTGAAACTTGGTCTGCCTCTTTGAGCCTTTGGTTGTAAGGTAAAGCACAAAGACAAGAGCATTATCTAAGGAAGGGCCCCAATGAGACAACAGTTGAGCCCTGCCCAATGTTTGTAATGCCCTCACCCACATGCTTTGAAAATGTAAAGAGTAACAGAGGCTTGGTGGAAGCAAACTCACTTATGATATTTAATATACCAAATGCATGGTAGTTATCCAAAGTCGGTGTGACTTGAGATCCTTTTTTCAAAGTTTGCTTTTTTAAGTTCAAAATTAATAATTAATCATTTCAAAGTTGAAAAATTGAAGAGAAACTGTAATTTAAAGACCATCAGATGATGGAACAATAGATATTAATAATATTTTGTTTCACAAAAGGATCCAACAAATAGATGTTAACAATGTTTTGTGTTAAATTCAATCAGAAAATTGATCTCAACCACTGTGTTAGAAAAAGTTCAAAATTAACATTTTAGTTCAGAATCAATTAAATACCTTTGGGATCAATGAAATTGCTTACCCCTGTTAAATTGCCCAAAGCTAAGCTTGTACTGGAGGTTGGACTAATTCTTTAGAATAGTGCAAGAATGACAGTTGATTAATTCTGTTAGTTGTGATTAAAATTAGTGCTCACCCAGGTTAAGATGCCCAAAATTAATCTAATTGTGGGAGGAGGTTCAATTACCCAATCCGTGCATTTTTTTGTGCTTTGCAACTTTGGCCAAGGACAAATTATGCTGATGGATGGCAAATGCATTTGCAGTTTGTCTCCATTGACATTCATGCAAATATTCCTCAAGCTCAAATATTTGAGGACCGCTGAGCAAGTGTCAAATCAAAAACATACATTTTGTGTGAACTCCTCCTCTAGTGAGCTGATGGACCAACATAAAAAGCTCATAGACTGTGGTCTCCAAAGAATCCTCTTCATGTTGCAACCCATTTAATAATAAAAAAGTGGTAAACAATTTTGCAAACCAGCCACCTTGCACATTCTCTTGAGCTCTGAAGTCATGTCTGGAGTATTTTACAAAACTAGTTTACTTAGTGAAAAGTGCTGAAGGTTGGTAAGATTTCAGTGTCAGCTGGCACTGTATTCCATGATACAAAGGTGAGGGAGTTTTTCTTTCTTTCTTTCTTTCCCTTCCTTCATAGAGAGAGCACAAGGTTTCAAGCTAGAAGGGTATGAATCAGCTCCAGTACAGGGAGGACTTGGTCCTCTTTGCTTTTCCCAGACGAGGAGGTGGAGGATGATGCTGAAGAAACTGGTACTGAAAACGCCCACTGAAAGTTCTGCCTGTGGGTTCTGTCAGCTGGCATTGCTGCTGTTGCATGCTTGTTAGCTCAAGAAACTGACAAACCATGTCAGTGTCCAGCACCCTGGACAGTCCTGTATGCCAAACACCCAATTGGACTCACAACTAAGAACCTTAACTTAAAAACATGAATGGGTTTGTTTCCTTTTCTTTTTTCAGATGTTGTATGGTGGTCTTTTACAGATGGTAATGTCAAAAAACCAATTTTTTATGTACCTCAGAAAATAACATGAAGGAAATCCTGAACTGAATGCAGTTTAGGGTTGCCCTGCATGAGAGCTGGTTGAGCTGTGACATCACTCTACAGGTGGAATGGGGTCCATTGCTGCTGTTTATTCCTCTTGTGATCTTCACCAATTTACTGTTATTTCAACAGTGCAATTTAGTGAGAAATGTGAAATGCAATGCAGCAAAAACTGCATACCAAATCTAATTTACAAACCACATATGAAGTCTACATAAGGGGGCTGAGGCAGTGTTGTGTGGTTTGCGTGCATGTGTAGTGATGATGGTCAGAAAAGGAAGATAGTTGATCCATGTGGATTGGCCTTCAGCATATAATTTTCCCCACCCTGCCAACTATTTGGTGCAGTGACATCCACTTGGCACACACCAACCCTGTTGCAGAAAATGTCCGTTGAATTCAGGCACATTCTTGCACATGCAAAATCACACGTAGAGGACATAGACACACCTTAAAAGATACATATGTGCATCAGTTGAGGTTTAAGCAAAATGTTGTATTACAAAATTCCAACATCATGATCTTTACCTAGAAACCATTGAACACTAATCTTCACACTAGATGTTTCTAAGCACCTTCCCCTCATGAGATGTGAAATGGGTTGTATTGCCTTTCAAATGCACAGACCGGAACAAGCAAAGCTTGTTACACAACATAAACTATATTCTTGAAAATTGCAAAAGAGATAGAGCAAACTGTACATTCAAATGCAGAGACACATTTTCACTGTACATATGAGATACCATTACATCCCCATCTATACAGATACCATAATTCATAAATCTGACATATGAATTTTGCACAACATATACATGTCAATGTTAGAATATCATCAAAGCTGGTTCTTCTTCTATGCTTGCCTCCCTTCAATTCTGATTCTGATTGTGCGAACTTATTAGAGTATGGCATGAAGTTACAAACCAAGAATGATTGACTAAATGTCTATCTTGTACTACAAGAGAATGCGGTTTTTCTCACACAAAAAGTCGCAGCTCATGACACATTTGTGAGGTAAAGTTTGTGGTTTCATCAATTACAATATACAATATGTGGTGTTTATTGTGACATGTATTACATTAGAATGACAACTTGACATTAATTAATAGTACACATGTTGCAAAAGTAATGTGCCATCACCTAATGTCGAATTCCCATTTTAATGTAATATGCGTTGTAGTAAACATCACATATTGTATATTGTAATGGATGAAACCACAATGTTTATTTCACACGTGTCACAAATCACAAGTTTTTGTGTGAGAAAAATCACATTCTCTTGTAGTGTTGGTATGTAAAGGTATGGTTGATGCCCTTTCATGCCCTTCTCTAGGCTGTTTATCTTAGCCTTGAGATAAGTGCAAAAGCACAGAGCACAAGATCCAAAAAATAGGTTCCATGTTTGCAATGTCTCACAATCAAAGACTTAACCTTTGAGGACTAGTTAACAAATGGGTTTGAGGAAGGCTTCTTGAAATTGGTACTCCAGTTTGAAAGGGGATTTGCTCTTCAAATTCCACTGCAGAGTAGTGTAGTCTGTCTTGTTGTATAAAACCAATAAATTTCCTACATCCTAATTCCAGCATGGTTTCAAAAAAATCATGAATTTGTGTTTCCAAAGGCCACCCATTAGAATGATAAAATTTCACTCTTGTTGAACGTGATGGCTATCAACATTCATGCACCATGGTTTGTTCACTCACACAGTGTTGTTCACACTAACCATCTACCTCCACCCAAGGGTTTATCTATTCTTCTTTTTGTCCATGTGTTTGTCACTAGTTTAGCCAAATTCAAGATGTTCCGAAATTGTTTGTATCAACCCAAAAAAGTTGGAATGAAGTTCTCACAAATTTTACATCATAAAATGGGGATTTGACCAAACATCTGCCAAGGCATTTGGCCCAGTCAGGATGTAAAGAGGTCGGCTTATAATATGCAAACTAATAACAGCATAGCAAAAGTTCTTGTACAACAAGAGAAACTACCTACCAGTAATAGAGAAACTTGAGAGCAAGATGATGAATAGTTGCAAAACTGAGGCAAGAGAAGATTTGAGAAGCAGTGCATTAACACAAAGAGAAAAACATTTAACATCAAGAGAATAAGTTGCACACAATATGTATGTGCTACAGAGCCAATGTACAATACCCTGACCCTAGCCATGGAGCTGTCTAGGAGCTTTAGAACAAGCAATTCTACTCCAACAATAATTTACCCTAAAATTCATCTATTTGCAGGATTGACAAACAATTCCAACACAATAATGTAGCATGCCTGTCTCAACAAGTACAATACTGATATGCAATGGATGGATGGCCAGTTTAATGCAATTCAGAGTTATGCAGATAAATTCCACAAATGGCGGCTCTCAATATTTTCTCAAACTGTGCTTGCAACTGCCTGGTGTCCATTGAAACCACAGCAGATACATAATCACTATTCAGTATAGAAAGATATACAATTTTTTTTGAATTAATTTTTTGTTTGTAGACAGATGCTTCTTGGCAAAGACTTTCTCACCCTGAATGCACTCTGGAACATGCCTGTGGTGATTGCTTGGATGCCTGATTGGGCCTTCTTTTCAGCATCTGCACAATTGGCACCCCACAAACTGACAAAAAAATTAAGATTCCAAGATCTGCAGCCCATGAACCATTATTGAATCATCGTTCTCCTTGAAAACATACATAGCATTCTCCAGAGAAATGCAGAGAATGTGCAGACATCATCTGAGAGAAGGAAAAGTTAGCAGAATACACAGTAACCTTTCTGACATTTGGTATAACCAGCTGTGTTTGCACTATTGAGAACAAGGGCAACAATGACAATCAACATGTAGTCAAGATTGAACTTGATGAGTGCCACAATACCAAGTGCAATCCATACACCAGCCTGTAGTACCCAACTGCAAAGCCCTCATCAGATTCCCGGATTTCTTTCTCCCACTACACTCACTTACAATCATCTTCCAACTGTTAGAAAAGCCTTTAGTCTCTGCTTCATGTAGCAATTCAAAAAAAATTGTATGACAAGCACAGGTTGTCAATGAGTTGCAGGGTTGTGGATTGTGCTATATCATGGATGTAGAAACAGTGCTCAAACCTTACATTTATATATAGGGACCACCAGAAAAGCCATGCTTCATTCTTGTTTAACTTCTGGAGTGACTGCAAGCACCCCCTCCCTCACAGCCCAAGAGTCAAAGATTTCCCAGTTCATGTGGTATCTCTTACAGAGCTGAAGTTGGGTTTTTACTTGATTTTACATGGGTTTGCAGGTCCTGGTTTTACATGGTTTGCAAGGTCATGGTTTTTACCTGCTGATCAAGAGACTCAAACCTCCAGATGCTACCACCTCTCTCGTTTATCTCATTCCACCATCTGAGCCCCACCAGTATTCTGCCACTCACGTTCTTTACAATCCAGAAGTCAATTCCGAGCAACATGATTGTCACTACAAAGTTGATGACATAACTGGCTGAGAAAAACCCACCAATGAGGTATGCTGCAACAGCGGCCACCTGGATCATTTCATAGACAACAAGCTTATCACCTTTCGAGAGGACACTCATTCATGCAACATGCTTGGATCCTTCACATTATTAGGGTTCAAGCTGATTCTCTCAGGAAAACTCCCAACAGCATCTTGGAGATAGTAGTAGTGGTAGTGGATGTGCACTTGCAGCTCCTACTGAAATTTTTAAGAAACCTGAAAATCAGTATGGAGATCTGTGGGTGCATACACAATTTTACCTTGAAACATGTGTGGAAAAAAACAGTTATTGGATTGGCATATTTGTCTTCAGCCTGTCAAAAGAAGCAAGAGCAAGTTCCCTTAGACCCACCCAAATAGGTACTCATCAATGGCAAAGGCTTTATGGGCTTTCTCTCATCCCTTTAGTAGACCAGAGTGTCTTAGTGCATTGGAAAGATCTTTGCAACAATGTACATGTCAAAGATGCACAACTGAGAAGATGCACTGAAATCAATGACTTTTTCTACACAACATCATTTTACTATAATTAATTGTGTCATTGAATTTTCTGTTTTGAACCATTCAAAGCAATTTAATTGCTTTAGGTTTCATACATGAAATAGGTAGAATTATGTGCTCAAAAGCATGCATACAAATTTTGGCAAGACTTTCTCACCATTTTTAACACTTTCCCAAGAATCTCTTCTACATCATCTGGGTTGTAAGCAATGCAACTGCCATTCCTTGGCCCTCCCCCCTTCACAACTACAAAATTTATGTGTGCCCATCCATGACCCTATATCTGTACTCAACTCATTTTACATGTTTTGGTCCATTATATTTCCTTTGTGTTGGCCCTGCCTATCAAGGCAGGGATTTTGTGTCAAGAATCATTATAGAGTATGAATGCTTCAAGCACTTTGGCCCCTATATAGTAGTAGGGTGTCCTTTTTTTCAATCTCATGAATCAAACTTTGACAAAAGTAAGATGAGATTTTGCACTCATAATTTAAATGAAAACACATTATTCATTTTAAATGTCATATCAGTATGCACTTGGGAACTTGGACTTCATGCTATTGCACAATACAATGAATTGATGAAAAAGATGAGTTGATTTTGTAAAAATCCATTTAAATTATTTGATATTGAATGAATTTGCATAATGCAACTTGAATTGAATGCAACTCAACTAAATTTAACTTGAATTCAAATTCATTGAATGAAATTTATATTGAAATTCAATTCAATTCAATTTTCTAAATTGAAGTGAATCTCCTTTAAATTCAACATGGTGAATGCTCTCATTGAAATTTGAATTGAATTGAATTTGGTTGAATTGAATCAAATTCAATTCAATTCAATTCAATTTGGTTGAATTAAAATCAAATTCAATTCCAAATCGCTTCAATTGAATTATTTTCATAATTTTGTTAAATTAAATTCAACCACATTATGAAATTCAATTATAAAAATGCACATGTTAATTTGCCTTTTCATATCTATGTAGTTGGGTTGGTGAAAGGAGTGAAAGTAGTTAAGTAGATCTGGAATTTTTTATAGTTCACATGGAGTTGGTAAAAATAGTGAATTGGTTAGGTAATTATGAAATGTTTGCATAATTGTCAAGTGGACAACATTGAGAATTGTCATGGTGATGTCCAATAATGGACCCTATACATGTTTCACCTAAACCAATTTTGATTATCATGGTCACTAAAATTACTTGATGTGCTAGAATTTCAACATTTTAAAGTGCTTCATATTTCTACATGTCTCTGACACCTTAGCATGTAAGTGGGTTGGAACTTGATAGGACTTTATTTTATCAATCCATAAGACAACTTACTATGAGAATCTTGAGCATGCAAAAGCCAAGAAATCAACATTGCTATTGAAAATCCTTCTTTAGTCACAAAGGTACAATTTTTGTAGACAAGACATTTGCGAAATATTTTGTGGGAGCAACCCTTCCAAGTCTACAATTGTAAAGTTTTTGTACACAACCTTCCTCTAATGGTATGTCAAAGAGTGCAAGTGATATTATATTGTTTCTTTCCATTTTTGACATGTCCTTGGAGGCCTTGCCACCTTTTTAATAGATTGGATATGCAAGATGCTACCAATCACCTCCACAATTAATGATTCCATCCTTTGCAAATGTCTATCGTATATCTTTCCTCATTCGATTCTTGTCCCCATTCTCTTTTGGTTTCCGTATTGTTTGACTCTTCCAAGAACAAAGGCATAGTTGTTCACACTTGTCTTTAGCATACAATGTAGTCCATCCATTGCCTTCAAGGGACAACACTCTTAACTTGCATGTCTCCTTCTCTCTCAACTATTTTGCTTAATTTACACAAAACATGTCATCGAATGTATTCAAATCGACCATTTTGAACCATTCACCACCACCACCTCTTCATACAAAGATCATTTAACAACACTTGAAAAGTTGAATACACCAACCATATGCATGTGCAAAAGAAAGATAACAATGTCCAAATAATTTTTGAGAAGCAACATAAGTTCCAATTTTTTGGAATTTGTTTATGATGGGCTTTATGATGTGGATGGATGGCAAAGTTTGGGTGCTTTGTATCTTGTATTCCCAAAAAAATTTGATTTTGAGGTGTTCATCCTATTGGATTATCATTTGCAGATCTTTCGGGTTTAGGATTGGTCTCATGGTGAAGCAATTGTAGAAGAGGTAGAAGATGGAAAAGGATAACAAACAAAATTTTGCAAGAAAACCAACTTGAAGACCTAATGGTGAATGGAACAAATATGGATTTCTTGGATTTATTGCCAAGAAAAGAATTGAGGAATGGTCGTGGCACTAGAGGAAATGAACACAGCCCTTGTAACAACAATCCTTTCACTGACAATGACAAGCTAATTGCTATGGCACTAATTACCTCACACATGATAACTAAAGATTCAAGTCCCATATCTATTTTACAATATGCAACAATTGTTACAATTTTTGAAAATGATAGTGAATATGTAAGGTTTCAAACTTCTTTTGAATTGCTACCAACAATAAAAGGCAATAATTTTAATGTTTTCACAAGGAGTGGAAACATCAAAGTGTCCCATGAAATCAAAACCCAAGAATTTGACAACATGTTAAATTTATTGGTGGAGTCAACCAAAAAAAACCAAAGCACATAGGATGGTTAATTAATGGAATACCATTTGAAGCATACATGGAAAATCCAAATGAGGTTTTGGAACATGTTGAGCTTCAATTGCAAATATATTTGGAGGATAGGAAATAATAAGATTTGATTCCAAAAATGGTTGGGTAGAATCGATGGGGAAGTTGTGCGAACTTGTTTGAATTATACAATCCATGTAAATAAACCAATCTATATAACTTTCATCACAATTTGTTCTTTCAATTTTCCTTTGTGTCAAAAAATGTACAATCTATCCATAAGTTTTATAGAGAATGTTGTTGCAAGATGAACTAAGATTGATGATCTTCCCTTGCATTAAAATAATTGTGTATTGCTTTGATGTGTGTGGTCAATCGCTATATCATTCAAATCTATTTTGTCATCCCATATACACTTTCACAAACTGATTGACCATGTAAGACTTTGTGAGCACAATTGCTTTGTGGAAGTGTATACATGGGATATTCTAGTGTGCTAATGTGATGACTTTGATGTTATTTTTGAAAATCAATTTAATTTAGCAATTTACTTTTTTTTTCAAATTCAAGGTGCCTATTTTCCAAGGATAAACTCTTGCATAAAATTTGGAATATCCTAATGAATTATAATGATGGCTACTAATGCCATAAAAATGAATAATATTTATTTATTTTCTCAAATCACCTTATGTTGTCAAGATGAATCATACATTACAAATTCCCATCCCCAAGGTTTGATAATGGAAATTGTGAGAAATTTGTTTTTTCATGAGTTCATGTTTTTTGGACATGAATGTTGGGCATCTACAACATATATGATACACATATAAATAGGATGAAATGTTCTCAACCATTTGAAAACATTTCATCCTAATAATATGTGTATCATACATGTTTTAAATGAACAACATCCATGAGCAAAAAATTAAAATCCATGAAAAAACAGATTTGGTGTGAATTTTGAACAAACTTATGAAGCCAATAAGTTTGTGATGTATAGATGTGCGATTGAACTTTGATCTTCTTCAACTTGTAGGAAGCTAACCAAATCATTATTAGGTTTTTTACATGTTCCATCATCATTAATTCCCCAACTCTTCATGTGCATGGAAGAGCTTTCAACTGGAGGAAGAAAACATTTCTAGTCTCTTTGGTTGTGGCATGGAATTAAGTACGTCTTATTCAAGCATTGAAAAGGGAAAGATAACCTATTTCTTCAAAGGGTTTAAAAGTTTGAACATTATGTTTAAAAAAAACAAATATCAACGTCAATCACACAAATTATTTTATTTTATTCTTACCCAAATATGTCATTTTTCCATGCAATGACCATTGATAAAAACTATGAACATGGTAGAGCCATCACATGAAACACACCTTGTTTACTTGGATTTGTTTGACAATCAATTTTTTTTTGAAAAATATGTGTTTTAAAATGTAAATTTGACTTATTTTTCTATTTATTGGAAAAAAATTGCCAATTTTTCAATAGCACAAAATTGAAAGAAAAAAATCCATCACCATATATATGTATTTAGCTTATTTAACATGTAAATTTGAATAATTTTGTAAATATATTGGAAATTTTCAATATCACACATTTGAAAAATAAACCTTCACCATGTATCTATATTCAATTCCTTTTACATGTAAAATTGATAAATTTTGCTAATTCCTTAGGAAAATTTACCAAATTGTCAATATCACAATTTAAATTATTATAAAAAAAACATCACATTTTATTTATACGCAATTCATTCTACATGTAAATTCAACTAATTCTATTAATTTCTTTGGAAAATTTTACCAAATTTTCAATTTCACAAAATTGAACAAAAACCTTCACCTTATATGTGTACTCAATTCGTTTTACATGTTATTGGTCCATTATCAACTTTGACATTCCTATGCACAACCAATGACAATCAACATTTTTTTCCTTATGTTTCTGTTTGGTTTTCAATAATTCATCATTATTTATGTCAATGTCAAATTTAATTTGAATTAATATAAATGTCATGGAAAAAGTTGATGTTAATTTGTCTTTTCATATCCATGTTGGTGGGGGGAAAAGAGTGTTGTAGTTATTAGGAAGAAATGAGGTAGTTAAGCTTGGAAATCAAATAGGTGTGAATTGTCTTTAAAATCATCTTTAAAGTTTTAAAAAAATTCTAGGGACAACCATCTGAAAGATTGTGCAAAATCAATTGTCTAAGGACGATCATATGGAAAATTATCCAAAACCTCCCATATACCAATTCCTCATAATTTTTTCATCACTAGAATTCCTTTTTGTTTACTTGGTTGTGTTTCAACCATTTTTTTTAATTGAAAAAATATGTTTTTTCTATAGTAAATTCGACTAATTTTTTTAATTTCTTGGAAAAAGTCACCAAATTTTCAATATCTTAAAATTGAAAGAAAAAAATAAAAAGAAAATTTTCAAAAAATTTTTTAAAAATTTATATTAAAATAAATTTTTAAAAAAAAAACTCACCCTATATATGTACTCAACTCATTTTACCTGTTAATTGGTCCATTGTTTATTCATGTTTGTTTACTTTGTTTGTACACATAATTTGCCAAGCCCTACTTAGTCCATAGCATTAAGGGTGAATTTCACAAGGTAATTTTGTACAGCGACCAGTTCTACCATATAGTAGGGTCAATTAACCAGCAAAAAATGGCCATTGAGGTTCTTTACACAAAATGAAATGCTACCAAAATCTAGTGTTTTCTATATACTGTGTGAAAACAAATCTTTATTTCTTTGTTTAGATTTAATAATGTCCTAACCCATGAAAGGTAAATGAAGTGCTCTTAGGGAGTCCAACTAGACATCACCTAAGCTAATCTTTAAAGGACTAAAGCATTGTACATAAGCATATTAACCAAAGTTTTAAGCTGACTTGTTTCTTCTCAATGTTGTTTTATTCTACTGGTGTATAAGGATGCAAATGAAATTATAACTAACCTGATGATTTAGAGTTGAAAGTAGCAATCAAATATTACTTGTGAATAACTTCACTATTTTATGTTTATTGAAAGAGTATGTGAAAAGATTACAATTTTTTGCAAATATTTAAACAATCTATGTGTTATTTGTGAATTTAAAATGCTACAAACGAGTGGGTTGTAAAAGTGTATTTATACAAGAAGTTACTATGAGTTGAGGAATGAGTTGTGGATATGAAAGTAATTTCTAGTGTAGTGTGATTATTAGAATCTATTATAGATACTTGTCGGTTATCAACCTAGGTATATATGGTGTGAATGCAGTGGTATATCTTTCTTTCACACCAGTTTTGTGGTGCTTCAGGGTGCAGTCAATATGTGCATCCTTATCTATTGGAGTAGGTTGCATTGCTAGTTTTTTATTTTCCCTGTGCTTGATTGATCGTTATAACAAGTGAGAGACTTTTTACTTTTGTTCATACTGCTTGTGTTTTTTGTTTCCTTGTTCTAGTTTGTCCCTTCTGTGTTTGTTCCTTCTTCCTGGTTCTGTAAGTACTTATCTGGAAGTCTTTCTTTTAATTTTAAGGAAAAGATTTGGCCTTGTTCTTGCTTTCTTAATCATGAGTATGAAGATTTCTTGATTCTCATGAGAGTTATTGTTGTTGTATTGTTTGTTTGTCACAGCTTCTTGGATGCCATGGGCGACTGTCAAACCGAACACCAGGGAGAGCTTTTGTAGATGCTGCTGTGTCCTCAGCCTAGGGTAGTGTCAGTAGGCTACTGGAACATTTAATTTTGAGCAATGGTATTGGATTCATTGCATGCACCAGATGCATGGAAATTCACTGTTGTGGTTAGTTGAGGATGGAATCAAGTTCTCACATAATCAAAACTTTTTGTGTCCATCCGCAGGTCAGGTCATGAATGGGGGTGAATGTTGAATTGGAAAATCAAAGAACAAGCACACAATAGGCATGCACTATGCATGTTACAGGAACATAATCCATCTGAATTGGGGTTTTAGAGAAAGCTTTTCAAACAGGATGCTCAAATCCAAGTTGTCTGAGTAGAGTTCAAGCACTTTTGTGACATGTGGTTGTCACAATAGCACACTTTCAGTATAATGACTTACATCATCAGATCATATTGTCAAGTTATGGTAATGAGCTGCCTTTGTTGAGTGCTAGCCAGAATAGTGACTGCATCTTCTTGTTGCACCTGGAAACATAATAGACAATCAGGACATGAATGTTTGTTTGTTGGTCTGTGATCAACTATAGACCTATCTACATTCAGCGCTGGGATCTGATGAAGTTGATAGTGAGTCATGGTAGCTAATACTGCTATTCAGGATGAAGGTGATGGTGTGACATTTTCTAGGTGACATAAGCTTATTTCCGTGCTTGTTCTTGGCCTGTTACCTTTGAAATCTTGTCCTGGTTTTTTCTCTGCTACCTCATTGATAAATGTAGAAAGGTAATGAAGCTGTGACCTTTTATTAAATGATCCTCTTAGAAATTTGGTGACAAGTTCTGTCCAATTTCAGCAATTGGACATTTTGCAGAGTGTCGACAAGGTAGTACTCTGAACAATCAACATCCACAGCTGCTAGAAATTGGTGTTATTTTGTTGATGTCAAAGAGGTGACTCCATTTTTAAGTCCTTCCTTTCATGTGTTTCACCAGGTTCTTCACTTCAGACTAAGAAAAACATGTCCAGAACACCCACAAGGTGATCATGAATCTCGTTTCAGTATCTGTGACAACCCATCAGAGGTGAAAAAAATTAAAAAGCTGATTTTTTATATAGAAATTTGGTTATCATTTTTTTTTAAATTCAAAAAACTGCCTTCCTCACCATTGGTTCTTTCATGAGAACTGTTGGTTCTTTGATGTTTTTGAAATCATAAGAGCGAATGGTACTCTAATTCTGATTTTTTTATCAAAAAATTGGAACTGGTGGTTCTTTCATTCTAAAATTTTTAAAGAACCAAAACCCTTGATTATTTAAAATATCAGATAACCACCCAACATTAGTAACTTCATGAGCATCCAAACATGAAGGGCACATTGATTCTTTATTACTCCTTTGATTTGTCTATCCATGTGGATGGGATGTGAAGTATTTTCTTAGTCTTCAAATAGGTTGTTGATGGTTGTTTTGTTTTCCCTCCTAACAAACCCAAACCAAATATGCAACTCCCAAAGCATACAATGGCATGTATATCAAATACCATGAAATAATGTCAATTTTCTCAAGTAGGTAGACTAAAAAGGAAGAAATAGGAATTGCACAAGCTAGGTTGTGTAATCCATGTTTTTATAGCCACATGCACAAACTAGACATGTGAATAGGGTTGTCATATTTGTTTGGGTGTATCCTTTTTTATATAAATTTTACGAAAGTTAGCCTTTGCAACCCCATGTATAAAGTTACAATACTAGAAAAATGAATAATAATAATAATCTTGTTAAATATAGAATATTTCCCTATAATACATCAAAGTTTTTAAAAGGGGCCAACCCCGAACAGCTTATCACTATCAAAAAAGACTAACTAGACCCTAAATGGTTGGCCCCTTTTAGGGTTGTGATGATCAATTGTGACAAGCTGTTAGGGTTTAGGGTGTAGTCAACCTCGAACCCTAACAGCTGATCACAAAGACTAGACTTTCTATAGGACTCTTGGGGATAGAGGCCTTCTCTGCTGGGTGATGTAAGGAATTAAATAATTCTGATTCAACACCCAGCAGTGAAGGACCGCGTAGCGCAGTGGATTAGCGCGCCTGACTTCGGATCAGGAGGCCGTGGGTTCGAATCCCACCGTGGTCGGCCCGTCTAGGGTTCTTGCAAACTTCTGTATAAATAATAGTTGAACCTATTTTGTGGTTTCGTATGTGTATAGCTCTGCACATTTATTTGGATTGTTTTTTACCCAAGGCCTCTAAAAAGAGGATTAATCTTGTAATACCCACACACGCGCGTACTGATGAGTATTCTCCCCTACTGCTAGGTCGTCTCTATTAGCTGTCATTGTCCAATAGCTAATAGAGTTATCCATAAAGTCATGCCCTGTTGGGCCTGAGTTGCACCCTTCATTTGGTGCTTCATCCCCTCCTGGCTGTTGTCCGCAAAGTCATGAAATTTTATTAAATAAGGGTATGAAATACGGAGACTCAGTATTGAATGCACCAGGCTCGAGAACATTTATACCTACAGGGCCATAGTGAGCCACACCCACCAGTGCACCAACGTGGATGGATGGTGCACTGATAGGATTCTCCTCTCTATCCCTGTGCCATCCCAGCTTGACATTTTTGTTTGCCCTTCCTTAGCCCTGATGTCAGCTTTTTTTTTGCAACTTTATTTTCTCCCCGCCCCTCACCGACCTACTCACCTATATATTTAAATTAAAAGTAGACTCTTCCCCATCTACCTACTCACCTATAAATTAAAAATGTCCTACTCTCATCCGCACCCACCTACCCGCCCTTCCACCATCCTACCTACCTACCAACACTTTAAGTAGGTGCCTACCAAACCCCACCTACATGGTTACACCTACCTACATGGTTGCCACTCCAATAAGCCCCCAATGGTCAACAATGATGAGGAAAGAACAAAATGAAGGTGTTGCGTGGAGCCTTGCTCTTGTTCACTTAAACAAATGAATAAAGGGACAATTAAAGTATTTGACACCCCCTATATAAGGGTATTGCAAGTTCTGTTCAAATAATGTTTTCCATTGAAATATTACAAACCAAGTGGATAATCAAAATAATACGAAGCTCTAGTTCAATTTAAACACATTTAATGCATGTTGTACTCAGGTTCATAAAGTAAAATATTCAAAGAACATGCAATACCCCATTCTAGGTATCCCAAAAATAGTTTGGGCTCCATATCATATCTTTTGACAATTGGAAGGGTATTTACATAGCCTTACCAAAATCTAGAAGGAATGCAATACCCTCATTGGGTTACATTATAAACACCATGGGCTGAATTATTTTAGTCTAGGCTACTAGAGGGGTATTGATCATGCCAAAAAAATTCAATGAACATGTAATACCCTTCTTAGGGTATCCCAAAAATACATTGGGCTCTATAACATGTCTTTTGACACGTGGAGGGGTATTGCATAGCCTTACCAAAACCTACAAGAAAACCAATACCCCCATTAGGGTATTATGTAATTAAACACCAAGGGTCTACACTTTTGGAGGGGTATTGCTCATGCCCAAAACTATTCAATACACTTACATTACCCCTTGCAAGGTATCCCATAAATACATTGGGCTCCATAACATATATTTTGAAACTTAGAAGAGTATTACATAGCCCTACCAAAACTTTTTCAAAATGCAATACCCTCATTACGTTACAATGTAAACACCATGGGCTAAATTATTTTGGTCTAGGCTATTAAAAGGATAATGTTCATGCCTAGAAGGACTCAATGAACGTGCATTACCTTTCTCATGGTATCCCATAAATACATTGGGTTCCATAACATATCTTTTGATATGTGAGGCGATATTGCGTAGCCTTACCAAAACCAACAAGCAATACCCTCATTAATGTATTTTATAATTAAACACCAAGGGGCCTACGCTTTTGGAGGGGTATTATTCATGCCCAAAACTACTTAATGCACTTGTATTACCCTTTGCAAGGCATCCCCAAAATACATTAGGCTCCATAACTTGAAACATGGAAGGGTATTGCATAGCCTTACCAAAACCTACAAACAAAACAATACCATGCTTGGGGTATTCAATAAACACATGGGCTAAATTATTTTGGTCTAGACTATCAAAGGGGTATTGTTTATGGCAAGGAATACTCAATGCACATGCATTACCTTTTATAGGGTATCCTAAAAATACACTAGGTTCCATAACATATCTTTTGAAACTTGCAAAAGTATTGCATAATCATACCAAAACCTACAAGGAAATTAATACCATGATTAGGGTATTAAATAATTAAACACCATGGGTTTATATTGGAGGGGTATTACTCATGCTCAAAACTACACAACACACCTACAATACCCTTCATAGGTTTTCCCATAAATACATTGGGTTCCATAACATATCTTTTCAAACTTGGAGGGGTAATGCATAGCCCTACCAACATGGGCTAAATTATTTTGGTTTAGACTATCAAAGGGGTATTGCTCATGCATAAGAATATTCAAGGCACATGCATTATCCCTTTCAGGGTATCCCATAAATCATTTGGGTTCTATGACATATCTTTTGAAGCTTATAAGGGTATTGCATAGCCATACCAAAACCTAGAAGGAAAACAATACTTGCATCATATTGTAATAATATCTTTAACAATGGAACAAAAGGATATTTTTAAAAACATTTATTCCATGTTTCAATGTATCATGCCCTACATATTGATTCAAGTAAATGAAGATATTGTGAATTTCTTCACATTGATGGTAGAAGGTCACTTGAACAAAGTTATGGAGTTTAAAAGCAATACTTACATCATCATGGGATATTTGCATTCACCATGAAACATAAGAATATTTTTTAAATACTTGATTCCCCACCAGTATATCATGAAATTCATGTTTTCAAAATTATTTATTCACCTTATAATATGATTTAACATATATAAAAATGAATGTAATTCAAAATTGGTCAAATTGATGGTACAAGGGTTTAGGGTTTAATGTAATTACTACTTAATGTTAGAATTTACAATTTGTCAAAATCAAAAAATCAAAAATTTATGTTTAACATTTTTTCAATGATGTACATATCTATGTTTTTCCCTCTTAAAATTGTAAACTCATTTCAAAAAATAAAAACATAAAGTTGCTAATTTAATAATATTTTAATGCATGTTTTAAAAAATTAATTAAAGCACATGATTTTCTAACTTTTTTAATGGTTCACATAATAATACAAATAGTTTCTCCCATATGTTAATCCTATGTATGATTGAAATTTTATTAACTTTTTTTGGACATATAATAAATAATTTCTAGACTAAAATACTTATATAGTAGGTTGGTAATATTTTATATTTTATAAATATGTCCTGATGTAAATATATTGTTGATTCATTTTAATACATATAAATGTCTTTATATTTATTTTAAATAGGATAATAATTGATTATATATATAATTTAAATTATATATATTAACCCTTGGTTATGTATAGTGCAATTTTTTTTGTAAATTTTATTTTTAATTAAATTTTCAAATTTTCAAAAGATAAGTTATTAATGTTGTATATTTTATTAATGCATGTAATTGAATATTATTTTTGTGTTAATTAAAATATTTTGATTGAAGTTTGAAATATAAATTACTAATATTATGTAAATTTAGTCCTTGTAAATTAATTCTATGTACATTTTAGTTTACAATGTATTAAATGATGATTTTTTAATTTATTAATGTGTGAAATTATATTTTTTTGCATTCCTAGATATATAATATTTGCATAATTATTTTAACTTGGTAGAAATTTTAATTAAACATTTTGGAAGAGGAAGGTGAGGTGAAGGTGGGGTATTTTTCAAAAGTGCATTCTTCAAATGAGGCTTTTAAAACCTTGAAATTTCTTCCAATTGTGGTTGTTTAGAATTTGTGCTCCAATTGCTCTAAAAGTAGCAATTAAACTTGTCAGTTGGGCTATGGTATGTAATCATTGTGTAATGGATGTAGCTTGATTTTACCCAAGATCCATTATTTAAGTCCTTACATTTATGATGATTATAAACCAAGATATTATCAACTTATAGAATGTTAAACCCAAAACAATTTCCTAGTCATAGTTTTGTCTCCATTTTCATACATCCCTTACATCAAGGTGGTTGTTACATTACATGATTTTTTTCTAGAAATCATCAACCCATTGAAGGCATTGGCAATGCCATGGTGAATGTGTGTAACGTTGAATGTACAATACCAATTTAAAGAATTTCTGAGAACCCAAATTTGGGTCAAATTTTGTAATCTTATTTGATTATTTTTGTTGTGGTTTTCCTTGAGTACCTATTGAATTATGCTATGACCTCATGAAAATTAGAAATTTAAACATGTAGAATGAAACAATAGGCAAGTCTTAAAACCTTTCAAAATCATTTGCCTAATCAATTGACTCAAAATCAGGACATTATCACACCATATCCCTTGCAAATTTTACAACAACAAAATTAAGGTAATAACCTCATCAATGGCCGTAATTAATGGGTTGTAGTCCAAATGAATTGTGAATCAAATTCTTCAAGTAAAATTGCAAAATTTCAAATTTTCAAAATGAAAATAGTGCACCATGAAACCAACATATAAATTATATAAGTTGTTACTTCTAATATGAGGCTTTGGAATTTTGTAACAAAATACTAGCAATGAAGATTTATAATTTATACTAGATGTAACCTCTAGCTCCTCCACATTAAGTAATGTCCCACATTAGCTACACAATAAACACATAATTGTCATGCTTCTTCTAATTAGCAAACAAATAAGAAAAAGGAAATTACCTACTCTCTAGTTTGCTAGAGATTTTCTACCCATCAAACTAACAATATATTCAAAAAAGGATTTTTTAAAAACTAGATGATGATGAAATCCAACAACAATGTTGTAAACAGATGCCTGATTTGGTGACAACAATATAAACAGCTTCAGATAATCCTTACATGCACCCATATGCAAACACTTGGATAAGCATTTACACATTGAACAAGCCTAAATTCTCTTTGTAGTGGAAAACCGAAGTGTGCTTTTAAAAAACATGGGAATGCTTTTGTAAATCATAGGGCGGAGGAGGTATGCTCTCCATGTCCCACCACACCACTATCATTGTAATAACAAAGAGAAACAACAATAATATAACTAACTTCCATAATGTTCTAAAAATGATAATTGATTGCAAGGAATTAGTGTTTGAATTGTTGTTTGTTCACAGAGGAGGGTTTTCTTTTGGAAGCCTTTGAAAAACCTTCAAATCTCATTTTGGGTATGATTTGGATTAAAAAATAGTCAGGTATGATAATGTTCATAATTTCTTGGAAGCCATGCCAAAGGTTGTGTGGATTCAAAAACTTTGTGAGGGCCAAGTTGTTATGCAATGTTCTTGACACCTTGAGAAATTGAACATGATTTGACCATGCAATTCTTTGTGCATATTGAATCCTCCAAAAAGTTAGACAACACTACAAATATTGGCATTAAATTACTACTACATCAGGCATGATGATGTTGAATTCTCCAACTCTCGTTGAACACAACAATGATTATGTTATGAATGGAACTAGTTTAAGATGTTCACCACCTAGATCATCAAATTGACGCTTTGATAAAAAATGGAATAGATTCTATCGGGCATCAAGTAGATAGTCAAATGGTTGGTAGAAATCATGTCCTTCATGCATATGATATGTATGTTACCTCATGTGATTAGACTTGTCTATGATGATCAAAGACTAGTACTAGGATCATTTTGGACATTGGGTGAATGTGCCCAAGCTCCATTTTCATGCATCCCAACTCCAAGCAGTTTTTGTTTCTCAAATACCCCTTATTTAATGATGTCATCATCCTACCTTAATTGAATATAATCAAGTTATTGCCTCAGTCTCTGGCTTGATAAACCTCTAAGGATTAATTTTTCAAAACTAAATTCATTAAAAATATGAACAACAAAGCAATCATTTTAACAAGATAAACATTAAATGTTCCCCCTTCTTTAGGCAATGGTCCATTGCAAATGCTTTGTAATGATCATATAATATGGTATTACATAAGCTCACTTGCCAACTACATCTATTGTCTCCTCCTTGTAGAGTTAGGACCTCCTGCATTATTGAGCTATGCTACCTCCAAAGTGTAGCTAGAATCTTTTGCAACACAAAAATGCATTATATCACTAATCAATATTACCAAGCAAGCCATAGGCATCTCTCATCAACCTTAGCATCAACAAAATCATCCTCCTTGTTGTTTTCTTTTTTTTTTTAACATAAAAAAAATCTTTCAATAAAAACCATGACTTCCTTCAATCAAGGTTTAGGGTTTAAGGTTTGAGAATGAAGGTTTTAATTGAACATTGAAATATAAGTACCTAATATTGTGTACATTTAGTTAATGTATTTTCTTATCTCTATGTAAATTTATTTTAGAATATATCAAATGATGATATACTTAATTAATTAATGTGTGGATTTATTATTATTTTTTCTTTCTTATATATATAATATCTCAATGATTATTTTATGTTAAAAAATTTAATTAAATATTAAATATAGTTGAAAGACATTTTCAAATTCATAAATGGTAAGAATCATTTAATGGAACAATGCAGAATTGTTGGTATATGTAAATGAAGGTATTGCAATATTTGCCACATTGATGGTATAAGGTTTATTTCAACAAAGTTTTGAAGTGCAACTTCAATACCCCCATTTTTGTGATATTTTCATTATTTTTTACCATCAATGTGACCAACTTGACAATACCTTCATTTGTATCATGGTTTAAAATATTGTCACAATATGGTGTAGGTACTGTATTCCTTTTAAGTTTTGGTAGGGCTATGCAATACCCCTCCAAGTTTCATGGTGAATGCAAATATCCCAAGATGATACATGTACTACATTTAAATTCCATAACTTTGTTCAAGTGACATTCTACCATCAATGTGAAAAACTTTGCAATACTTTCATTTATTTGAATCAATATGTTTGGCATGATATAGTGAGCATGGAATAAATAACTTTTAAAAAATTCTTTTGTTTCATGGTTTACGATATTATCGCAAAATGATGTGAGTATTGTTTTCCTTTTAAGTTTTGCTAAGGCTATGCAATACCCTTCCAAATTCCAAAAGATATGTTATGGAACCCAAAGGTTTTATGGGATACTCAAAGAGGGGTAGTGCATGTGAATTGAATAGTTCTAGGCATGAGCAATATCCTTCCAATAACCTAAACTAAAATAATTGAGCCCATGGTGTTCGTAGATTACCCCAAAAAGGGTATTACTTTCCTTGCAAGCTTTGGTATGGCTTTGTAATACCTTTTAGGTTTCAATAGATATGTGATGGAGCCCAGAAGATTTTTGATATACCCTAACAAAGGTATTACACATGCATCAAGTAATTATGGGCACAAGCAATACCCCTCCAATAGCCTGGACCAAAATAATTTAATCCATAATGTTTATAAAATATCTTCATGAGGGTATTGCATTCCTTCTAGAGGTTTTGTTTAGGCTATGCAATACCCCTCTAGGATTTTTTAAATATGTTATGGAGCCCAAAGGATTTCTAATATACCCTAATAGGGGTATTGCATGTGCATTGAGTAATTATAGGCATAAGCAATACCCCTCTAGTAACTTGGACCAAAATAATTCAATCCATGGTGTTTATAGAATACCTTCATAAGGGTATTACTTTCCTTTTAGGTTTGAACTTTAAATTTTTGGGGGAAAATAAAAAAAATTTGGTTTGAGTGTAAGACTATAATCATTTTTTTGATCATTTTATCAAGCATACATATAAAAATATGTGAGAATGTAATTATAAATATTAACACAAAATGGTGTAAAATGAAAGAAAAAATTCCTTAAATAAAAAAACATGGGTGACATGTGTTAGAAAAATGTCCAAAAATGCCCAAGTCTAAAACAACCCCAACCTACAATGGGGAGCATGTCATAATGGTAAATATGTGCTTGATTCAAAAATAAATTACTACCTTAAATCTTGAAAACCAAATAACACATTAATCAAAAGTGGGATAAACTATGGGATAAACTAATTTATTCACTACTGGAGGTGGATGGGATCCCATTAGCCCTCTTATACTGCATTAATGCAACCTCTGCACCATGGGCGTTCCGTTGTGGAAATACCCCACGATTAGCCAATGTTGCATCCACAACATCAACCACAAACACCTCCCTGTGGTGCCTCAAACCCTACATCAAACAACACAATCTCCTTATGACAGATCATATTATTTAATCCAAACTTCCAGTCGTGTTCAATTCAAGAGTCTTTGAATGGCTTTGCATACTTGGTTTGAATCACTCAAATCACAAGTGCAAGGTCCTCATTATGCTCCAATTTGGCTTGCACATTGAGGGGGATGGCCCCCACACCTCATGCAGTCATGCTAAGAAGTTAAAAAATGTGGCTAGAGGTTAGTTTAACAAGTGTGGGTTTAAGAACCTCATGTGTGTATTACAAATCAACATGGAACCTATCCCATTCTAGGTTTGCCTACCTCTTATCCCTAATAATTGCCTTATGTTCATTATGCTAGAATTGGGCCAAAAGGTTGCTCAAGACCCACACATTCATGGCTACGTGAAATTGATGATTAGGGCGTTTTTCCCGAGTAGATGGGCGTTTAGGCTTGCTTAATTCCATGGTCACATTGTGGCACGCCCACAAATGTCATACCAAGTTGTACTTAGTTATATAAGATGCATTACACCCATCAACCCTACAAGCAAATTTGGGCTCATCCTTTGCCCAATGGACATGGCAACCGAGGGAGGGGCAACCACATCTAAAATAAAAAACCTAATGTGAAACTTAATATTTTAGATGAAGGTTATCCCTAAACAATGATGGCATTGCATAGATAGATAGAAGTTTATAATACATGATGAAGGTATTGCACAAAAAGATAAAAAAACAAAAACACAAAATGAAGGTATTGCTAAACTCCAATATTGAAATTTGCATAAAATGAAGCAAAACCTAAAAATAACAATATCACCTACAAAACCTAAGGGTATAGATTATAAACTTAAACCAAAAACAAATGCCCCACCCACCTTTTCACATGGAGAAGGAAGGTGGGGTAGGCAAATGTTTAAGGACCATACTTAAGGAAGGTATTAAAATAAAAAATTTGACAAAAAAAAACCCCCACTCGTTCTTTCCACTTGAAAGGATGGATGGGGTAATAAATATAATAAGTGAAGTTCAATGGCTATGTCACCTCCATCAATATGCGCATGAGATTCAATATCTTCATTTGCATTCTCTTGCTCCGATAATGGAACAACAGGAACTACATTCTCTTGGTCCTCTATCATCAAAATAGTTCTTTCCAAATGCATATCAATTTGATTAACATCTCCCTTAAATGTTTCCCTAATGACTTCACCTACTTCCATTTGCTCCTCTTCAAGAATTTCACTTGGAACCAATGGAACCACATTCTCAACATTCACTTGTCCCATCACCCTAGCCTCGAAATGTCTTTCATTCCTGACACCTCCCATGCCATTTGTAGTCATTGTTGAAACTTGTTGATCTACTCTAGCATTTTTCGCTTTCTTTCGAATTTGCATCTAACAAAAACATAAACAACATATTATTATTTTAATTCCTAGTTCATTTTCCACTCTCTCATTTGTAGTAAACAATAAAAAGAGGATTACCATCAACTATAGCAAAAAAACAAGAAGAATACAACCACCAGCTATGAAGTGGATGCAAAGCAAAAGACCAGTAGGAATGTAGCCACTATTCGCTGGTAACAAATGAAAAAAAAAAGATGACAATGCACATTGTTGTGTTCATCATCATCGCTCGTGGTCGTCGTCCCTAGAGGCAACACCTTAGAAAAAAAATGAACGAAGATTATGAGTGCAATGATCATGCATGTTTTCTTGCATGGGAAATAATTAAAACGACAACGACACTGCTCATCGTTGTTATCAGGCGCCTATTTTCGAACTTGAAAAAAACAGTGAATTATGCTCGTTGTCCTCTTTCACAATTGCAATAAAAAAGGATGATGATGAGTAACATTATTGTTCGTCATTATTACTTGGTTTTTTTTGTTCTTGCAAAACCATGCTATTTTTGCTTGTTGTTGTGAAGAGCAAAAGAATGACGAACATTATCTCCACAACTTAATGATGATGCATCTACTTGTCATCATTTTCTCACACCTACAAAGTAACATAAGAAGACGACAATATCACCATCATCTTCTTCTTCACAACAAGACCACAACACAATGACAACGAGCAATGTAGCTACTTGTCGTCATTTTTTCGTGCTTGCAAAGTAATAGAAAAAGATGACGATAGTGTCGTCATAGTTTTTTTTGCAACAAAAAAAAAGAAAAAAAAAAAGATGACAACGACACCATCATCTTCTTCTTTGCAGCAGGACCACAACATTATGATGATAAGCAATTGCACTACTCGTTGTCATTTTTGCACGTTTGCAAAGCAATAGAAGCAACAACAACACGACGATGGTGCTATGGTCGTCTTCTTTGCAACAAAAAGGAAAAAAGAAAAAAGAAAAAAAAGACCATGATGGCACCAAGACACAACATAATGACGACAAGCAATATAGCTGCTCATCATCATTTTTTCGCACCTACAAAGAAACAGAAGAGGACAATGACGGCACCATTGTCATCGCAACAAAAAAGAAAAAAAAGAAATAGAAAAAGATGATGACAACATCATCATCGTCTTCTTCACAACAAGACCATAAAACAATGACAATGAGCAACACAACTACTCATTGTCATTTTCTTGTGCTTGCAAAGCAATAGAAAAGGATGACGATGGTGCTATCGTCATCTTCTTCAAAACAAAAAAAAAAAGGGAGGAGAAGGGAACTTACAAGAAGAAAAGACAAAAAAATGCAAAAAATAAGAAAGGAGGAGAAGAAGGGAGCTTCCTGTCAAGTTCCCACTTCTGCCACCACCTTGAAGCTCCTCTTGTTTTCACGCTCTTGCTGCCACAACATTGAAGCTCCTCTTGTTGGGGCACTCCTGAAGCTCCGAGCCCTTGAAGCTCTTGTGGATATCACGCTCCTGAAGCTCTGAGCTACTCAAGCTCTCTCTAGGTCAGAAGCTTTGGCGATGGAAGTGAGCACAAAAGGAGGTGGCTGGGGAGGTGGTCAGCAGGATGAGGGAGGTGGGTGGGTGGGTGGGTTGGGAGGAAGAAGGCCGGTAGGTGGGTTGGGGTAGGTAGGAGCTTCCCAAAACGAAACTTGGGGTCAGGGGTGGGCCAAAAAAAAAGTGATAAAAAAACTATTCCAGGAGGAAAAAAAAACTGAGCTAGGGAAAAAATCTAGCTGGGAAAAAAATGAGCAGAAGAAAAATAAAAATACTGACCAAGTAAACTGACCCCCGTGGTACAGTTTCATCCCATCCATGAAATCCCAGAATGGGATTGTTTGGATGGTGCACTCAAGCCTAGCTACGGTACACGTAGTAGTAGCGGTGATCGGTTGAAAGCGTTCAGAAAAAGAAAGGTGTTCAGTTTAGCACCAAATTTGCCGCTAAACTGAGTTTGGTGCCGTACTGAAGCCCAGTGTACCTTTTTTTCCCCGTTTTTTGAAGTCTTGTCACGTATGTGACGAAACAGGGGGTTTCGGTGCCGTCTTTGCCTGACTTTACGGATAACTTTAATAGATAAAAGGAATCCCTGCCCACTTTTCTTTTTCTTTTGCTTTCTCAGCCAGGGCCAATCTAAAGATAGTGAAATTCTGGGTCCCAGACACTCGCAGTGATTGGGGGCAGTACCAAAGAGATTAGGACTCTGGCTCTACTTTCTGCGAGAGGTTGGCGATGGAAGATGCTAAATACCCCTAATACGCACTGTCCGGGCATCAGTGCAGCACCCACATGCGTACCATGGTCAAAAAACTAAAAACCCCCAATTTCCATCTAAATTGCTTCCAAATCTTATGAATATCCCATTGCTTTCGACTAAATGGGGCTCTCTGTGTCCAAAGCGAACATTTCTTGGTGTTTAATTTGGCCATGTAATGACCTCGCAGAGATTTCCAAGTGTATTGGCAGGGCACCTTAAACCTGTAAGATTACATCCAGGGAGGTTATCCTAAGCTTTTGGGTGGGCTCTTACACATTTCATAGAAGCCCACGGTTTTTTCCTTCATGCACATGACAGGTCATTATGCACAGTAAGGCCCTTGGCTAGGGGCATTATTAGAATTCAGGGCCTTGGGTAACACCCCTATCCGCAGGTCTTAACTACGACCAAGAGGCCTCACTCGAGAGAAGAGGGTGAAGGTACCAACATGGGTTCACCCTGGCCCAGTTTGAGCAGGGTTTGAGTAATGTTCTGCAAAACATTAAAAACATACAAGCTGGATCTTGGTAAGTGTTTTTCAATCCAAATTTGTGAGGTAGGGGAGGTTGGGGATCATCCACAAGAGGACTTAGCCAAATTTGGCTACATGTCAGAGGGAGGATAGTAGAAATGTTTAGGTTTGATGCGATAGTTTGACAATATGATAAAACCTATTGTCTAAATATGGCGACTTCAAAAA
>Ga0116227_10002848_pt1 | contig 38933 bp, 32 predicted proteins | sample S1TSphgellanicum_FD_89693 | JGI IMG/M metagenome (GOLD analysis project Ga0116227, IMG submission 89693) | Host-associated microbial communities from peat moss isolated from Minnesota, USA - S1T2_Fb - Sphagnum magellanicum MG | ecosystem: Host-associated > Plants > Peat moss > Unclassified...
CGATGGTGTTGGTTACTGCAGAAATTTCACGAGCCTGACGCTCCGAAGCTTCGTTCATCTTCAGCGCAACCTGCTGCGTTTCGCTAGCAGCAGCACCGATATCAACTGAGGTCGTATTGATCGTACCGACCAGATTACGCATGTTGCCGACGGTGTAGTTGAAAGAGTCGGCGATGGCGCCGGTGAAGTCTTCCGTCACCGTCACGTCAACCGTGAGGTCGCCGTCTGCGAGGTTGGTGATTTCGTCGAGCAGACCGAGAATGGCCTGCTGCTGCTTGGCGTCGCGCTCTTCGGTCCTGCTGTTGCGTTCACGCAGCGCGGTAATCGACAGGTAAACGAATGCAATGATCAGCAACAGTGCCAGGGCAGAAGCACCCAGGCTGATGTAGGGCAGTGCCTTGGGAATCGACAGCGTGTCGAGCAGCGCCTGCTCCAGCGTGTTGCCGGCAGCGAGCACGTTGGTGCTGTCGCCTTGCAGCACCGCAGCGGATTGCTGGAGCTTGGAGATTTCCGGCGCATCGTTGACGATGCCTTCGGCAGCGGCGGGCACTGGCGAGAAGGTGTCGTTGATCTGTTTGTCGGTCGCGTCATCAATTTCGATGGCGCGCTGGCCGCGCAGGAAGGCTTTGACTTCCTTGTCGACTTCAGCCGCTGCCACTTCGGCATCGCGGCCTTCATGGACGACACGCTGCGCTGCGGCCTGCATGCGTTCCAGGTGTGCGATCTGGTTTGCGGCGACGAGGGCAGAAACGCCACCGCGCTGGTTCAGGCGATCGGAAATCTGCTCGTAGGATTTTGAGATCGCAGTTGCAGCGGTGCTGACCGTCGCGATATTGGTGAGCGTGCGCTGGTAGGCCACTTCGCCTTTGAGCACCTTCTCGATGCCGCCATGCATTTTCTTCCAGGCGGAAGCGACGGCATCAATCTGCGGCTGCACGTTTTCCGGCATCTTCTTGATGCCAGCGTCGGGATCGCCTTCACGCAATGCCTTGATGGTGTCATCAAAGTCGCTGGAGTGATCGGCAATCAGGCGAAAGTCCGGGACGATGCCGTACGCAGCATCTGAACCTGCCTTGGCAACGCTGGTGACATTGGCGTTGATGGTGCGGACCAAGGTGACCCACGTTTGATTGCGACTGCTGGTGGATTGGTAGTAATAAAAACCACCAATGGCCACGACGATCAGCGCGATGGCGATGCCAAGCAGCGCAAAATTGCGCCGTGTATCGGCACCGGCCCGGTTTGTATCGGCCATGTTTGTTGTTCTCCCCGTTTACGGCGCGGCTAAATCAGGCGCCAATCGCCGTTTTGATTTTTGCGATCAGGTCCGCTTCTTTCACCGGTTTGACGATGTAGTCGCGTGCGCCTTGGCGCAATGCCCAGACACGGTCTGTTTCCTGGCTCTTGCTGCTGATCACCAGTACCGGGATATGTGCAGTCGATGGGTCCTTGCTGAGCGTGCGGGTGGCCTGAAAGCCGTTAATCCCGGGCATGACGACATCCATGATCACGCAGTCCGGTTTTTCCTGCTTGATGCGTGCAATCGCATCGAGTCCGCTGGTGGCCTCAACCACAGCGTAGCCGGCTTTGGACAGCATATTCTTCAAGTTCTGCACGTCGGTGGGCGAGTCGTCCACCACCATGATGCGAGCCATGCGCTTAATCCCCAAATGTTATGACACGCCCTGTATTGGCGCGTACTTATATGAAAATCTTCAACACGCTGAAATATACACCAAGCGTGCCAACTACAAGGGCATTGCAGGCTACTGGCTGAAAACGCTTTGGCCGCGGTACAGCGTTTGCCTGACCTGACCGGTGAAAGCGCTGCCTGCGAAGGGCGTGTTGTGGCCATTGCTGAGCAGGGTTTGGGCGTCCAGGGTCCAGCGCACGGCCGGGTCCACCAGCACCAGATCGGCAGACTGCCCAACGGCGAGCGTGCCTGCGGCGATGCCGGCGATGCGGGCCGGGGTCGTGCTGAGGCGTTCGACCGCCTGTAGCGGGGTCAGGATCTTTTCCTGAACCAGGCGCAGCGTCAGCGGCAGCAAGGTTTCCAGGCCGCTGATGCCGGGCTCGGTCAGCGGGAAGGGATTGGTCTTGGCATCAGCTTCATGCGGCTGATGGTCGGAGCAGATGGCGCCAATCACGCCGCGTTTCACCGCGGCGCGCAGGGCATCGCGATCCGCGGCCGAACGCAGCGGTGGAATGACGTGGCACATGGCGTTGAAGCCTTCGACGTCCTCGTCGATCAGGAACAATTGATGCGCCGCAACGTCCGCCGTCACCGGCAGGCCGCGCTTCTGCGCGGTTTCGACCAGCGCTGCGCCGCGGGCAGTGGAAAGACGGCCAAAGTGCACGCGCGCTTCGGTGTCTTCCACCAGCGTGATCCAGAAGCGGATGGCGGAGACTTCGGCAGCTTCCGGGATCGGCGGCAGGCCCAGGCGGGTGCCCACCGGGCCCTGGTGCGCGCAGCCGCCATTGGCCAGTGCCGGATTTTGCGGGAAGACATGAACCGTGAGGCCCAGGCCCTGCGCGTATTCGAGGGCGCGGCGACCCATCAGCGAGTCACGCAGGCCAAAGGCCGCGTTGCTGACGCCGACGCAGCCGGCCTGCTTCAGCGAGCTCATCTCGGCCAGTGCTTCGCCCGCCAGGCCTTTGGTAAGGGCGCCGAGGACGTGAATATCCAGTCCGCCAGCCGCCAGCGCCTTGCCGCGGATTCGATCCACCACCGCCGGGGAGTCAATTACCGGACTGGTGTCTGGCGGCAGGACAACGGCGGTAATCCCGCCCGCCTGTGCAGCACGGCTTTCAGAGGCGATGGTGGCCTTGGTGGTCTGGCCGGGTTCGCGGAAGCGTGCAGCCAGATCAACCACTCCAGGCATCAGCCATTGGCCCTTGGCGTCCAGGGTTTTGGCGTAGGCGTCTTTCGGACGGGTCTTGCCGACATAGGCGATCTTGCCGTCGCGGATGCCGAGGAAGCCGGTGGCATCGAGGCCGCTGGCGGGATCCAGCAGGCGCGCGTTGGCGATGAGCAGGGAATTCATTTTCGTCGAGCTCATTTCTTCCGCCCCTTGCCTGATTTGGACGGTTTTTTCGCAAGGGCCTCATCTTCGCTGTTGCGTCCGAGGATCATGGCCATGACGGCCATGCGTACCGCGATGCCATGGCTGACCTGCTGCAGGATCAGCGAGCGCGGGCCGTAGGCGACATCGCCTTCGATCTCGACGCCGCGATTGATCGGGCCGGGATGCATGATGATGGCGTCCGGCTTGAGATGCTTGATGCGTGCCTTGGTCAGGCCGAAGTCGCGATGAAATTCCGACATCGACGGCAGGAAGGCGCCGAGCATGCGCTCCTTCTGCAGGCGCAGCAGGATGACGACATCGACACCATCAAGCCCTGTCTCCAGCGAATGGAAAACCTTGACGCCCATTTGCTCAATGCCCGCAGGCACCAGCGTAGGCGGGGCGACGACGCGGATTTCTTTCGCGCCGAGGATGCGCAGTGCGTTGATATCCGAGCGGGCGACGCGGGAGTGCACGACGTCACCAACGATCGCGACCTTGAGCTTGCTGAAATCACCCTTGGCCTGGCGGATCGTGTACATGTCCAGCAAGCCCTGCGTCGGGTGTGCGTGACGACCGTCGCCGGCGTTGAGGATGGCCACGCCCGGTGCCGCGTGCTGCGCAAAGAAGTGCGCGGCGCCGGAGGCATCGTGACGGATCACGAACATGTCGGCCTGCATCGCTTCCAGCGTCTTCAGCGTGTCGAGCAGGGTTTCGCCCTTGCTGGTGCTGGATGCTGCAACTTGCAGGTTGAGAACGTCTGCCGAGAGACGCGCAGCCGCCAGTTCAAAGGTGGTGCGGGTGCGGGTGCTGGCTTCGAAGAACAGATTGATCACCGTGCGACCGCGCAGGTGATCCAGTTTTTTGTCCCGACCCTGCGTGGCTTCGGCAAATTCCGCCGCCTGGTCGAGGATCTGGAGAATGAGGGATTTGCTCAGGCCTTCGAGGGTGAGCAGGTGTTTGAGGCGACCGCTGCTGTCGAGCTGGATATTAGAAGTCATTATGGGACGGCATTATGCCTGCGCCAGCCATGGCTGACGAGTGGGAGGCGTGTTTTTATTTATCAAATTTTTATAAAATTAGATAAATAAAACAGCTCGTTCCGTTGCTATCCTAATGAAAATACTCAGCGGCGTTCCAGCAGCCACTGCTCCAGAATCACCCGCGCGGCCTGGCCGTCGCGGTCACCCTTGCGCACCCGTCGCGTCATCTGTCCGCTGGCGCGGGCATCGCGCAGGATGTTGTCGGCGGCGCGTGAGGAGAAGCGTTCATCACTGATGTGGACCGGAAGCTTGATGCGTTCTTCCAGCTGGCGGATAAACTTGCGGGTCAGCGTGGTAATGGCCTGGTCGCTGCCGTCGTCATTGAGGGGCATGCCGACGATGACTGCGGCGGGGCGCCATTCGCTGACCAGTTTTTCGATCGCTTTCCAGTCGCCGCTGTTGACTGCAGACAGGGGACGCGCGCTGCCAGTGAGGTCGTCGCCAATGGCGGCGCCTATGCGTTTTTCGCCAAAGTCGAAAGCAAGGTAAACACCGCTCATCGCGGGTTCCGCGAGCGTGTCCGGGCCTCAGCCCTCACGAGTGACCGGCACCCGTCGAAATCTGCGTGACATCAACACCCAGCAAGCGTGTTGCGGCCTGCCAGCGATCCCGTGCCGGGGTATGGAACAGGATGGCCTGGTCCACCGGCGTATTCAGCCAGGAGTTGTTGAGCATCTCGCTCTCCAGCTGGCCTGCGCTCCAGCCGGCATAGCCCAGCGCAATGAAGTATTCCTTGGGACCTTCGCCAAGCCCAATCGCACGCAGGATGTCGCGTGAGGTGGTGATGTAGAGGTTGTCCGCCACCTGCATGCAGGATTCCCAGTTGGCGGGTTGGCGATGCACCACGAAGCCGCGCTCGGGTTGCACCGGGCCGCCCCAGAAAATCTGGCGCTCGGCATCGGCCTGATCAAACTCAAAGCCCATCTGGGCCATCATTTCGCTGAATTTGAGTTCAATCGGGCGATTGATGACGAGGCCGATGGCGCCGTCATCGCTGTGTTCGCACATCAGGGTGACGGAGTGATCGAAATTCTCGTCCTCCAGGCCCGGCATGGCGATCAGAAATTGGTTCTTGAATTGGGATTCGTTAGCCATGGAGCGAGTATCCAGTGACATCGCAGGCGTGACAAGTTTGTGACAGCCAAACGGTGGCAAAGCTTTGACGTGCGGAGTTATTTGCGTCGGTGCCCAAAAGTGGCCCTGCGCAGGAGCGCAGGGCCATGAGCCGGGTTATTTGCTGGCGAGATGCGATTCCAGCGCAGCGATCAGCTGGCCGCCGATATCAGTGCCATATGCCTTGTCGATTTCGCGTGCGCAGGTGGGCGAGGTGACGTTGATTTCGGTGAGATGTTCACCAATCACATCAAGGCCGACGAAGAGCAGGCCCAGTTCCTTCAGTCGCGGGCCGACTTGCGCTGCAATCCAGCGATCACGATCGGTCAGCGGTTGCGGGCGACCACTACCACCCGCAGCAAGGTTGCCACGTGTTTCGCCTGCCATCGGCACGCGAGCGAGGCAGTAGGGAACGGGTTCGCCATCCACCATCAGGATGCGCTTGTCGCCGTCCTTGATCGCGGGCAGATAGCGTTGCGCGACGATGGTGGTCTGGCCGTTGTTGGTCAGCTGCTCCAGCACCGCGCCGAGATTCATGCCATCAGTGCCGACGCGAAAGATACCAGTGCCGCCCATGCCGTCGACCGGCTTGTAGATCACGTCGCCATGTTCCTTGTGGAACGCGCGCAGCGTCGACATGTCACGAGAGAAGAGTGTCGGCGGTGTGCACTGCGAGAACCACGCGGTGAACATTTTCTCATTGCAGTCACGCAGGCTGCGCGGCTTGTTGGCCACCAGCGCGCCCTGGTCTTCGGCGCGTTCCAGGATGTAGGTGGCGGTCACGTATTCGAGGTCAAACGGCGGATCCTTGCGCATCAGGATCGCGTCGAGTTCACCCAGCTTGACGGTTTGCGCTTCGCCGGTGAATTCGAACCAGTGTTTGGTGTCGTCAAAAACTTTTAGCGGACGGACGCGCCCCATGGCGACGCCATCGCGTAGCCAGAGGTCCTGCATTTCCAGATACTGCAATGCCCAGCCGCGTTTCTGCGCTGCGAGCATCAGCGCCAGCGTGGTGTCCTTGTAGGGCTTGATGTGGTCGATGGGGTCCATCACGACCCCCAGTGTTCTGGCTTTGCTCATTAGAAGGCTCAATTGCCGTTCTTGCTGTCGGCTTCGATTTCGCGGGCCGCTGCCAGTGCCGCCAGACGTGCGACGACGCCATAGGCGTAGAAGCGGTTGGGGCGGTCGTCTGGCCCGCAGTTGGGATCCGGATGGGTGCAGGGCGTTTCAAAGGCCAAGGGTTCAAAGCGCATGCCCGGCGCATTGAGGTTTTCCTGGGCGCCACGCTGGTTGTTGAGGCGGTAGAAGCCACCGACCACGTACTGGTCGATCATGTAGACCACCGGTTCAGCGGTGGCCTGGTCTTCGCCCAGTTTTTCGGTGGTGTGGACGCCTTCCTGGATGATGGCGCCGGTGACATCGTTGCCTTCCTTGGCGCTGCTCATATGAGTGCGGGCCTTGCGGTTCATGTTGCGCACGTCCTCGGCGCTGCGTGCGGTCATCACGCCCATGCCGTAGGTGCCGGCCTCGGATTTGATGATGACGAAAGGCTCATCCTTGATGCCGTACTCGTCGTACTTGGCCTTGATGTCTTCCAGCAGCATTTCGATATTGGAGACCAGGCATTCCTCGCCTTCGCGCTTGGCAAAGTTGATCTGGCCGCAGTTGCGGAACAGCGGGTCCACCAGCCAGGGGTCAATGCCAATGTGCTCGGCAAAATCCCTGGCGACATCGCGATAAAGGCCGAAGTGACTCGATTTGGTGCGTGCGTGCCAGCCCAGGCCCATCGGCGGGATGATGTCCTGCTCAATGTCTTCCAGGATCGCGGGAATACCGGAGGAAAGATCGTTATTGAGCAGGATGGAGCAGGGGGTGAAGTCGCCAACGGAGACATAGCCGGCGTCACGGATGATCGGCTCCAACAGCAATTTGCGGCCAGAAATCTCCAGGGTGATTTCGGTCGGCTCGGTAATGTCAGGAATCAGCGTGCCGATGTGTACGCGGTATCCGGCTTTTTGAATCAGGCTGAACAGTGTCGCGACATTTTCCAGATAGAATTTATTGCGTGTGTGGTTCTCGGGCACCAAAAGGATGCCTTTGGCGGTCGGACAAACCCGTGCAATAGCGGTTTGCAGCGCTTGCACGCAAAGTGCTTCAAAAGCAGGATTCAGGTTGTTGAAGCCGCCGGGGAACAGATTGGTGTCGACCGGAGCCAGCTTGAAGCCCGCGTTGCGCAAGTCCACCGAGCTATAGAACGGCGGCGAGGTCTTGAGCCACTGCGAGCGGAACCAGGCCTCGATATCCGCTGATTTTTCGAGCAGGGTGGATTCCAGCTTCAGCAGCGGGCCACTTTGAGCCGTAACAAGGTGCGGAACGGGACTTTGCATAGGTTCGCCTTATTTTAGTGTGCGCATGGTAGCGCAATGATCTGGTGGCGTAAGCTGTGGGCGGATAGGCATAAATCAAGGACTGTGTTACAAAACACTCTATAAAAAAGCAGGCCACAGAATACTTTAGGGGGTAAGGTGTCCACTCAAAACCAGGACTCAGCAAAAGTCATGGTCATCGACGATAGTCAGACCATCCGCCGTACCGCGGAAACATTACTGACACGCGAAGGTTATGCAGTGATTACGGCCCAGGATGGCTTTGAAGCACTCGGTAAGATTGCTGACCATCAGCCGGATATTATTTTTATCGACATCATGATGCCGCGCCTGGATGGTTATCAGGCCTGCGCGCTGATCAAAGGCAATCCCCGGTTCGCCAAGACCCCAGTGATCATGCTGTCGTCCAAAGACGGACTGTTTGATCGTGCGCGTGGCCGGATTGTCGGCTCCGACGAGTATCTCACCAAGCCGTTCACGAAAGATGAACTGATCGGCGCGGTCAAAGCTCACGCGAAGAAGTAGTTGCCTCTGCATCCATGAGCGCAGAAATTCGAGCGTTACGAGACGATCCCTTTGAACAGTTGTTGCGGCTGGAAGCGCGCATGCGCGCCGCCCGCCTTGATGTTGCCGCGGGCCAGGCCCAGACCTGGAGTGGCCTGGGTTTCCGCATTAATGATGCCTGGATGGTCGCGCCGCGTGATGAAGTCCGCGAAGTGATCATGCCGCCGCGCATGACCCGTGTGCCTAACGTGCGCGCATGGCTGCTGGGAGTGGCCAATGTCCGTGGCTCCCTGCTGACGATCATCGATCTGCGCCAGTTTCTTGGTATGCCATCACTTGAACAGCAGCGCACCCAACGCGTGCTGGTATTCAACTCGGAGCGTTTTCCCGCAGGTTTCCTGGTGGATGAAGTCGCCGGACACCGCCAGTTTGTTCCCAACGAACAACGCCGTGAGATCGTCGGCGGCGCCGGCAATTTTGCACCTTATCTATTGAGTGCCTTTGTGCGCGATGGCCAGCCCTGGCTCGCCATGAGTCTGCACAAGGTCGCTGGCAGCGATAACTTCAAGCACGCCGGCCTATGAATTTCGATCGAACTGCCACCTTTAATAGCGGCCTGCATTGGGTTCGCTCTGAATTCGACCAGAGCCTGACGCGCGCGCGCACGCTGATCGAATACCACATCGAAAATGCCGACGACATGTTGCCCTTGCAACAAGCGTTGGTGGAACTGCATACCCTCCGCGGCACCGCCAGCATGATCCAGTGCCTGGGCGTTGCCACGGTTGCGGAAGAAATGAAGAAGGTCCTGCATGAGGTCATGCAGGGCCGTATTCAGGAGCCCGAGCCCGCTTACTCGGCATTGCTGGGAGCATCGGTACAGCTGTCGGATTACATCGACGCGCTGGCCTCCGGCATGGACGATTCCGTGCTGATCCTGCAGCCGGTATTGAGCGAGTTGCGTCTATCGCGTGGCCAGCCCCTGGTGACCGAGCTTGAGTTGTTCGCCGCGCAGTTGGGCGCGCTTGATCACGGCAAGTCCTTGCTGGAAGTGACAACAACATCGGGCGATGCACAGGGCGAGGCGCGCAAGTTCCTGGCCGTGTTCCAGACCTCGATGTTGAACTGGCTCAAGGACAATACCGACGTCAATGTCTCCCTGGGTCGTATCGGCAAGATCGCGGAACAGATTGCAGCGCAGGCGGCGAATCCGGCCATCCATCAGCTATGGCGCGCAGTTGCTGCGATTGTTGAAGCACTGCTGACGCGGACTCTTGATGAGTCTCTGGATCTCAAGCGTGCCATGGGCGGCACCGGCCAGCAGATTCGCACCCTGGCTGACAAGGGCGAAGACGCTGCTGCCGCGAAGCTGGGCGATCTCAACTATCAACTATTGTTCTTCGTCGCGCGGTCCAGCGGGCAGGGCCCACGTGTTGGCAAGCTGCGCAAGGTGTTCAAGCTCGACAGCTATCTGCCCAGCGCGACGCAGATTGAAGAGCGTCGCAAGCGTATTCGTGGCCCGAGTATTGGCCTGCTGGCGCGCGTTGCTGATGAAGTCCGTCGTGATTTCACCCAGGTCAAAGACAGCATCGACCTCGCGGTGCGCGCAGGCGGCAAGGCCGGTGCAGGCCTTGAAGAAACCCGCGGCAGGTTGCAGCGCATCGCCAATACGCTGGCGACGCTGGGTTTGCCGGCGCTGCAGCGCGTTGTTGGAAACCAGGTCAAGCTGCTGGAAAGCCTGGAGGCGGATTCCAGTTCCACATCCTTGTGGATGGAGATTGCCACTTCGATCCTGCGTGTTGAGCTCAGCCTTGAAGATGCGCTGTTCCGTCAGGTCAATCGTCGCAGTGATGCCAATGCGCCTGAAATGGACGATGGAGTTCCGCATACGCGCGATCTTGCGGAAGGCACGGCGGCATTGCTGCGCGAATCGCTGGTCAATCTGGCGCGTCTCAAGGCGTCAGTCGATGCCTATGTTCGTGGCACCGACAGTGAGCCGCCGCTGGATGCGCCGCGGCTGCTCAAGGAAATCCACGCCGGTCTGCAAATGCTGCAGAACGAGAGAGCCTCGCAACTGGTTGCCGCGCTGGAAAATTATGCTGCGAGCCCGACGTTTGCGCAGCTGCGTGACACTCAGGTGCGCGTGGAGCGTTTTGCAGACGCGGTGGCTTCGATCGAATACTACATCGAAGCGATTCGTGATCATCTGCCCAATGCCGAGCTGATGCTCGACAGCCTGGAGCATTACGTCGAGCAGCTCGACGTCATCGTCGAAGCTCCTGTGGTTGAGACGTCGGAAGAGTTGCAGCTGGAAGCGCTTGAACCGGTTGAAGCGCCTGTTGCCGCTGCAGCGGCGATGATGCCATCGCCGGTGGTCGTGGTGGCGGATGATGTCGATCCCGAAATCCGTGACATCTTCCTTGAAGAAGCCAGTGAAGTGCTCAGCACCCTGGATAGCGCGTTGCCACGCCTGCGCCGTGATGCGCAGGACATGGATACGCTCACCACCGTGCGCCGCGCATTCCATACCCTCAAGGGCTCCGGCCGGATGGTGGGCGCGCAGCAGATTGGTGAATTTGGCTGGGCGGTGGAAAGCCTGCTCAACCGTTGCCTGGATGGTTCGGTCCCCGCGGGTCCGGTGGTGGTGGATACCGTCGTCGATGCGGTTGCCATGCTGCCGGGCTTGATCGAGAGTTTCCGCAATCGCACGGAGCCGGATGGCGCGCTGCAGGCCTTGATCGAGCGAGCCAACAATCTTGCCGAAGGCCGTGGTGCGCAAGACGCCGAAGAGCTGGACATGACAGCCATCTTCCGCGAAGACGCGCGCGAGAAGCTGGAGGCAGTGACGCAATGGCTTGAGAAGCAGGAGCGCGCATTCGAGTGGTTTGCGGTGGATGATGAGGTGGTGCGCTCATTCCATACGTTGCGCGGCGCTGCACATATTGTTAACGCTCCTTCGATCAGCGAGCTTTCCGGCGCCTTGGAAACCTATCTCGACTCCGCACGTGGAGCCGGGCTGGAGCTGCCACGCGCAGCCCTGGTTCTGATTGAGGATGCCGAGCAGACCCTGCGTCGCTGGGTGGATGAAATCGGTGCTGCTTCTGCAACGTCGCAGGATCTGACCCAGTGGTTGGAGCGTATTCATGCCCTCCAGGCAGAAGTGCCTGAACAGGCGCGACAGGCAACGGCAGATCGTCAGCTGGCAGAAATTTTCTCCAATGAAGCTTTCGACCTGATCCAGAAGATTGAAGAAACCGCCAAGGCCTGGGCCCGCGCCCCCGAGAACCTGCAAGGCGCCACCGAGATCAAGGCGCTGAGTCATACCTTGCTGGGCGCTGCGTTGATGTCGCAATGCAGCCCGGTTGCTGTGGCCGGCCGTGCGCTGAACCAGCGGATGGCCGAAGCGGCAAATGCTGCCATCAAGCCAGAGCCGGAGTTCTTCACCGCATTCGACAGTATTTCGGAAGGTTTCTACCAACTGCTGGATGCCTATCGCGACGGCAAGCTGGGCGAAGACAACAGCGCATTGCTGGCATCGATCGCCGCATTGCCGCTGCAAGCCAAGGTGGCTCCGCCTGAAGTCGTTGCGGTTGAACTTTCGCCGGCTGAACCGCTGGCGGTAACGGCAGTCGACGGCGAGGAAGTCATCGAGATGCCGCCCGTTGCTGAAAGCGAAGACGGCGCTGACCTGGGCATCACCGAGGATCAGGAACTCGCCCGGCTCTTCCTGGGCGAAGCGCGCGAGTTGCTGGAGCATCTTGATGCCTATTGTTCCGCCTGGGAAAGCAATCCATACAATCTGGATTCCGCTGCCGAAATCAAGCGTGTGTTGCACACGCTCAAGGGCAGTGCGCGAGTAGCGGGTTCGGCCGGTCTCGGCGAAGTGGCCCAGTACACTGAAAGTCTGGTGGATGGCGCTGTCAGCAGCGGCCATCCGGATTCCACGTTCTTCTCCCGCTTGCATCAGGCCAGCGATGGCTTGCATCGCATGCTCGCCGAGATGGAACGTGGCGATATTCCGAATGTCTCCACCCTGATGTCAGACATTGCGTCTGCTGCGCCCGTTGCAACGGTGGAGGCAGAACCGGCGGCAACCATTGATATGCCGATGCCGGTGGAAAGCATTGTGCAAGCGCCAGCTGCTGTTGTTGCCGCTCCGGCTGTGCAATCTGCAGATGACGAACTGGCGGAGATCTTCTCGGCTGAAGCCAGCGAGCTGCTGGAAGCATTGCAACAGAGCTTCAATACCTGGCAGCGCGACCCGCGTGATTTTGCGCCGGCGCGTGAAATGCAGCGCGCCCTGCATACCCTCAAGGGTGGCGCGCGCATGGCGGGACTTGAGGCCATGGGCGATGTCTCTCACGAGATGGAGACGCGCATTAATGCGCTTGAAGTCCGCGGCACTTCGGATGGTGCCGATTTGGTGCCGGTGGCGGCTGATCTGGAAACGCTGCATCACATGCACGATCTGCTGGCGCGCGGTGATGTGGCCAGCCTTCGTGGTGCTGGTGCGGTTGCCTCGGGTCCCAAGGTCGAGACTTACGACGAAACTTCGGTGATTGCCGGCGCAGCGCCTCTTGAAGTGGCGCCTGCTGTCGCAGCAGCGCCAGCGGTCCAACTGCTGGAGAATGGCTGGGATCCGATGCTGTTCTGGAAGCCGGAAGATGAGCAGGCCGGTTTGTCGGCGCTGCGTCGTGAAACCGCGCGTGTGCCGGTGGAAAGCCTTGACGCCATGCTCAATGAAGCCGGCGAAATCTCGATTTACCGTTCGCGCCTGGAAGAGCAGCACAGCGCCCTGCAGGCTCAGCTGAATGAAATGGTGCAGGCGGTTACGCGTGTGCGTGAACAGCTGCGCATGATGGATATCGAGACCGAAGCGCAGATCTCGGCGCGTGGTCGCGGGCCCATGGCCGAGCGCCAGGATCGTTATGCCGGTGATTTTGATCCGCTCGAAATGGATCGCTACACGCGCATGCAGGAACTTTCACGCTCGCTGTCCGAATCCGTTGGCGACTTGTCGAGCCTGCACACCACCATGGACGGGCTGGTTGGCGAAGCGGAAACACTGCTGTTGCAACAGGCGCGTATCAATACCGACGTGCAGCAGGGTCTGATGCGCACGCTGATGGTGCCGTTCTCGCGTCAGGTGGCGCGTTTGCAGCGCGTGGTGAAACAGGCGGCGCAGGACAACGGCAAGCTGGCCGATGCGCAGTTTGAAGGCGTCGAGAGCGAGCTTGACCGCAATGTGCTTGAACGCATGACGGCGCCGCTCGAACACTTGATGCGTAACGCCGTGGTTCACGGCATCGAGGATCCGCAGACGCGCGTGGCGGCAGGCAAGGGCGCCACGGGTACGGTCAGTGTCTCCCTGCGCCGCGAAGGCACGCAGCTTCTGGTTGAGCTGCGTGATGATGGCAGGGGCCTGGATTTCGATGCCATTCGTCGCACCGCGATCAAGCGTGGCCTGATCCCGGCGGATGCGCAGGTGGCTGACGAAGACATCGCGCAATTTATTTTCGAAGCCGGTTTCTCGACTGCACAAAGGCTCACCCAGGATGCCGGTCGCGGCATCGGCATGGACGTGGTGGCTGCGGAAGTGAAGCAGCTTGGCGGTACGCTCGAAATCGGTTCCGAGACCGGCAAGGGTGCGCGCTTCCTGATTCGCTTGCCCTTGAACCTCGCGATCTCGCAGGCCCTGCTGGTTTCGGTCTCCAATGAAATGTACGCGATTCCCTTGCCCAGCATCGAAGGCATTGCGCGTATTCCACGTGATCAGCTCGACTCTTTCTACAGCGAGGAAGGCCCGACCTACGGTTATGGCGGCCATGAGTATCGCGTGCGTTATCTCGGTGATTTCATCGGCGCGCCGCGCGATGTGCCCAAGGAGGGCAAGACGGTCAGTGCCATCCTGGTGCGCCTGGGTGAAGGCCTGGGCACGCAGGATCGCCGCATTGCCGTGGTGGTGGATGCGTTGCATGGCAATCGTGAAGTGGTGTCCAAGGCCGTAGGCCCGCTGGTGAGTTCCGTGGTGGGCGTGTCCAGCGCCACGATCCTGGCTGATGGTCGCGTGGTGTTGATTCTTGACGTGCCAGCGTTGACGCAGGATCGCACCCGCCGTGCCCTGATCACCTTGGCGGCCGGCAAGAACGAAACCGTTAGCGCCGATGCCGATACGCGCGAATTGATCATGGTGGTGGATGACTCCATCACGATCCGTCGTGTCACCGAACGTTTGCTGCTTAAGCACGGCTATCGTGTGTCGACGGCCAAGGATGGTCTCGACGCGATGGCCAAGCTGCAGACCGAAAGCCCGGTGACGGTGCTGCTCGATATCGAAATGCCACGCGCAGACGGTTTCGAAGTGGCTGCCTTTATCCGCAACAATGAACGTATCCGCAAGGTGCCGATCATCATGATTACCTCGCGCTCTGGCGATAAGCACCGCGAGCGTGCCTTGCAGATCGGCGTCAACCGCTATCTGATCAAGCCATACCAGGAAGACCAGCTGATCTCCGAAGTACGTGGCGTGCTTGAGGAGACCAACGCATGAACGATCAAATCTATGCGGTGCTGATGGCGCTGGAAGGTGACACCTTGCTGTTGCCGAATGCCGCGGTCATCGAAGTGATTTCGCGCGACACCGTGCGTCCGGTGGAGGATTCCCCAGCTTGGCTGGTGGGCAATTACGAATCCAATGGCCGCCGCGTGCCGGTGGTCAGTTTCGAGGTGCTCAATGGTGGGCAGTTACCGGAAACGGCACGGCGCTCGCGCGTGGTGCTGCTGCATTCGGCTGGCAAGCATCTTGAGGCTCACGCGATTGGTGTGCTGACCCAGGGTTATCCCCACCTGGTGACTCTCAACCGCAATGCGATTGCTGCGACACCGCTGCGCCACTCCGATCGTGAGGATCTGGTGTTGTCGCGTGTGCGCATTGCCAGTCAGGAAGCGGTGATCCCGGATATCGAAACCATCGAGGCCGATTTGCTGCGTCTCGATATGGCGGGTTCTGCTGCCTGATCTCTGGGATCGGTTAGCCGCCTTGCGGCGTAACGGTGGCGGTTCTGACTGAGGTTTTTATTCCGCGCTGAAGCGCGGGTAACTTTCTTTGATTAACATCAAAGAAAGTCACCAAAGAAAACGTTTCTAAAAGCAAAGCCACTCTTGCCGGTTTCGGGCGTATAGCCAGCATGACAGTGGGCTTCATTCCTCAGTATGTAAAAGTGATAGCGGCGCTTTTGTGCCGCATTTCGAACAGCAGCCAGCAATCGTTTTTGCTCCCTACGCGGAAAGGCAAAAGTGGCTTTGCTTCTAAAGGTGCTTTCTTTGGGTTACGTTTCTTTGCACCAGCAAAGAAAGGTAACTCGCGCTGCAGCGCGAAACACGTCACTTCAATCAGCGCAGGCAGTCGCCACGCCGCAAGGCGGCGCACCAACCATCAGTGTGAAGGGTAAAGTCGTAACCAACTCAAGTGCCGGTTTGGCTAAGCGCGATAAGCACTCAGGAAGACGTCGACGACATCGGCTGTGTGCTTGCGCAGTTCGCTGGCCGGTGGCCGTTGCTCACCCATGATCACGCGCATGTGCTGATCGCCGCGCAGCATGCTGAAGAAGTGGTTGCCCGCACGCTGGCGATCACGCACCTTCAGTTCACCATTGCGAACCGCCGCAGCAAGCAGTTCATCAAACTGGTCCAGCGTTCGCTGGGGGCCGGCCGCGTGAAACAGACGGCCGAGTTTGCCGGTTTGCCGTGCTTCGCCCGCCATCATTCGATAGAACTTGACGGCTTCTTCGCTGAATAGCAGTTCGATGAACGCGGCGCCAATCATGAGCAGACGCTGACGCAGGGGAAGGTCGCTGGCGGGGTCGTAGAGCGCATCGGGCGCATGTTCTGCGCATTTGGCAACCACGCACTGCTGGAACAGGTCTTCCTTATGGCCAAAGTGGCTGTAAAGCGTGAGCTTTGAAACTCCCGCATTCCTGGCAATCGCATCCATGCTGGCGCCTGCATAGCCCTGCTCGACAAACAACTCCTTGGCGGATTCGAGAATCGCCAGTCGTTTGTCCAAATCCTTGGGGCGGCCGCGTTTGGGCGGTGGTTTTTTCATGCGAAATCGTGTGCTTGGGGGTCATGCATGGTTGCCACGATAACGCCTCGCACATTAATAAACCAGTCGGTATAGTATAGAAGCTGCCATAAATACTGATTCTGCGTCCCTCCAGGAACTCGCCATGCGGTTATCCCTCGCTGTGTCTCGATTGAGTCTTCCCGCGGTATTCCTGCTAGGCGGCCTGGCGGCCTGTTCCAAGGCGCCCGAGCAGGCGGTGCAGGTGCACCCAGTCGTGGTGGAGCACGCGCAGGCGCTGACCAGCGAATCCGGCGAGATTTTCCCGGGCGCAGTGCATGCGCGCGAGGAGGCGGATCTGTCGTTCCGCATTCCCGGAAAAATTCATGCGCGCAGCGTGGATGCCGGTGCCGAGGTGAAAGCGGGCCAGGTGCTGGCCACGCTGGATCCGGAAGACAACAGGCTCAATAGCGAAGCTTCGAAGGCGGCCGTGACCGCGGCGCAGGCTGACCTGAAACTGGCGCAAGCGGATTTGCAGCGCTATCAGGAACTGCTCGGCAAAGGTTTCGTCAGCGCGTCCATGTTCGAGCAAAAGCAGAACACGCTGGATCTGGCCCAGGCGCGTCTTGACCAGGCTAAATCCAATTACGCCGTGGTTAACAACCAGATGGCTTACACCAGCTTGAAGGCGACCAAGTCCGGACTGATCACGGCCGTGCTCGCTGAAGCTGGGCAGGTCATCGCCGCAGGCCAGCCGGTGTTTCGATTCGCTGCCGATAATTCGCGCGAAGTCGTGATCAGCGTGCCGGAAGGTCGCGTGAATGCCCTGCGTTCTGCTCCCAAGCTTGGTGTATCGCTGTGGGCCAATCAGGGCAAGATGTATGAAGGCCGTGTGCGCACGATCAATATGCAGGCCGACCCCAGCACCCGCACGCACGAGGCACGCGTTTCGATTATTGGCAGTGACGATGCCGTGCAACTGGGCATGACGGCCACGGTTTACATGGGCGCTCGCATCGAAGCCTCGGTATTCCAGGTGCCGCTCTCGGCCGTCGCGCAGGTCGACAACAAGCCGGTGGTCTGGACCGTCAGCACGGATGGCAAGGCGCATCAGATTCCGGTGACGGTACTGCGCTACGTCGAAGGCTTTGCGGTGGTCAGCGGTGCGCTGACCCCAGGCATGCCACTGATCAGCGCAGGCGTTCAGCTCCTGGTTGAAGGCCAGCCAGTCAAAGCGATGGAACGTCATCGCGAGGTCAAGCCGTCGTGAGTGCCGGACGTTTCAACCTCTCCGAGTGGGCGCTCAACAACCGCAATATCGTTGTCTACCTGATGGTATTGCTGGGCTTGGCGGGTGTCTGGGCCTATCTCAATCTCGGGCAGTCGGAAGATCCGCCGTTCACTTTCCGCATGATGGTGATCAAGACCTATTGGCCTGGCGCCTCGGCGCATGAGGTTGAGCTTCAGGTCACTGACCGGATCGAAGAGAAGCTGCAGGAACATGAGCAGCTGGATTACCTGAAGAGCTATTCCAAGCCGGGCGAGTCGCTGGTGTTCTTCGTTGCCCGCGAGGATTCCGGCATGAAGGACATGCCGCAAACCTTCTATCAGGTGCGCAAGAAGGTCAGTGACATCAAGCAGAACCTGCCGCAGGGTGTGATCGGCCCATTCTTCAATGATGAGTTCGGCGACACTTTTGGCAACATCTATGCGCTGACCGGCAAGGACTTCAGTCCGGCTGAGCTCAAGGAATATGCGGACAAGATCCGCGCGCGCCTGCTGCGCATCAAGGACGTGGCGAAGGTTGAATTCTTTGGCGTGCAGGATGAAAAAATCGAAGTGCGCCTCGACAACATCAAACGCGCGCAGCTGGGCGTTCCGCCGCAGCTGATCTTCGATACGATCCAGCAGCAGAACAACATCAACAGTGCGGGTGCATTCGAGACCACTACCGACAGCATTTATCTGAGAACCACCGGTGCATTCAAATCACTGGATGACATCCGCAATGCGCCGCTGACCTACAAGGGCCGCACGCTGCGCGTGGGTGATGTGGCGCATGTTTATCGTGGCTATTCGGATCCGGCAGACCCACGTGTGCGCTTCAGGGGACAGGCTGCCATCGCCATTGGTGTCTCGATGGATACCGGCGGCGACATCATTCGCCTCGGCAAGGCGCTGGATGACGAGTTCGCGCAGATCCAGTCCGAATTGCCCTTGGGCCTGAGCCTGGATCGCGTGGCCGATCAGCCACGCGCGGTGAAGCACGGCGTCAATGAATTTGTACGCTCACTGGCGGAAGCAGTCGTCATCGTGTTGCTGGTGAGTTTCTTCTCGCTGGGCTATCGCCCAGGCCTGGTGGTGGCGCTGACGATTCCGCTAGTGCTGGCCACCACCTTTGCCGCGATGAAGTATTTCGACATCGGCCTGCACAAGATTTCGCTGGGCGCCCTGGTGCTCGCGCTGGGCCTGCTGGTGGATGACGCGATCATTGCCGTCGAAATGATGGCGGTGAAAATGGAGCAGGGCTGGGATCGCGTGAAGGCCGCGGCGTTTGCCTATTCCAGCACCGCGTTCCCCATGCTGACCGGCACGCTCGTCACGGCTGCGGGCTTCCTGCCGATTGCGACCGCAAAATCCGGCGTCGGCGAATACACGCGATCCATCTTTGAGGTGGTCACCATCGCCTTGCTGGTGTCGTGGGTCGCGGCGGTGATCTTCGTGCCTTACCTGGGCTACCGTTTATTGCCGAATCATCACAGCGATAGCGTTGTGCCGGGTTCGCATGATCCATACCAGACCAAGTTCTATCGTCGATTCCGTGCGCTGGTGGCCTGGTGCGTCGATCGTCGCTGGACCGTCATCGGCATCACGGTGCTGAGCTTTGTGCTGGCGGTCGCCGGATTCGGCCTGATTCCGCAACAGTACTTCCCGGCGTCAACGCGTCTGGAATTGCTGGTTGACCTCAAGCTGAGCCAGGGCGCCTCACTGGAAGCTGCCGATGCCGCCGCCAAGCGACTGGAAAATATCCTGAGCAAGGAAGAAGGCATGGACAACTACGTGGCCTACATCGGCACGGGTGCGCCGCGTTTCATCCTGCCGCTGGACCAGCAGCTGCAGTCGGATAATTTTGCGCAGTTCGTCTTGACCACCAAGAGCTTTGAAGACCGCGAACGCATCCGTGCGCATCTCCTGAGTGTTTTCCCCGAGCAGTTCCCGGATCTGCGCACACGCGTATTGCGTCTGGAGAACGGCCCACCGGTCGGTTACCCGATCCAGGTTCGCCTGAGCGGCGACGATCCCAAGCTGCTGCGCGAGTACGCCAGCAAGATTGCCAATGTGGTCCGCGACAACAAGAGCGTGTCCAACATCCACCTGGACTGGGAAGATCCGATCAAGGTGGTACGTCTGGTCATTGATCAGGATCGCGCTGGCGCACTGGGGGTGAGTTCGCAATCGGTTGCGCAGTTCATGAACAACTCCTTGATGGGTGGCCAGATCACGTTCATGCGTGAGAAGAACAAGCTGATCCAGGTGCTGTTCCGCGGGCCGCCGGATGAACGCGCGCGCCTGTCGTATCTGGATAACACGGCGATCCCGCGTGCGGATGGCAGCAATATTCCGCTCAACCAGATTGCGCACTTCGAATACGATTTCGAGGACGGCATCATCTGGCGCCGCAATCGCCTGCCCACCATTACTGTTCGCGGCGATATCTATGGCGAGGCGCAAGCCGCGGCCATCATGACCCGGCTGGAACCCCAGTTGGAAACCATCCGCAAGCAATTGCCACCGGGCTATTTGCTGGAGAACGGTGGAACAGTCGAAGAAAGTGCCAAGGGCCAGGATTCGGTGAATGCCGGCATGCCGCTGTTCGCGATCGTGGTGTTTACAGTGCTGATGCTGCAGTTGCGCAGCTTCTCGCGCGTATTGATGGTGGTGCTGACCGCCCCGCTGGGTGTGATTGGCGTCTGCATCAGCATGCTGCTGACGGGCCAACCTTTCGGTTTCGTCGCGATGCTCGGCACGATTGCCTTGTCCGGCATGATCATGCGTAACAGTGTGATTCTGGTGGATCAGATCGAACAGGATATTGCGGCCGGACATGACGCTTACAACGCGATTGCCGATGCCACCATGCGTCGTCTGCGACCGATTGTGCTGACCGCGCTGGCCGCCGTACTGGCGATGATTCCGTTGACCCGCAGCGAGTTCTTCGGTCCGATGGCCGCTGCCATCATGGGCGGCTTGATCGCAGCGACCCTGCTGACCCTGCTGTTCCTGCCTGCGCTGTATGCGGCCTGGTTCAAGGTCCGGCGCGTCTGAGAATAGTTCTGAATGACACTACGCCCTGCAACTCAGCAGGGCGTAGTCATTTTGGGCGGACACCCGTGTATGCTTCGCCTGCGCGCAGGCAGCGCGCTCTCAAAAGAACGGTTTCATGGCTGCTCCATCACTGACTCGCTACGCATGGCTGTCGATCGCTGCAGCGATCCTGACCATGTCCCTCAAGCTGGTGGCGTGGCAGCTGACCGGATCAGTGGGCCTGTTGTCCGATGCGCTGGAGTCGCTGGTCAACCTTGGTGGCGCGGTGATGGCCCTGCTGATGCTGCGTATCGCAATGCAGCCGCCGGACAGCGATCACGCTTATGGCCACAGCAAGGCAGAATATTTTTCCAGCGGCTTTGAAGGCATGCTGATCCTGATCGCCGGTGGCCTGATCATCTGGCAGGCCGTGCCCAGCCTGTTCAATCCCCACGTATTGCAGCAAGCCTGGATCGGCCTCGCCGTGTCCGCGGCGGCGGCGGCCGTCAACCTTGTCGTGGCGTTGATTCTGAGAAAGGCCGGGCGTCAGTACCGTTCGATCACGCTGGAGGCGGATAGCCATCACCTGATGACGGACGTCTGGACCTCCTTGGGCATTCTGATCGGCGTGGCGTTGGTCGCCATCACCGGCTGGCAAATGCTGGACCCGCTAATCGCCATTGCCGTCGCGCTGAATATCCTGTGGACGGGCTTCAAGCTGTTGCGCGAATCCGCTAATGGCCTGATGGATGCGGCCTGGGACGACGAAGACCTGTCCACGCTTGAGGGCGTGCTGAAGGAATTCAGCGGCGCTAGCACCCAGTTCCACGCCATCCGCACGCGTCGCGCGGCTGCGCAGCGGTTTGTCTCCTTCCATTTGCTGGTGCCGGGTGCCTGGCCGGTGCAGCAGGCGCACGAGCTGGCAGAGCGGGTGGAAGCACGCCTTTCGGAATTGATGCCCGGCGTGACGGCGATTTCGCATATCGAACCGATCGAAGATCCGGCGTCTTACGCCGATGCCACTCACGGTGTGCTGGGGATTATCCCGTCCCGACACAGCTGAGTCGGGTGGCTTACGTCGCCAGGGCTTGGGCCACTGCCTTGCGCAAGGCGGGCAGCACTTCGGCATCAAACCATGGACGATCACGCAGCCACCGCGTATTGCGCGGCGAAGGGTGTGGCAGCGGAAAGAATCCCAGCGCGGCAAAGTCCTGCCAGCGGCGCACGGTGTCTTCGAGATTCTCCTTGCCGACGCTGAGGTAGCGCTGTTGTGCGTAACGACCAATCAGCAGCGTCAGCCTGACCTGCGGCATGAGTGCGCGGAGGCGAGGGTGCCATAGTGGTGCGCATTCTGGTCGGGGCGGAAGATCGCCACCGGTGCCGCGACCGGGGTAACAGAACCCCATGGGCACAAGGCCAAAGCGATCCAGGTTGTAGAAGGCTTCGCGATCAGCCCCGAGCCATTCACGCAGGCGGTCGCCGCTGGGATCATTCCAGGGAATGCCGGTTGCGTGAACGCGGGTACCGGGAGCCTGGCCAGTGATCAGCACACGCACCTGTTCATCAACACGGATGACTGGATGCGGACCCAGCGGCAGATGCTGCGCGCAGACCGTGCAAGCGCGGACTTCATTGGCGAGCAAAGCCAATTTCCCGCGTGGGTTGCGTGGGCCATTCTGGTCTATCATTTGCCCATCATGACGACCAAGAACAACGCAGGCAAACCCATCGTCCGCTGCTCCTGGGCAGATCGTACGCCGCTGGAAATCATCTATCACGACAATGAATGGGGAGTGCCTGAGCGTGATGACCGTGCCTTGTTCGAGTTCCTGATTCTGGAAGGCGCGCAGGCGGGTTTGTCGTGGAGCACGATCCTCGCCAAGCGCGAGGGCTATCGCGCGGCCTTTGACGATTTTGATGTGCAGAAGGTTGCGCGCTACACCGACGCGAAGCTGGAGAAACTGATGCTGAATCCGGCCATTGTTCGCAACCGGCTCAAGATTGCATCGGCACGCACCAATGCCAAGGCCTTCATCAAGGTGCAGCAGGAGTTCGGAAGCTTCTCGGCCTACTACTGGGCCTTCGCCAACAACAAGCCCATCATCAATCACTTCAAGACGATGAAAGACGTGCCACCAAAAACCGAACTGTCGGATCGCATCAGCAAGGATCTGCTCAAGCGCGGGTTCAAGTTTGTCGGCAGCACCATCATCTATGCCTACATGCAGGCCACCGGCATGGTCAACGACCATCTCACCAGCTGTGATTGCTACAAGGCGCTAGGCGGAAAGAAGGCATGACCCTGCGCACGATTTCCACCGATCTTTTGACCGGCCTGGCCGCACAGGCGGATTCCAGCCCGCGCCTGCGCACCAATTTCAATTTTCATGAAGGTGCCGAATCACTGGTGCAGCGCCTGATCATCCAGATGAAGCGTGGTACCTACATCCGCCCGCATCGTCACTATGAAATGAACAAGTGGGAGATGACGCTGGCCTTGAGTGGGGCTTTCGAAATCGTGATTTTTGAAGACGATGGCACGCTGCGTGAGCGTGTTCGTCTGGAACCGAATAGTTCGATCGTTGCGTTGGAGCTGTTGCCGCAAACCTGGCACAGCTACATTCCGCTGGCGGATCACGCGGCCTTCTTCGAATTGAAAGAAGGTCCTTATGATGCTGCGCGCATCACCCAGTTCGCGCCGTGGGCGCCTGCTGAAGGCGAGGCAGGTGTGTCTGCGTACCAGGCCTGGTTGGCGACGGCGCAGCCGGGACAGCGTTACGCTGGGTGAATCTTATGTAGGAGCGCCTCTTAGGCGCGATGCTCCTGGAGCAATCGCGCCTCTGTGGGCTCCTGCGCATCCATGCGCTTGCCCACATACCGTTCATCCTGAACATAAGAGGCGCTCCTACAATTACAGCATGCGCCAGCGCTGACCATCCTTGGAGTCTTCCACCAGAACACCCTTGGCCTTGAGCTCATCGCGAATGCGATCAGACTCGGCCCAGTTCTTGTTCGTGCGGGCAGTGAGGCGGGCAGCAACCAGTGCTTCGATCTCATCCGGCGTAATGCCGCCAGCTGATGAAGGCGATGCCGTTGCAAACCACTCCGCCGGTGTTTGCTGCAACAGGCCCAGAAGATGGCCAGCATCGAGCAACTGCGCCTTGATGCGTGCCTTGTCGGCATCGTTCTCAGCTTTGTTGGCGGCGCGAACCAGATCAAACAGTTCGGCTAGCGCCATCGGTGTGTTGAGATCGTCTTCCAGTGCAGCGATGAACGCTTCCGGTGCTGTAACGCCTTCTGCGGGTTTGATGTCGCCGAGGTCACGCAGCGCACCGTAGACACGATCGAGTTTCTTGCGCGCATCGCTGGCGACTTCATCAGTCCAGTCCAGCGGCTGGCGATAGTGGCCGGTGAGCAGCACCAGGCGAATCACTTCGCCGGGCAGGGCCTGCAACAGGTCCTTCACCAGCAAGACATTGCCGATGGACTTGCTCATCTTCTCGTGATTGACGTTGACGAAGCCGTTGTGCATCCAGAAACGCGCATAGGTTTTGCCGCCGTGCGCGCAGGTGCTTTGGGCGATCTCGTTTTCGTGATGCGGGAAGATCAGGTCATGGCCGCCGCCATGGATGTCGATGGTCTCGCCGAGTACGGCTTCCGACATCGCCGAGCACTCGATGTGCCAGCCCGGGCGGCCGCGGCCCCAGGGGGAATCCCAGCCCGGCAGTTCAGGCGGTGAGGGTTTCCACAGGACGAAGTCGCCGGCGTCTTTCTTGTAAGGAGCAACTTCAACGCGGGCACCGGCGAGCATCTCGCGGGTATCGCGCTTGGACAGCTTGCCGTAGTCCGGGTACGAGGGCACGTTGAACAACACGTGGCCTTCTGCTGCGTAAGCATGGCCGGCAGCAATCAGGCTCTCGATCATCGAAATGATCTGCGGCAGATGCTTGGTGACGCGCGGTTCGTGCGTGGTGGGTTCAACGCCGAGTGATTGCAGGTCCGCGTGATAGGCAGCGGTATAACGGTCGGTGATCACGCTGATATCGACGCCTTCCTTGGCAGCGGCGGCATTGATCTTGTCGTCGATGTCGGTGATGTTGCGCGCGTAGTCGACGCGGCCAAAGCGGCGGCGCAGGACGCGGGCAAGGGTGTCGAACACCACTGGCGGGCGATAGTTGCCGATATGGGCGTAGCTGTAGACCGTGGGGCCGCAGACGTACATCGTCACCCGGTCAGGATTCTGCGGGACGAAGGCTTCTTTGCGGCCGTTTAAGGTGTTGTACAGTTGCATGGTCGTGGCGTTGGCGAAAAACCGCGCAAGCATAGCGCCTAAAGCCCACAAATCAACCGGATCGAACCCCTTGGAACAACGCCCGCACTACCGCAATGGCCGTTTTCACAATCGCTACTCCAGTGAGAGCCATGGGGCGATGCAGGCGATCAAGTGGCTGCCCGAGTTTCTGACACTGAAGCTGCCGAAGATCGATTTCACGGTACTTCGGCCGGACGTGGCCATGCTCAAGGCCAACCGCAGCCAGTCCAACCTGACCTGGATCGGACATTCCACCTTCCTGATCCAGATCAATGGGCTGAATATCATTACTGATCCGGTCTTCAGTAATCGTGCCTCGCCCTTCTCGGCGCTGGGGCCAAAGCGGATGGCGCCCCCGGCGATGGACTATCAGGAGCTGCCGTCGCTGGATATCGCCCTGGTCTCGCACAATCACTACGACCACCTGGATGAAAAGGCCGTACGCCGTTTGGCCAAGGATCATCCCAGGCTCATGTTCGTAGTGGCGCTGGGCCTGGCCAAGTGGTTCAAGCGCCGTGGCATTGATAACGTCATCGAACTGGACTGGTGGCAGGACGCCCCAGTGCTGGACACCCGGATCAGCGCTGTTCCGGTCCAGCACTTTTCCGGACGCGGTGCGCATGATCGCAATGCCACCCTCTGGTGTGGATTTATTGTTGAGACGGCGGGCAAGAAAATCTTCTTTGCCGGCGACACCGGTTATTCAAAAGACTTTGCCGATATCGGCGAGCGCTTTGCGCCAGTGGACCTGGCCCTGATCCCGATTGGCGCCTACGAGCCACGCTGGTTCATGCGCCCGGTGCATGTGGATCCGGGCGAGGCGGTCAAGATCCACCAGGATTTAAAGAGCCGCCAATCGGTGGCCATGCATTGGGGGACTTTCCAGCTGACGGCCGAGCCGGCCGACCAGCCGCCAAAGCAGTTGGCCAGTGAATTGACTGCTGCAGGAATCGTTGCAGACAAATTTTGGGTCTTTAAACATGGAGAGACGCGATCTTTCTAATGTGCTTTGTAGGCAGTAATCGTCTGATGAAATATCGCATTGATGCCATGCATTCAGACCTTGACAGCATTGCCCTAAAATGCCTCCGTGCGTAGGAAAAACGCTTGGTTTCATCTTGCAAAAATCAGTGCCATGAATGGAGCGGTAAAATTTATTGACGCTCAATTTTTCGCTTGATATAAAGCTGCGCACTCCGTCAGTCCATATTCCAGCAGGCTTCGCTCAGCGATGACCTGTTGTCGAAAAGTCGACGACATCTAGAAACGGAGCGGGGGACATTCGTTTCAAGCAAAATTGATGAGGGGATTGATTAGATGAATAAAACCGAACTGATCGCAGCCGTCGCAGACAAGGCCGACATCTCCAAGGCAGATGCGGCCCGTGCGATTGACTCGTTGGTTGAAGTGGTAGGCAAAGCGCTCAAGAAGAAAGACAAGGTCTCTCTCGTCGGCTTTGGCACCTTCATGGTTCGTGAGCGTGCTGCTCGTACCGGCCGCAACCCCAAAACCGGCGCACCTTTGAAGATCAAAGCCAGCAAAACGCCATCATTCAAGGCTGGTAAAGCGCTAAAAGATGCTATAAAATAGCTGTCTCAGTTGGGTTGTTTCAAAAACACAGCCTGGGGTGCTTAGCTCAGCTGGTAGAGCGTCGCCCTTACAAGGCGAATGTCGGGGGTTCGAGCCCCTCAGCACCCACCATCAAGATTATGTGGAGCGGTAGTTCAGTTGGTTAGAATATCGGCCTGTCACGCCGAGGGTCGCGGGTTCGAGTCCCGTCCGCTCCGCCATATAATGTAAAAACGGCCCCGAAAGGGGCCTTTTTTATTTCCAAGGCCTGCTTTTACAAGTTGGTTCTTGGACGAACAGTCATATCTCCCGAACGCATGGCCGCAGTCCGCTGTCTGTTGGCAGCCTAAGATGCACCCATGTCGCTGAGCCGGGAAATTTCGTGAACACTCATCTGTGCCGTCGCTTGATAAGGTTGCTGGTCATGACGTGCGTCTTGTTCGCCGGGATAGGCTCCGCACAGGCCCAGAGTAGTGCAGCAACCATCGCTCCTGAAATCGCACGTCCCGGCCTGCAGTGGTTCAACGTTGCTGCTCCGGTTCCCCTTGAAAAGCTCCGTGGACGGCTGGTCATCCTCGATTTCTGGACCGAAGGCTGCATCAACTGCATTCATATCATCCCGATCCTGCGCACGATCGAAGAGCGTTACCCGGACAAGGTGGTGGTGATTGGCGTGCATTCGCCCAAGTTTGCGCGCGAGAAAAGTGCCACCAGCGTGCAGGATGCCATCCGGCGTTACGAAATCCATCATCCGATCATCCATGACCCGGAGATGGAGCTTTGGCAGGCCTACGGGGTTGAAGCTTGGCCGACGCTGGTGTTTATTGGCCCAGACGGAAAGCAGCTGGGGCAGGTACAGGGGGAGCCGGAGCCGCATCGGTTCAATCGCCTCGTCATGGATTTGCTCAAGCAGTCTTCCGGGGATATCAAGCCACAGCGTCTGCTGCTCAAGCCGCTGGAGGCGGCATCGCAGGGTCGTTTCAGTTTTCCCGGCAAGCTGAAGCCGGTGCCAGGTGTGGCCAAGCGCTGGGCGCTGGCCGATGCCGGACACAATCAGATTGTCCTGCTGGATGACAAAGGCGCGGATGTGCGCCGCTTTGGCAGCGGCAAGGAAGGTTTTGCAGATGGCGCGGCAAACAATGCCAGCTTCAATCATCCGCAAGGACTGATTGCCAGCCCGGAAGCCCTCTATGTCGCGGATACGGGTAACCACGCCATCCGCAAAATTGATCTGCGGACGGGCAACGTTTCAACGCTGGCAGGTACCGGCCAGCGCGGCAAGAATCTGGGTGATGCCGCCTCCGGCAAGTTAACCGCGCTGGCCTCACCGTGGGACCTGGAGCTCAAAGGCCGGCAGCTTTATTTTGCCAACGCCGGAACGCATCAGATCGGCGTGCTCAATCTGGCCGACAACAAGGTGGCCATGTTTGCCGGCAGCGGCGCTGAAGAGCTGACCGATGGCTTCGCAAAAGAGTCCGGCTTTGCCCAGCCCAGTGGCCTGGCGCTTAACGCTGATGGCACTGAGCTTTATGTTGCCGACGCCGAGAGTTCGGCCATTCGCGTGATCACGACCGGTGCCAGACCCAAGGTTAAAACCCTGGTGGGTGCGGGACTGTTCGATTTTGGCCGTATCAATGGCGGCTTCAAGGCGGCGCGTTTGCAGCACCCCTTGGGAGTTGCCGTGAGTGGCCAGCAAATCCTGGTCGCTGATACCTATAACAACGCCATTCGCAGCCTGGATCTGGCGCAGGAGCAGGTCAGTGAATTTGATGGCGGCGTGTTTACCTGCGTTGATCCCACCTGCATCCCGACGCGTGAGCCTGCGGGTATTGCCATCGATGGCAAGGATCGCGTGCTGCTCGTCGATACCGGTAACCAGCGGATTGAAGAATACCGGCCATCCACCAAGACCTATCACACCTGGGCGCGCTGAAAAGGCCGGAATCGTGGGACAATATGCGCCATCGTCTGGCCATATAAAGAGCCCGCCCGCATGTTGAGAATTACCGAACTGACGCTGCCGATTGACCATCCGCCGGAAGCGCTTGCTCCCGCGATCCAGCAGCGCCTGCGTTTGCCTGACGGCGATCTGCTCGGTTTCACCGTTTACAAACGCAGCTACGATGCCCGCAAGAAGTCAGAGCTGAATTTTGTCTACACCGTCGACTGCGAGTTGCGTGACGAGGCGGCGATACGGGCCAAGTTCAGCGACGACCATCACATCGGTCCATCACCCGATACTTCATACAAGGTGGTGGCGACAGCGCCCGCCGGTTTCAGCAATCGCCCGCTGGTTGTTGGCTTCGGTCCTTGCGGAATTTTCGCGGCGCTTGCGCTGGCGCAAATGGGTTTCCGTCCGATCGTGCTGGAGCGTGGCAAGGCCGTGCGCCTGCGGACGCAGGATACCTGGGGCCTGTGGCGCAAGAATGTGCTCAACCCTGAATCGAATGTGCAATTCGGCGAGGGTGGTGCGGGTCTGTTCAGTGACGGCAAGCTTTACAGCCAGGTCAAGGATCCGAAATTCCATGGCCGCAAGGTGCTCAGCGAATTCGTGAAGGCCGGCGCACCGGAAGAAATTCTCTACGTCAGCAAGCCGCATATCGGCACCTTCCGTCTTACCGGCGTGGTGACGCGCATGCGTGAAGAAATTGAAGCGCTGGGCGGCGAGATCCGTTTCGAACAGCAGGTCACCGATGTGCTGATCGAACAGGGCCGCATGCGTGGCGTGGTACTGAAAAGCGGTGAAACGCTACAGGCAGATCACGTGGTTTTTGCGCTCGGGCATAGCGCGCGTGAAACCTTCCGGATGCTGCATGAGCGCCAGGTGTTCATGGAGGCCAAGCCCTTTTCGATTGGCTTCCGCATCGAGCATCCGCAGTCGCTGATCGACCGGGCGCGTCTCGGAAAATATGCAGGGCATTCCTTGCTGGGCGCGGCGGATTACAAGCTGGTGCACCACGCCAGGAATGGTCGCTCGGTCTACAGTTTCTGCATGTGCCCGGGCGGCACGGTGGTCGCCGCTACGTCGGAGCCCCATCGCGTGGTCACCAATGGCATGAGCCAGTACTCACGCAATGAACGCAATGCCAATGCCGGGATTGTCGTTGGCATTTCCCCGGAAGATTATCCGGGTGGCGTCAAGGCGGGGCCGCTGGCCGGCATCGCCTTGCAGGAGGAACTGGAATCACGCGCCTATGTTCTGGGTGGAGAAAATTACGAAGCGCCTGCGCAGCTGGTCGGTGATTTCATTGCAGCGCGACCGTCGACTGCCTTGGGCGAAGTCGAGCCTAGCTACAAGCCCGGCGTACGTTTGTGCGATCTTGCGCCGTCGTTGCCTGTTTACGCGATTGATGCGATCCGTGAAGCGTTGCCCGCCTTCGACAAACAGATCAAGGGTTTTGCGATGCCGGATGCCGTGCTCACCGGCGTCGAAACGCGCACCTCATCGCCGCTGCGGATGACCCGCGGTGAAAATTATCAAAGCCTCAACACGACGGGCCTATATCCGGCGGGTGAGGGCGCCGGTTATGCCGGCGGCATCATGTCGGCCGGCATCGATGGCCTGCGGGTGGCCGAAGCGGTGGCGCTCAGCCTCACCCAGGGGCGCTAGGCGCAGCGCAATCAAGCATTTGCCGCGTCTCACGGCGTGAGACGCGGGACTCCGGTATCCTGACCGGGTACTTTCCTCCATCCCTCCCGATGACTCTCACCGATAACGCCTTGCTATTACTGCTGGCGCTGTTTCTGGTTCTGCTTAACGGCTTCTTCGTGGCCGCCGAATTCGCCATCGTCAAGGTGCGACATACGCGGGTGGAGGATCTCAGCCAAATCCACGGCCTGCGCGGCCGCATCCTGCTGAAGGTGCATCGCAGCCTGGATTCCTATCTGTCAGCCTGCCAGCTCGGCATTACCCTGGCTTCGTTGGGCCTGGGCTGGGCGGGTGAGCCGGCTTTCGCACGCCTGCTGGAAATCCCCCTGAAGGCGCTGGGCTGGGACTCGGATCCAGAATCGACTCACCTGATCGCTTTCATTTTTGCGTTCGCGACGATTTCCTATCTGCACATCGTGTTGGGCGAGTTGGCGCCGAAGTCTGCCGCCCTGCGCATGCCGGAAGCGATGTCGTTGTGGACAGCAGTGCCGCTGTTCGCGTTCTACTGGCTGATGTTTCCCTTCATCTGGTTCCTGAATCACAGCGCCAACGCGGTGCTGCGCCGGCTTGGGCTGGATGTAGGCACTGGTCATGGCCATGAATCGCCGTATACGCTGGATGAATTGCGCCTGATCCTGCATCTTTCGCGCGGCGCCAGCGACGAAGAAAGAACGCCGGCCAGCGAACTCAATCATGTGCTCGCGCACACCACCGAGTTGCCAGAGCTGCACGCCAGCGATGTCATGCGTCATCGTCGTGAACTGGTGACGATCTCGTCCACCGATGATTTCGCCGCGCTGCGTCACCAGCTGCAATACCATCGCTACAGTCGTTATCCCTACGTTGATGAGAGCAGCGGTGAAGTGCTCGGGCTGTTGCACTTCAAGGACATTGCCTTCGAAGAGCCCGGCGCCGATTTTCATGCACGCTTGCAGCGGCACCTGTGGCCGGTGGAGCGCATCCGCGAGGACTCACCGATCAGCGATCTGTTGCGTAAGTTTCGCCACGGCGTTGCGCATCTGGCGCTGGTCGTCGATTTCGAGGGGCAGTCCATCGGTTTTGTGACAATGGAAGACGTGCTCGAAGCGGTGTTCGGCGAGATTCGCGACGAGCATGAGCTGACCCGTCCCAACCAGGTGCGTCGTGAGCCGCGCCGCCTCGAGGATGGCACTGTGTTGGCTCGTGGCGACACGCCCCTGTTCATGCTGGAGCGTGAACTGCAGGTCGAGATTCCAGAAAGCGAGTCGGTCAGTACCGTCACCGGCCTGCTGATGCAGCGCCTGGGTCGAGTGCCCGGTGCAGGGGACACTGTCGAACTCCAGGGTGGTTATTTCGCGGAGGTGTTGCGCACCAGCGGCGCGACGATTGAAGTCGTACACATCTCCAAGGGCGTGGTCCGCCCGAAATCGTAAACGCGTGGGCGATTGGATGTCTGCGCCGCCGCCTATTCTTTGTCCCCTCTGTCGTCTCGCGCTGGAGCGCGGCGCCAAAAGCTGGCGCTGCGGCAAGGGACACAGCTTTGATGTCGCGCGCGAAGGTTACGTCAACCTCATGCCGGTGCAGCACAAGCACAGCCGCGATCCGGGCGACGATCCGCAGATGGTGGCCGCCCGTCGTGAATTTCTGCAGGCCGGCCACTACCAGCCGCTGCGTGATGCCATGCTGGAATGCCTGGCGCCGTTGAAGATGCAGTCCCTGCTGGATGTTGGTTGCGGCGAGGGTTACTACACTGACGCTTTCACGCAAATTTCCGACGAAGTGTTGGGGCTCGACATCTCGCGTTCCGCCATTCGTTTGGCGGCCAAACGTTTTCCCTCTGTGACCTGGCTCGTTGCCAGCGGAGCGCTGCTGCCGCTGGCCGATGAATCGGTGGATGTGGTGAGCAACATCTTCACGCAAATGCATATCGGCGAGATGCAGCGTGTGCTCAAGCCCGGCGGTCATGTGCTGGTCGTGACGCCGGCGCCCGAGCATCTGTGGACGATCCGTGAGCAGCTCTTCGATGCTGTGAGAGCCTACAATCCCGGCAAGTTTCTCGCCGGTTTCGACAGCGGCTTCACTTTGCAGTCACAGCAATCGCTGCGTTTTCCCCTGAACCTGCAACAGCAGGGCCTGCGCCAACTCCTGCAGATGACACCCTATGCCTGGAAGGCCAAACAGGATCGCCGGACCGCGCTGGAAGCGCGCGAAACCTTTGCCACGGAAGCGGCGTTCACGCTGATGTTGCTGCGTAGCCGCCGCGTTTAACGGACGAATGCCTGTTCCCTGATCTTGATTCCCACTGGTTCGGGATTGCTCGACGTCAATAGTGTTGACACTGTTAATTTAACAGTGTTAACTATTTACATGGCCAGAAAAAAATTTCCTGAAAGCGTCCGTTCGCGCAAGCGCGACGACATCCTCGATGTCGCGATGTCGATGTTTGAAACCCAGGGTGGGCTGGAGGCCTTGAGCTTTCGCAAGCTGGCTAGCGAGATGAAGCTGAGCTACTCGGCGCCTTACCGCTATTTTTCGAGCAAGGACGAGTTGATCAATGCCTTGCGTGCCCGCGCCTACCGCTGGATTGAGCGCGAGATGCTCGACGCGATTGCCAATTTGGCCGAGCCGGAGAAGCAGCTCGAAGCACTGGCCGAGGCCTATGTCCGTTCCGGACTGAAGCAGCCGCATCGCTACGCCCTGATGTTCTTCAACCTCAATAACGAAGACTCGGTGCTCGAATCGCTGGAGCTGAAGGCTGCCAAGCGTGATTCCCTTGATGTTTGCACGCGGGTGATCGCGGAAGGACAACGCCGCGGCAAATTTCCCGTGGCCATCAATCCCCTGACTGCGGCACACCTGTTCTGGGCCGGCGCGCACGGACTGGTATCGCTGCAGGTGGCCGGGCAGTTCGTGATGGGTCGCGAGATCCGCGAACTGGTTCCCGCCATGATCCGTACCTTGCGCATGGGCATGGATCATTACAACGATGCGTCGAGCCTGTCGACGGAAGTCGTCGGCAAGATCACCAATCAAGGAAGAAAAGCATGACTGAATCCGCTCTGTCTCTGAAACGTCCTGTTGCGCATCCCATGCCCGTACCGCGCCAGATTGCCTTTGAATTCCCGGATGACCTGCAGCCGCACTGGAAGCCTTCGGACCCGGAGTTCTGCGCCATGGTCAACGGCGCTTCGATGTCGATGCCGTACCTCGAGCCCTTCCTGATCCGGACCATGCGCGAGGCCATGCAACTGACCGACGATGCGACCGTGCAGGACAGTGGCCGCGCCTTCAACATGCAGGAGCAGTATCACTACCAGACGCATCGCCGGTTCAATGAACTGCTGAAGTCAAAGCGCTACCCTGAGCTTGCGCAGCTGGAGCGCGACATGCAGGACTACTACCAGCGCCTGTCCAAGCGCAGTCTTCGCGTCCGCATGGCCTACGCCGCGGGATTCGAGTCGATGACGCTGGGCGTGACCGGCTGGTTGGTGGAAAATCGCGTGCGTCTTTTCTCCGGTGCAGATACGCGCGTTGCGTCCTTCATCGTCTGGCATTTCGTCGAAGAGTCAGAGCACAAGTGCGTGGCTTACGATGTCTATCAGTCGGCGTTCGGCAAGGGCATCGGCGGCTATTGGGCGCGCATGGCCGGTGTCTTTCATGGCTCGTTCAGCATCATGTGGTTTTCGATGCGCGGCTATAAATCCATCCTGCAGAAAGACGGGTTGTGGAACCGTTTGGGCTCGCGCTGGCGCCTGGCCCTGCACCTCGGCTCCTTTGTGCGTGCAATCGCGCCCTATGTGCTGCGCGCCGCGCTGCCCGGCCATGATCCGCGCAGTGAACGCGATCCACAGTGGGTGCTGGACTGGATCGCCGGATATGCCAGCGCGCCGCCGGGAGTGATCCCGCTGCTGGATACGGCGCATCCACTCATGCCGGTCCCGTTTCCGCCTTCGGCCCATCGCAATCCATCAGGGGGCGCTGCAAGCACATGAATGACGAACTGAAAAGATTGCGGCAACTGCTGATCGGACATGGCGCACTCCTCATTTTCTGCGCCGGCGTGGTGGGTTTTGGGTTCCTGTTCTTCCTGATCGGGCAGGTCAGGCTGTGGCCCATCCCTGGCGTCATTGACTACAAGATGCCCGGCACCTACGACGATTGGCGCATGGCGCACATGGAAGCAGTGGTGAACGGCGCCATCCTCTGGATCATCGCTGCGATCCTGCCTTTGCTGCCGTTCTCGATGGCCGGACTGCGTCGCGCCACTTACGGCATGATCGTGGTCGCCTGGACCTTCGTCATTGCCTCGATCATGAAGCCACTATTCCCCAACAGCCGCGGCATCGCCGCAAGCGACCTGGTCAGCAACAACATCGTGTTCGGCCTGTTCTACGTGGGAGTGCTGCTGGTGATGGCGATCATGTTGCTGATCGCTTATCGATCCTTTCGTGGCAGTGGTCATTCCTGAAGACCGGCTCTCCGAAAACAAAAAAAGACCGCGTTATGCGGTCTTTTTGTTTGATCTGGGATGTTTGGTCGGGGCGACAGGATTCGACAAATTTGCAGGAGCAAATTTGGACGCGCCTTAGGCGCGGCCCGCAGCGTAGCGAAGGGTTGGGCACAGGATGTGCCCGACAACCTGCGACCTCTGCCGCGCAAAGCGCGGCCAGCTTGCCGCGGGGCAACAAAAAAGCCTCCCGAAGGAGGCTTTGTCTGTAACCAAATTCTTGGTCGGGGCGACAGGATTCGAACCTGCGACCTCTTGCTCCCGAAGCAAGCGCTCTACCAAGCTGAGCTACGCCCCGATGGATCAGCTGACGCGCGCGTTGTTGTAGCGGGCCAGGTTGACCAGTGCGTTTTTGTGTGGCGAATCGGGAAGATCGCTCAACGCACTTTCCGCTTCACGGGAGTACCGTTCAGCGAGCGCGCGAGTGTACGGGATAGCGCCGGTCGATTCAACGGCTTTTAGCACCTCGGGGAGGTTCTCCAGCTTGCCTTCGATGATGGCGCTGCGGATCAGGGCAGCCTGCTCCGGCGTGCCATTTTTCATGGCGTGAATCAGGGGCAGGGTGGGCTTGCCTTCGGCCAGGTCGGTGCCGAGATTCTTGCCGCTGAGGCTGCTGTCGGCAACGTAGTCGAGCACGTCATCAACCAGCTGGAAGGCGACGCCGAGCTTGTGGCCATATTCGGCCATGCGGGCAATGCCTTTTTCGTCGGCATCGGCACTGATGGCGCCGAGCTTGGTGGCGGCTTCGAACAGGCGGGCGGTCTTGAGTTCGATCACGCGCATGTAGCGGGCTTCGCTGACTTCCGGATCGCCGACGTTCATCAGCTGAAGGACTTCACCTTCGGCGATGGCGTTGGTGGTGTCGGCCATCACGCGCATCACTTCCATGCGCTTGGAGTCGACCATCATCTGGAAGGCGCGCGAGTAGAGGAAATCCCCGGAGAGCACGGCGCCGGCGTTGCCCCAGACCGCGTTGGCGGTCTTGCGGCCACGGCGCAGGCCGGACTCGTCGACCACATCGTCATGCAGCAGGGTGGCGGTATGGATGAACTCGATGGTGGCCGCCAAAAGGACGGTTTCGTCGGTTTTGCTGCCCATGGCCCGGCCGGCCATCAGGACCAGGGCGGGGCGCAGGCGCTTGCCCCCAGCGGCGATAATGTAGCCGCCGATGTCATTAATAAGGGCCACTTCAGAGGAAAGGCGGGCGCGGATGGTGTCATCCACACGTTTCATATCGTCCGTGATGGGGGCTAGAAGTGCTTTGAGATCCATGGGATAGCCGGGAAAAAGTGCCGGGATGCTAGGGGTTGAGGCCTGAGCCGTCAATTACCACATTATTTTGTGACAAAGTCATTGACGATTCGAGGTCGGATCACTACAATCTCGCGCTCTTTCAAGGTCGGCGTGGCCGGCTACATAAGACATTGCGGAGTTAGCGAATGTACGCGGTCATTAAAACCGGCGGTAAGCAGCACAAGGTTACCCCGGGCGAACAGCTCAAAATTGAAAGCTTGAACGCCGAAGTCGGCGCTCAGGTGTCCTTTGACGAAGTGTTGCTCATCGCTGATGGCGACAACCTCATCGTCGGCGCGCCGACGGTCAAGGGTGGCGTGGTGAATGCAGAAGTCGTGGCCAACGGCCGTGGCGAGAAGATTCGCATCATCAAGCACCGCCGTCGTAAGCACTATCATAAGGAACAGGGCCACCGTCAGAACTTCACGGAAGTGAAGATTCTCGGCATCGTCGGCGCCTAAGTTAGTCAGGAGTTAGAAGACAATGGCAAGTAAAAAAGCAGGCGGTAGTACCCGTAACGGCCGCGACTCAGAAGCCAAGCGACTTGGCGTAAAGAAGTTCGGCGGCGAACACGTTATCGCTGGCAACATCATCGTTCGTCAGCGTGGTACGCAGTACCGTGCAGGCGTTGGCGCCAAGGTTGGCAAGGATCACACGATCTTCGCGATCACCGACGGCACCGTTGTATTCAAGAAGCGCGGCGTTAACGGCCGTCTTCACGTGGATATCGTCGCGGCTGCCGCCTAAGGCACGTGAGGTATTCTCGAAAAGCCCCCTAGCGGGGCTTTTCTTATTTATGCGCTAAGCTCCGCGCTTGAAGTTGTCTAGGCAGTCCCATGAAATTTGTAGACGAAGCAACCATCCGAGTCGAAGCCGGTGCCGGCGGTAAAGGCTGCATCGGATTTCGTCGTGAAAAATACATTCCGTTTGGTGGTCCGGACGGTGGTGACGGCGGCGATGGCGGCACCATCTGGGCCGTGGCCGACTACAACCTCAATACCTTGGCGGACTTCCGCTTCAATCGCACTTTCCGCGCCGAGCGTGGTGGTGATGGCGAGGGCTCCAATTGCCGTGGCGCCTACGGCAATGACATGGAAATCGGTATGCCCTTGGGCACGCTGATCTACGACGAAGGCACCGGCGAGTTGATCGGCGAGCTGACGCGCACCAACCAGCGCATCAAGATTGCGCAAGGCGGCTTCCACGGTCTGGGCAATGTCCGTTTCAAGTCCAGCACCAATCGCGCACCGTATCAGGCGACCAAGGGTTCGCCGGGTGAAGCGCGTGATCTGCGTCTGGAACTCTCGCTGATGGCGGACGTGGGCCTGCTTGGTCTGCCGAATGCGGGCAAGTCGACGCTGCTTTCAACCGTTTCTGCCGCACGTCCGAAGATTGCGGACTATCCGTTCACGACGCTGTATCCGCAGCCCGGCGTCGTCGCCGTGGGTGAGCTGCGCTCCTTCGTGATGATGGATATCCCCGGTTTGATTGAAGGCGCAGCTTCAGGCGCTGGCCTGGGTATTCGCTTCCTCAAACACATTCAGCGTACGCGCTTGTTGTTGCATCTTGTTGATATCCAGCCACCCAGTGGCGCGGACATTGTCGAGAGCATCAAGACCATCAACGCTGAACTCAAGGAGTTCGACGAAGAGCTGGGTTCGCGTGATCAATGGCTGGTGTTCAACAAGATTGACCAGATGTCCGAAGAAGAATCGCAGGCTTTGATCCAGAAGGCGCTCAAGCGCTTGAAGTGGAAAGGCCGCTGGTTTGCGATCTCGTCAGTGTCTCGCGCGGGGCTCAAGGAGCTGCTGCATGCGGCCATGGATTGGGTGCAGGAGCACACGGCGACAGAACCGGAACAGTTGCTGGGTGCGCCGATCGTTACCGATGAACCCAAGCCAGTGAAACCCGCCAAGATCTGGAAGGATCCGAAGGACAAGAAGATCAGCAAGGCAAAGCCTGTTGCCAAGGCAGCCAAGGCCAAGAAAGCAGTCAAGGTCGTGAAGAAGGCTGTGAAGAAGGCTGTAAAAGCCACCAAGCCTGCAGCCAAGGCCAAGAAGGTGGTGAAGGCGACCAAGTCCGTCAAGGCCAGGAAAGTGGTCAAGGCGAAGAAGGTCGTGAAGCCCAAGAAGGCTACAAAAGCCACAAAGCCCAAGAAGTCGAAATCCAAACGCTAAGAATTAAAACGATAGGCCGCCATGTTGGACCGTCAGAAAATCGCAAACAGCCGACGCTGGGTGATCAAGGTCGGTAGCTCGCTGGTCACTGCCAAAGGGCAGGGACTGGATCATGTCGCCATTGCCGATTGGTGCTCGCAGATTGCGCAGCTGCGTAAATCGGGCAAGGAGATCGTGCTGGTGTCTTCAGGCGCGGTGGCTGAAGGCATGGCGCGCCTGGGCATGAAGAAGCGCCCGGCGGTGATTCATGAGCTGCAGGCCACGGCTGCCGTCGGCCAGATGGGCCTGGTGCGCTCCTATGAAGATGAATTCAAGAAGCATGGATTGCACGCCGCGCAGATCCTGCTGACGCACGATGATGTCTCCAACCGTGGCCGCTATCTCAACGCACGCGGCACCTTCAACACGCTGCTGGAGCTGGGCGTGGTGCCGGTGGTCAACGAGAACGACACCGTTGCGACCGACGAAATCCGCTTGGGAGACAACGACACGCTCGGCGCATTGACGGTCAATCTGATTGAAGGCGATCTGTTGGTGATTCTCACCGACCAGGACGGTCTGTTCGATGCCGATCCGCGTAACAATCCAGACGCCAAGCTGATTTCCGAAGCGGATCTTTCCGACACGCGCCTGGTTGGCATGGCTGGCGATAGCAAAGGCGAACTCGGCCGCGGCGGCATGCGTACCAAGCTCTCCGCCGCCTACACCGCAGCGCGCTCAGGCGCGGCCACGGTGATTGCCCACGGCCGCAAGCCGGATGCGCTGCTACAGATCGCTCGCGGCGAGAACATCGGCACGTTGCTGAAACCGGCCGAAGCGCCGATGGCGGCACGCAAGCGCTGGATCGCCGGCCAGCTGCAGCTGCGCGGCAAGCTCTGGCTGGACGAAGGCGCGGTCAAGGTCCTGCGCGGGCAGGGCAAGAGCCTGTTGCCAGTCGGCGTGAAGAAACTCGAAGGTGAGTTTGAGCG
>Ga0116227_10002849_pt1 | contig 38932 bp, 30 predicted proteins | sample S1TSphgellanicum_FD_89693 | JGI IMG/M metagenome (GOLD analysis project Ga0116227, IMG submission 89693) | Host-associated microbial communities from peat moss isolated from Minnesota, USA - S1T2_Fb - Sphagnum magellanicum MG | ecosystem: Host-associated > Plants > Peat moss > Unclassified...
CACTCCTTACCCACACGATCAGGAAAAACAAAATATATACAAAATGATGCCTTGTATACATAATGTATATACTAGCCCCATCGGATGAAACCGTATATACTACATTTAGGCTCCATCCACCATTTGATGACGTCATGCTGATGTAATTGTTGTTTGCAACTATTTGTCGTTTGCAACTTGTCTTATGCGATTAACAGCAAAGTAGTTGTAAAATGTTGCTTTCGACTAAAAATTAGTCATAAACACTAGTTGTAAATCAAGGGATTTCTACTAGTGTTAAAGCAAACGAAGTGATGTGGAAACCCCAGTGGAATGGAACATGCAAAAAAACTTGCCCTCACAAAAGGATATAAAGACCCCATCAATTAGAAACCACCTTGGCCATACTTAGTATAATGTGATGTTCCATATTTTTTTTTTTTTTTCCAAATTTCCTTCACAAACACATATGATCCTTACCATAAGAACGTTTTGTAAGTATGATCAAAGTTGTCAAAACCAATGTGACATTCCATTTTTCCATCGATCATAATGTCAACATCAATCCAAATGCATTGGTTTTTTCGTCAATCCCAACATGCAAACCAATGTTGACACTATAGAAAAATTTGCACCCATTTTTATTACTATTGTTTAACCTATATTTAATGTGTTTTTTGTTTATATTTAATGACCTTATATTTAATAACATCCTAATTGACACACATTGGGATCATTTGCCATGTGGCAAATATTGACAAACTATATTTGTTTAGATAGGTCACCCTTTATCCAAATTGTGACTGAAAATGCACAAATTTGGTCATAATCTAGAAAGGTCACCCCTTATCCAATTAGTAATCAAAAATGGAAACCATCCTTCACAAGTCAAATAGGTCACCCCTTGTCCAACTTATAACCAAAATTGGAAAAGTTTGGTTGCAAGCTAGACAAGGGACTGGTCTAGCAAACAACCAAAACTAGAGAAGTTTGGTCGCAAGTTAGATAGGGGATTAGTCCAGTAAATGACTAAAACTAGATAAGTTTGATCACAAGTTGGATAGGGGAATGGTCTAGCATGTGACTGAAAGTGCAGAAGTTCGACTGCAAGCTGGACATGTCCCTTGTCCAAATTATAGCCGAATATTTTTCCAATCCACAATGCGATTGGATTTTGATCACCATACATTAAACCCTATCCAAATTTTGATCACCACACATTAGACCATGTCTAGATTTCAATCACCATACATTAGACCATGTTTAAATTTTGATCACTAAACCTTCTCCAATTCATGAGTGATTTTGGTTACCATGTGGACAAGGGTCTACAACCAAAAATCAATGGCGACCTACTAAATCTAGATCGGGAGTGATCGAATTTCCCTTCAATCACTAAAAAGTATAAATCACACCTTTTGTGGTGATGCAACCTTTGGTATGTATAATGAAGTTGCAAGCCCCACATTTCCCACCTTTCCTTATGGTGTTCAATCTTTGGTTGTCATTACAACCACCATTTTACACTTGCAAAGAAAGGGCAACTTGAAGGGGAATTTATTTGTTGCCTATGGTTTTCAACAACAAATCACTGCAAAAATAAATTATTCAACTCCCTCAAGTCTGATTATATGGTTCTTGTATATTTGAGGCCCTTGGTGCATCTCCCAATTATTCTGTTCTTTAATTATGTTTGATAGGTTGAATAATTTTGTTTAGTTCTAAAATTAGTTCAATTTTAGAACATATGTCCAAGGACAAGGAAGATAATCTAGGAAATATGTTCAAGGATGACCAACGCAAGGATGACCATCAAATAAGCAAAAAGAGGAAGGGTGTTTGACAAACAATTGACATGGATGTGCTAAATAACGAACAATTATTAGCAAAGCAAGGATGGGAAGGAATCCCCCAACCTTGGACATATACCAAGGCCATGGAATATGTGACTTCGACCTACATTGGTCAACATTGGCCTACTTCCAGGCTAACACCAATGATTGCATATAATGCAACCTCTGGTTCATGTACGTGCTAGCACCTAAGCTTAAAGTCTAGAATGGCAGAGGTTTGGGATTTTTTCATGGCTAACCCACACGTTTTCCAAACAATGATGCTTGCTTATGGTCATGCCAAATGGTGTTTACTAAGGTTATCCTTCAGCAAGATGTGGATTGGACAACAATTCCAAATACAGGGGTGGTGAAGAACTTTCCAAGGGTGAGACATTTCCCACATGGTCCTCCTCTTAAACACCAAGGGATGGAAATTGAAGTCCATGGGTAGACAACCAATCCCCATAGGATTAAACTGTCACAACAAATTGGACAACCCACACCTAACACAAATGGAAGGGTGGGGAGAGCTGTAGGGCCACCTTTGCAAATGGGACGGCTTAAGCTTGCTTCACAAAGAGTAGATCTTGTGTCGCCACCTAGAGTAGAGAGGGAAATGCTATCAACACCGTCACCACATGTGCCTACACCACAACCTACAACGGATATGATCATGTTGCTAACCCAAGATGCCATTGAAAAGTTCATATTTGCATCCATTTGAAGACTTGAAGCATCACATATGGCAAAAATCCAAAATTTGAAAGACATGCATGCTCAAGAAGTGGATGTCTTGCAAAGCTAAATCTTTAGGTTGATCATTAATTTGTGAACACTCACACCTTCCAATTCACAAGGGAAGAATCCTATGACAAACATTGACCAATCAAAATAAAAGGAATTGGAATCAGAATATAGGCATTATGAATACCATGAACACCAATACACCCAACAAATTTACAATGAATTGCAATCCTCACATTAGTGAAAGGTCCAATTCATGGAGGATTTTGCAAAAAAGTGGCGCATTAATGAAAGACTACATCAAATGGTGTTCGATCAAAACCCTAGATTAGAAAAGGAGTACCAACAAATGATGTTAGGATCCCTTATGTTTGCTTCCTGAGAAGCCCAAATTGTTAATGAATTCAAGACCATTGGTGAATATGGACGCTCAAACTAGCTTCGGGAATTCCAACTAACACCATGGTCAAAGATGGATTTTCTCTTTTTTAATGAGTACCCATGGCGTCTTGATGGCAACTCGAACATAGATTGGGTCCAAGAAACAAGTTTGGATTAGCAATACAACACCCAACAGTCCAACCATCAAAATGAGGTTGATCGTCAATTCTTGTGGCCAATGCCACAACATTTCACATATGATGACACTACGTGTTACATATGTCTGAATCCATTTGGCCCCAAAGGTGGATGGGCTGTAGGAACTTGCCCACATATGTTCCATCCACCATGTTTGATCACCCAAACGCACATGAAGCATCGATGTCCCACTTGCAAGGCACCATTCCATCACCACTTATAATAGTTGTTTAATTTAGCTGCATACATGCTTAAGAACTGGGAATGCAACCCAACAAATACCCCAATTCATCCTGAAATGTGGGGTTTAGACTGACCTTCATATTGGCGGATTAGAAATGTAGAACTTGTGAGAAATGGTGCCAATGTCATTTGAGCATTAACTATTAAATAAACACTGGTTGCAACCAAACATTTATACCCCAATGAAAATGATGCCCGTCAAAACTTCATTTACCAAATAATGCAAGGTTATTTTGATGAAAATGAAGGTGAATTTCACACTGGAGTCCATCCCCAAGGAATATATTGGAACTTTGATGGGCAAAAGATTGTTCATGTTGGACAAGATGCATTAGACTACAAGTCGGACAATGAATGTAAAATGCAATACATAATTGATGTCACTTTTCACGAAACTAAGATTCGTCGATAAATTATGGCATGGGTGTTAACTCAAAACATAGAAGCCACATTAAATGGAGTGAACCCAAGACACAACATTCTACATGAACAAATTGCACAAGAACCTAAATTGACTAATGACACACCTAACCCAATTCCCAACTTGATTAAAAAACTTGCACCCACACGTTGTCATAACCCACATCATAAACAACCAAATCTATGATGGAGTCCAAGAATTCCAACAAGAGATGGACCTTCCATTGTTGGCCTTCCACTTCATATGCAAAATCCATTCATGTTGGCCCAAGCAAACCACCTAACCCCATTATGATTGATTCAGATTCAAATTATTTATCCATGTTATTGAATTTTTCATTTAGTAATCACATGTGAGTGATTGCTGGCGGCCCAACATTTTGTACATAGGAATTTGTATATTCCTCATATGTAAATTTCACATGTAGAAAAGAATAAAATATAGGTTTTTGAAGTTCACCCTTGAAAATAACATTGTGTTTAAATTGGTATTACACAAACCAAACAACTTAAATTAGCAATCTTGAAGAATATTTTATTTTTGGAGAACAAATTTCCTAGTTATCTTGAGTGAATTAAATTAAAATTAATACTTTGCAAACAAGGTTTTTCAACATTACTTGTGCCTTGTGTTTTTTGGCCTTGCTCACCAAGGCAAGGAAATAATGTTTAAATTCATTATAGTAGCTTAAGGGATTTTGGGCCCTAAATAATAGGTCTCTTTGTATATGAGGATTTTTGAAAGATAATATTTTGGCTTGTGTTGGAACTTTTTTTTTTTATAATGGTCAAAAAATCCAATGTTGGATTTGGAAATTAGTTATAGAATTATAGTATCTTGAAGGATTTGGGTTCCATTTAGAGAATTTTTTGAAGATTATATTTTTGAATGCTGAAATATTTGAATTTCCATAATTCATCTTTAGCCCTAAGATATTTTTTCATGTAAATGGTAAGGCCATAATGTGACACCCCTTCGGTTGCCTCTATCACCTTTGCAATGCTACATAAGCTAAATAGGGTGACCCCATTTTAGTCACCTTGGTTGCTTCTATAAGGCGACACATTTAAATGGGGTGACCAAATTTTGGTCACCTCAACTGGATGGGGTGACCCCATTTCGGTCACCTCAATCACCTTCGCAAGGTGATGCACCTAGATGGGGCAACCCAATTTCAATCACTTCGACTAAATGGGAGGACCCAATTTCGATCACCTTGACTAGATGGGTGGACCCAATTTCAATTGCCCTCTGCTTGTCATAGTGGCAACATGGAAATTTAAAACCCAACCAATTCAATTTATAATCAATTTTGATCGCTCTTCAATATGAAATTGTACAACATGCCACATCACACATTGGTGGCAAACTTTCGATCATTACAATCATGGAATAAATAAATTATGGCTATTTATCTTGAATTTCAATCACTTTTAATCTCAAAATGTATGACATACCCACTTTCACACGTTGGTGACCAAATTTCTGTCTCCACAATCATAGATTAAATAAATTATGGCAATTTGATTTGCATATAGATTGTTTGGTGGCCTACCATATTTTGAGTTATAAAGCTTCATAATTTCCTTTTACTTCTTGTTCTTTCATACCCATTTCAGGTGTGCGGATTTTGGTTGTGCTAAATATAATCCTTGTAATATACCAAATTGGTGACTAAGGGAATGGGGCTTATTAAAGGGTAATGAAATCCATGTTCTGTAATTGTATCCACAATTGTTGCGAGGTTTCCTTCACTTCTGTTCATTTTAGCGCATTGGAAATGGATGGTAAGTGCAGCATGTGGGAGCCATGGTACCTTGATGTGATGATGGCAAGACTTAGTAAAGTACAATGCAAGTTTTGCAGCCTACATTCATATATCATAAGGATAGGATGCTTAGTCATTTGGGCTACTGTCCTCAAGGGGGAGGCAAAGGAGGATTTGGTCTATGTGCAAAGGCTAGGCTTCAAATGAAAACTTTGTTTGCAAGGTGTGGTGGAAATGTCCCTGTCACATTGGATGATGCACAAGCATCTGGCTTTTTTCCCAATCTTGTCAATGACAAGTGATTAGGTTCTTCGATGACTTTTTTATTACAGGCCCCCAAGCAGATGGCACAAATTGTCCTCCACCGTCTAGGCCTAGCATGGATGATCCCATTCCTATGCCAACTTTGCACCTCGACAAATGAAGCCAATAAGCTTACAAGAGGGAATGAATTCAACCATGAACCAAAATCTTGACAAGAAGTGGGCAACCTTATTTTATGAGGCCAGCATCCATTCAATGTAGCCTGCCATCTGGCCTTCATTGATGCAATGAAGTTTACCTTTGAAGGCAAAATACATTATAAATTGTTGTCGTATCATTTAATTTGGATATAACTATTGAAGAATTCCAAAAAAGATTTGTCAAGATGTGTGGCCAATAAGATTAAAAACTCAATCCACTTGAGTATGGGGCCACTATTTGTTCGGATGGGTGGGACAACATTAATAGTTGCCCTTTGTTGCACATCATGCTTGTTTGCCCAAATGGAGATTTGTTCTTAAGAGCATCAACACAACAAGGGATCAAAAGGATGCACAATACATATGCAATGCCTTGGCGAAATACATTCAAAATGTGGGTGTGGACAATGTTGTCCAAATTTGCACAAGCAATGCTTCCAACATGTGAAGTGCATAAGACATCTTGAAGGTTTATTGCCCAACTTTATACTTTCAAGGTTGTGTGGCACATTGTCTTGACCTCTTTTTGGAGGAGTCGAGGAAGGAACCATGGGTGAAATGCCTTGTGAATTGCACAAAGACAATTATTTCATTCATTTGGATGCACCACATGCCTTTTGCAATTTACCATCGATACGAACCAACCCTCAACTTGTCACACCCTTTAGAAACACGATTTGCCACAAAAAATTTCATGGTTGACATATTGGTTAATGTGTAGCCGGCTATTGAAAAAACAATTGTAAACCTAGATTCCAAAACCAAAGACTAGGAACCCATGTGGCAAACAAAGAGAGGTGGAAGAAATGATACAATAGGATGGTAGTGGCCAATTTATACTTAGGTTCAACTTTATTGAAGAGTTGGAGTTTAAACTAATTGTGAATGCATTTTCCCATCATTCTAGTGTGACCAAATTTCAGTTACAACCTGTCCATAGAATGACCAATATTCAGCCAGCACCTCTTGGACAACAACGATCACTTACCAAACTGACCAAAATTCGGTCTCACTCCTTAAATAAAGCCAATCACTACTCGGACAAAGGTGAAAAATTTTGATTGTATGTTTGGATAAGGGTGATCATTCATTGGGATGATTAAAATTTAATCACACTCTTTGGACAAGGCCGATTACTACTTGGATAAAGGTGGAGAATTTTGGTTGCACTTTTGGATAAGGGCGATTGTTCGCCAAACTGGCCAAAATTCGATCACATTCGTTGGATAAAGTCAATTGCTACCTAAACAAGGGTGGAAAATTTTGGTCTCATTCTTAAACAAAGACGATCACTCGTTGGGCTAACCAAAATTCGATTGCACTCCTTGGACAAGGCCAATCGCTACCTGGACAAGGGTGGAGAATTTCGATCACATTCTTGGACAACAATAATCATTCATCAAATCGATCAAAATTCAATCAAAAACCTTGGACAAAACCAATTACTACCTAGATAGGGGTGGACAAATTTGGTCACATTCTTAAATACAGGCAATCGCTCATTGGGCCAACCAAAATTCAATCACAAACCTTGGACAAAGTCGATCACTACTTAAACAAGGGTGGATAATTTTGGTCACATTCTGGGATAAGCAATCGACTTTTGGATAGGGGTGGAAAAAGCTGGTCCACCCATGGAGATGGTTAAGTATATTGTAATTGAATTTCAATCATGACCTAGATAGTCAAAACTAGGTACATGGTGTAATGAATCATTATGATCAATGTAATTGATTAAATGGATGGCTAAGATCTCTCTATTTATAAAAAATCCAACAGAGTTTTCTTGTTGTGGCATTTAATGGTTTCATCATTTAATGTTTTTTTAATTTTTCAACCAAAAATGCATGTGTTGGCATGGTAACTTTTTTACATAATTTGCACATGTTATGTCTGCAAGGGTAACTATTTTACCTGTAATACAAAAATTATTATACTTAATCTAACTTGACCTTAAATTGACCTTAAACCGATGTGACATATGGTTGCATCAATGTTTAAACATATGTGATTGACGTGACGTGACAAGGCCAATGCTAATAACCCTAGGTATGATTGTGCCTATGGTCCCAATGATCATCACAATGACCCAAACCATACAAAATTAATCAAACGATGATGTGTGGGTGAAGTCACAATAACACATACCATAACAAATGTAATGTTTGCTTGGTTTTTTCATGTTTTAAACTCATAATTTAATTTAATGTTGAGATTGTAAAATTTGTTTATATAGTTATATTTTTAATATATCATGGGAATACGTGAATTAATTTAAAATTAATACAATGAATAAAAATTTAACAAAAACACTCATTAAACACTGTAAAGTTTGTTGTATCAATGCAATGTTAATCCATGCCTGCATATGGCCATAATGGAACAATTTTCGTGGATGCCACATTTGGCACAAATGATGTGAAATATCATTTGTTCACCTGGATGGACTTTGACGCCCATCACATCGAACTACCTCTAACATGGATCATTACAAGTCAACAAATTGTGAATGATTTGATTAGATGGCTCCAACCTTTGAAAACGAAGATATTGTCAATCATGTCTAATTGGAAACCAAGTTATTTCATTATTAATGACACCCCTCAAGAGTTATGGGCATTAAGGTGAATATGAATCCTACCTTATTTTTTTCTTCATAATTATGTTATTGATAAAGATCAAAAGTTTTCCATGTCCAAGGTTTTTTTTCATTCCTAGAGAGTTAACAATGTACTTATATATTTAGCTAATTTGCTAAAAGTTGGTGTGAATTGTGTGTCAATGCTTAGGATTGTTTGGGCTACAAGGAACATCTTTCTCCTCCTTTGTGCATGGCATGTATTAAAGGCATGGCACTTACATGCAATGGAGAAAATCAAAGATGTTGAAGTTTGATGAATGATCTTTCATGACCTACATGATGTGATGTATATGTCCATCGAGCCCAAGGAAAACATTGAAACTTTCAAAAAACAAGGGAGAATGAAAGTTCTACAAAATTTTGAATAACATAGTCTTAATGATTCTTGGGCACATTACATTTGGACCTATTATTGCCAATTTGGTATGTGTTCATTTTCAATTTTAGTTTTTCAAAACATGTTTGTTTAATCATAATTTTATAATTTATATTCCCTTAAATGGGTACAATCATGTTTTATCAACTAAACCATTGATTTAATTAATATTGAATTGTGCATTGTGTTCTTAAAATTATGTATGATTGGGTAAAAGCATGTTTAGGTGGCTCAAAAGTGGTATTTGAAAGTCCATAATCTAACACTAGCAATTGTTTTTGCAATTTTAACAATTATCAAACCATAAATCCTATAATTATCCCCTATTTTTTAATCATAAATATTAATAAGCCAACCTATGAATATCCCTAAACATGTGATTGATCAAAAAAATCATACAAAAGATTAATTTTTTTAATGTGAAAAGGACTATCAAGGATAAAAATTTCCAAAATCATGTCATTTAAAACTTTTAATATATATATTAGGAAAGTTTCAATGCACTTCATTATTAAATTCTTCATTTTGACACTACTTTGACATTTTTTTTAATCCACATTTTTCATTTGTTCTACGTGAAATGTAGTGTTTTCATTTAAAAAGTCCATAGAATTCATCAAAAAAATTTATGATGATTCTCATTAAAGTCTACAACATGAATAATTAAAAAATTGAGAATGTTAGTTTTGAATATGGTTTTAAATTTTACATTTGTATGTAATCTAGAAAAATTACAAGTGTGATAGTCCAAAAAATCCACCCATTTTGTTTGCTTCATTATTAACTTAACTTGTACACAGTTTATGTCTAATTACTAAGTTAATGCCCATCTTATGGGGGTACAACCATGAAAATGCCCCCAACCAAGTATAATTAGCTCATAACAAGGTTTAAGAAATTTTCACACCCCACCAAGATGTGTGTACATTAAAGTAACACATGTTCACCAATGGAAGTTTTTTTTTTTTTAAATTTCATTGAAACACCATTATAAAGGTGTTCTCTATGGAAAATAAATCTCCTAAATGGATCAATAACCCATGTTAATGCCTTTTTCCATTAAATTTTTGTAATCATAAAATTTGCTTCAATTGCAACTTTTATTACACTTATTCCATCTAGTTGTGTTCATATTCACCTCACAACTCTATTGATCAAGCATTGACCAAATGCAAACTTAGCTTCACCACTTCAAATCAAACTATAAATCATCATACATCAACATCTATCATTTCAAACAAGAACTTGTATTGCACTAAAAATTCCCCAACATTGCTAACATTGATTATTTATAAATTTTCAACCTAATTGTAATTCTCCAATGGAAAGATCTTGACTGTGCAACAAGAAACAAAACCTTTAAATGTCTTTTTAGTAAGTTGATGTGAGCATAATATGAAATAAAATATGTAATTGTGATTGTGGTAGCCTCATGGAAAAAGACCCTTATTATTTCCATCATTTTACCTATGTGGTCTTCCCAAAAACCACACAAAAACATGTAAGGCTTTGCATGTCCATGTATGGAAATAAAAATGTTTTCAATTATCATAAAATGTTTTTGAATTGAAGGCATGATTGTTTCAATGATGAGCATGCATGTAACTAAACATGGCAATCATATGGAGTTGAAGGTGTACATTGTTAAATAAAATGTAGTTACATAAATTTTCATCTTTCATCCATAATGGATGTGTGTGTGAAATCACGGTCAAAGGAGCCAAGGGTGTGAAGGTAAAAGTTATTTTTTAAGGACTAAACTTAACACATGTCATTTCTGTGTTGGTTTGTAATTTAAAATTATGTATTTCGAATATATCATTTAACATTGCATTTAAGATATAAATACATTCTAACCACAAATTGATTTTATATCATGTATATTATGCATTCATGCCCTCTATCACAAATAAATGAACCACTTTTTTTAAATCCATAATTTTTAAGGTCAAAAACATTTCTAAGCCAAATGTGCTCAAATGGGTTATTAAAAAAATTCATCAATTCAAGTCAATGTGCTTTTTTAATCATCAATGTTAAAATCTTCTCCAATTTTCAAAAAGAATGCTACACATTTGGTTTAAAAAAGGACATTTGAAAAAAACAAGGATTATCCACTCTTGAAGTTTGAGTGCTTTGAACATGCAAAAACATTTTTGATTTGTGTCAAGCTTTGAACATGTAAACTTTGCAACTAATGAAAAATATTCCCAAAAAATTTATGACAATCCAAACTATTATGTTTCCTTTGTGATTTTTCAAACATACAAAAGTGTAATTTTAAGGAATGTCCACTCATTAGGGTGGCTCTTTTGATTGTAATTTTACCCATGTGAAAGTATTTTTAAATTATTCCATGGACAATGAACTTTATGGGAGCTTTATGGAAGAGTTCATGATTCAATTCACCAAATATGTATAAATAGATGTGGTGCAATTCATTATTCTTTGAATTCTATTAACAAAAATCTAAATACAACTATGTTATATGACATAATATTTCTTATCAATTTTCCATGTCTTAAATAGAATTGTCAATCCTAGCATCTTTAACAATAATAAAAAAATTACATTTTTACCAAAAACAATTTAAAAAATGGATTACCCTCCTCTTGCAATTTGTGGCATTTTCCTAACATTGCCTGACATCTCCTAGAGTTTTCTCATTTTTTTTGACACCCTTGGAATTTTCCTAACCTCGTTTGACTTATTTTTAACATTGTCACCATCCCTTGATGTCTCCCCATTGTTTAAAAAATATTGTTGACATCCTCAACATTTTCTTAACACTATTCAACATCCCCTAATATCTCTTTAGCACTACTCAATATCCTTTGGCATGTCTTTAATGTTGTTTGATGTCCCCATTGTTCTTTTGTCATCCAACAAAAAAAATCACCTTTTTTTTTGACTTGATGTCTCCTCAATGTTGCCTAATGCCCCCATCATTTTCTAGCATCCCCCTATCACCCAGAATAGAAACAAAAAAATTTCAAATGTCTCTTGATATTGCCCATTATTCTCCCATTTTGTCCTTGAACCCAAATGAGTCTTCGAACCTTTAAAAACCATGCCAAACCTAAAAATTACCAAGGATGCCCTATTCAAAATGTCCTTCAAATCCTAAAGATGTCCTAAAAAAAAAGACATTAGCAACCCTATCCCTCACATGTATGCACAAAATGCATGATAAGGTCATTGCCATGGGATGAATGTAACAAGTTATGAGTAATGTGTCCATGTGGAACTTGCATAAAAAGCATTGTCATAAATCTAAAAAGAGAAGGGAACCCAAATAAAGGTGTAAAATACATAAGGTCCATGCTATGATATATGTATGGATTTTATTTAGTTTTGAACACAATAAAAGAGGAAAATATGATTTGATGCAAGCTAACAAGGTCTTACCATGGCCTAATTTGTATGAACCAAATTAAAGACCCCTAATCTAAATAATGTGCCCCCAAAGGATTCATCACCTCACATAATCAAACTGTATAATACAATTATGTGTCGAATCCTCCTATCTTTGGTTTGCCGTTGTTGTCTAATGCTAAATTTTGAGTTATTCTTGAAGTCATCTATATATAAAGGACCAATATTCATCAAAACACAATAGGAGACCCCAATGATCTTTCTTTTGCTCTAACAAGCTCCTATCTTGTAATGCAACATTCAAACACACAAAATTGAATTGAACACACACTTTTCCTACTCCAACAACCTCTCTTTCCCTTTCCAACCACACAAACACACAAAATTGAACTGAACACATACCTCTCCTATTCCAACAACCTCTCTCTCCTTCTCCCACAACATAACAAACAAACAAACAAAAAACATCGCAACAACTCCAACAATCTCATTTCTCATACTGAATGATCCTATGATGTTGCAATGCCCTTGGACGTTCTAATAGGTTAGCTTTTTGGTCCTCCTAGTGGTGTGTGGTGTGTAGGTGAAACTCTAACTTGCCATGTGCCAATGAGCTTGAGTCAGGGGTGCCAACAACTTGTCATGCCAGTTCTGCTGTTGTGCTTCCAAAGAAACAAAAAGAGAAAATTCCTGAGGATTCGTAATGTCCAATCATACTCTCCTGCAAAACATCTGGTTTTGGTAATATCAGAATTTTAGGAATTAACTTTATTTTTCATTGACAGTAACCAATTTTCGTCTTTGTCTGGGTGGTGTAGTTGGTCATCACGCTAGTCTCACACACTAGAGGTCCCCGGTTCGAACCCGGGCTCAGACACAGGAAGGAAGTATCCAATTTCCCACGACTGGACGTTTTCTTGCACCACTTTTTTGACAACGGTTTCAAATCGGGTTTAGGGTTTAGGTTTTTAGTGATGGGATTGAAACCCTAAAGCGCGCCAGGGCAAGCAAGCAGCTCAATATCGGAGAAAGAGTGTGAGAGTGGGAATACCTCGTAGAGGAATGGTGACTTCTTCGTAGTAATGTCTGTCGAGGGGATGGTTTGTCTTGGTTTCTCTTTAAATGGGTTTGTTGTTGAAAGATTCTCTACTACCACTTTCTTCAATACTTGGAGCTTTCGTACTTTTGTTGTTGGTTTCATCTCAAGATCTCCAGATCTGTTTTTCTTTTTACTCGGGGACGTGAGAAAGAAGAGTTCAAGTGGGTAGAGAGATTACGGGGAGGCAGTTTCTGTTGCTGTTTTTTGAGGTTTTGCTTACATTGAGGAGGAGTTTGGAAAGGTTTGTGTCGAAAAAAAGAAAGAAAAGACAGACACAGACAGAGAGACATGGCGCCAGGTCCAGTGGTGAATGTGTACCCTCTATCGAGCTACACTTTTGGGAGCAAGGAAGCAAAAATGGAGAAGGACACTTCCGTAGCTGATCGCCTCGCACGCATGAAGCAAAAGTAAAAGTATTCGTTTTTTTTTTCTTTGGGTTGGTATGCATTAGGGTTTTCAGTAGCACATTTCTTCATCCTTCTGAACCTGACCTGCAATGCTTTGGTTTAGGACAAAATGGTGATACCGGTTGTCTTTATGCATCAGAGTTTTTAGTAGCCCATTTTGTCATCCTCCCAAATCCTGCCCTGCAATGCTTTGATCTAGGACAAAATGGTGATACTGGTTGTCTTAGGCAATCTCCACCAATGTCTTTTCTTCATTGGCAGCAGAGTGTAACCATTCTGCTTCTTCACAAGCTCGAAGCTTCTAAAGAATTAACATTAGCTAATCATGTTGAAATATCAGTCGAGGACCCAACATCCTTCTGGACCACCATGGAAGTTGACAAAATGTATCACATACTCAATGTATAGAGGAGTACCTGATGCACCATGTGTTACAGAATATGGGAAGAAATCAAGTTTAGGATTGAGTTTCAGGTTCAGGAATCAGCCTTTCTTTTGGGTTAAGCAGAAGATGATGGACTTGGCATTGCCAAGGCTTGCTCAAAGACCCAATATGCAATGCTTTAGGTTAGGGTTTAGTGGGAAATCAATGCCAGGGTTAAGGATATGATTTATCACCTCTTAACTACAAACAAAACAGCAGAGTGTAAGGAGAAGGACCAACTTCAATTTTCAGAATCTCTTTGATTGCATTCTTGAGTTTTTCAGGTCCAGTCCTGCAATCATTTTATCCATTTTATGTGGGCTTGGTGCTGTGGAATGATTTGGCTCCACAGATTTTGTCAAGCATGAAGGAGGATCAACTACCGTATTGCACCATCTATTGTGGTTAACCATTTGCAGTTTCTAGGGTTTAGAAGGCAATCTATACATCAATCAATTGCAACTGATTTTTTTCTCCGCTCTCTGTTATTTGCAGCTACATGAAGGAAGGAATGCGCACAAGTGTTGAGGGGATTTTGTTGGTAAGGTGCTCTTTCCCGCACCCCCCCTCAATGTCAGGATGTTGGGTCTAGAATTAGATGCAACTTGAGAGACAATTCTTTCTCCTTGTGTGAATAAATGTTGTTTGGGTTGATGTCTGCTGTTGTCTGTTGTGCAGGTACAGGAACACAATCATCCCCACATTTTGCTGCTGCAAATAGGGAATTCCTTTTTCAAACTCCCAGGTGGCCGCCTAAAGACAGGTGAAAATGGTGAGAGTTCTAACTCTTTCCTGCCAATGAAGCTCTTATATTTTTTATTCTGGTAACAAATGCTCGTACTGCCTGGAAAAGTGAGAACATCCATGTATGTGCAGAAATTGAAGGGCTAAAGCGAAAACTGACTAGCAAGCTTGCTCCAACAGCATCTTCTATTCAACCAGACTGGCAGGTTGTCAAAAAGCTGAATTTTTTTTTTTCCATAAGATTGTCGTGACAGTTCAGAGTTGTGCAAATATGTGATTGTGGAGAATGTTTTTCTTTATAGAAACTTGGCACTTACCTGCTAGTTTTGCAGGTTGGTGAGTGTGTAGCAATGTGGTGGCGTCCAAATTTTGAGACATTGTTGTATCCCTATTGTCCTCCCCACATCACCAAACCCAAGGTAATGTTGAAGTTTTTGGTTCAAGTTCTGTCTTCCTATTTCTGTAAATTCATGCAACAGAAGAAGCAGACTGTTTCTTGAGGTCTTTTGTTGAGAGATGCTTGAAACCAATAACATGTTGACACTGCACCAGACTTGCATAGATGATATAAGTCCAGTGGATAATTTGGATATGCTATCTCATCTTCAGTTATTGAATCTTCAATCTTATGGATCATGTGTCCCCAGGAATGTAAGAAGCTATTTGTGGTCCCTTTGTCCGAGAGGCAATATTTTGCTGTTCCCAAGAACTTGAAGCTACTTGCAGTTCCCTTGTTTGAACTGTATGATAATGTCCAGGTATTTCTTGGTCCCATCAGGGACTTGTTGAATTTGCACAATTTTTGGTGTTAATAGACTCTGATGTGATCTGCAAGAGAAAGGTTTACACACCTATGGTGTCTTTAATTTCTCTATTTGTGTGTAGATTCTCCTGTTGGTGAAAACGTTTGAATAGCACAGAGATCTGTTTGTATCCACATCTGTTGCATGCAGCAAAGATTTTGATGATGTTAGCTACAAAACCCTCATGCAGGTTGTTGAGAAAACTTTGATACTTAATGATATGCTTCATATGATTTTGCATCTGGAAAATATTTTTGAAGATTGGTCCAAGTGCAGGTGTACAGTCCAAATTTCACAATGATGAAAGTTCTCTTTTGGGTGTGTTTCTTGCAGAGATATGGCCCTGTTATTTCAGCTATACCACAGCAGCTATCCAGGTTTAATTTCAATGCTATCAACAACTGATTTTGGTGGAAATGAACAAAAGACAATGTTCAAGGAGTGAACTCCAACCACAAGTATTCACATACTAGCAATGGTTTGGTCAAGATGTGTTTATCTCATCTCAAGGGTCTTGAAACAATCATCCAGATTTATAAGGTGTCAGATTCTGTGGAAAGAGAGATGACCTTGTGAAGAGTTGTATAACCAACCTCATCTTGGGCACATGCATTAGCTCCTTGTTCAAGGTGTCTACCAGACTCCTGCCAATATAAACCCTCTTTGCTCTTGTGTTCTGGTCCGCACCATGCTACATCAGTATCATATACTGGATCATCAAATGAAGGGCAATGTATCTCCCATAATTCTGCTGTCTGTAATCCATGGGAGAGTCACTTCTTTGAAATGGCTTGTTCACAGTCAACTAGCTTACGAAACCTTGAGACAGATGGAATGGATACGGTGGTTGCCTATGCATGAACTGCATTTAACCCCTTTTCTCTGCAGCATTGTACAGTTGCATACCTATCACATGGTATCCAAACATGATTCAAACTCTACAAAATGACATGATTAAATATATCTTCAACTTCCATAAAGATTAAAAATCATTTAAATTATTTTTGTAGTATGTTTTTGTTTTTGAATACACAAGTACACTACATTTGTTTTCACAAATGTATTCCAATTTTCCACTTTATAAAATAAAATAAAATAGTTTTTTTTTTTAATATCTTGCACATGTTATATTATAACATAATATGCAAAAATATTATGAAATTCTTTCAAAAGTTTAAGGTGGGATACACTCAAACATGCACATCCTTGAAAAGTAATACAATGTGACACCTCAACAGGGGTCAACTTAATGTGTTTTGACCCTATGTTCATCCTCAACACTCTCAAAAACTTGAACAATAACAATTTCGACAACCTTCAAATACTCAAACATGTCAATCCATTAAACTCATGAAGCTTTAGTGGTCTTCCAAAGTCAAGTCAACGAATTCAAAATATAAAAGAGTTTCATTGTCATCATTATATTTGCAAGCATTGCCACCTTAAACATGCATGTTTGATGGTCAAAATCAAAAGAACACAATACATCTTCACTCAACTTATTCGGTCCAAAATCATTAATCAATCAATCAACCAAAAGCAATATTAATTTATTACAATGACCATGTGTTCAGAGAAAGTCTCCTCACAATAGTCTTGTAACTAATATTGTAGGTAAACAATGCCAACAACATCCATGAAATGGTTAGCTAGAAACTTTACAATTAATTCCAAGATAAAGAACTTGACAACATTTATGTAAAAATGAATAAGTCATTAAGGTCACAATAATACATAAGTAAATGAAATTAAAATGAACATATATCAAGAAATAAACAAACTTGATAAGCAAAAAATTTTAAAATGTTACTTGTGCATGCCTCTTTAACTTTGGCAACATTATTATCAAACATGTCCTTGTTTACATGCACAAACTCTTTAAATGTTAGATTTAGATGTGTAACCCAAAAATTGTACAAGTTTTGACATTGGAATGCAAGATGTTAAGCATCGGTGGTATTAAGGTCCACATCAAATGAACATTGTTAGAACTTCATAGAATCATGTGTACAATTAAACAAATGTGTGAAGTCCTTGAAAGAATCTTGGGTGAAACAAATTCTTAAATCAACATATATGGAATATAACTTCATCTAACAAGACTTAATAACAATTTTTTGAATTAACATACATGAAATATGGTTCATCTAACAAGGTTTAATAGTTTTGTAACATAGTCACACATATAAACATCTTGACTTTGAACAAACTTAATGTAAGAATACATAGTAACTAACATAAGCAGCAAACAACATGTGAGCCCTGGTACAACCTTAACATCCCATAACTCACAATTAACAAAAGAAAAATGAGGCACTATGTTCATCCATCTTTATCAAGAAGGCTATGTATTCCATCAAGACTTGTTTTGTTGGACTCAACATTGAAATCCAATGAATTTTTATGTTACACAATATTTTGAACCTTTTGAAATTCATGAACTTTATGATCTTTGTGAACTCCAAGTTTTTTTTGGCTATGAATGAAATATGTGTAAAATGATGGTAATAAATTTTCAATACTATTCACAATAGGAAAATGTGAAAAATCCTGGACTAGTAAGTTGGTCCAATGGGCCACATGGTTTATGCCTTCTACATGCAAAGCATAATTTTCTTTAATCTTTTGAGTGACATTGCTATAGACACCCTAGAAAATAGAAGTGCTATCTAAACCAAATGATTCAAGTTTTTATGTAAGTTGCCTTTAAACAAATCACCTTTCTTTTGTAATGCATCCATTATGACATTGGTGAGATTCTTACTCATAGACCCATCAACAATTTGAACAAGTGAAAGAAGCATATATAGCAAGACCAATCATGCACAACATATGCATGCAAAGAGATCCATGTTTGGTGATTAATTATTGTGACTTCACAAGATAAAGCCAAAAATCTCACTTTGTAAAACATCTTTGTTCCTCAAAATGACTTGGCCATGCATGAATTCAACTAAAACAAAGCCATTACTTCTTGGGCATTAACAAAACTTTCAAAAAGAAAAATAGGGGTTGAAGAGGTCATTGGCCTCCCCATTTGTAATAAGTGAAAAATGGCAACCATATGTGTCTATTTTCTACCCCCCTACCCCTTTATGTCAATGGTTATCAGTTCATGTATTGCATATTTGCTATGGCTTGCATACCATTTCTTGTTTTCAGTATGCTTGTAACTTGGTAATGAACCATGAACTTTTCTTCGCACCAAGAGTTTTGAGATCTTTTTTTGTTTTGTGCCTTCCATTGTGTTTGGTAAGTGTATCCGACTTGGAAGCAAGGATTTTGTCACACCCATCTATCACCAAGAAAATGTCGCATTTAACAACGTGAATTAATGTTCATTTCTATTCATGGTAGTTTAGTTGCCCAGCTATCTTGAAACTTACGTTTTGCCTCATCATTTTCTTTTGGACAATAGTTCTTCATCACTCTTTGATTCATCAATATTAGTAATGTCTTCAACATTATTTTCAACCTAAACATTTGGAAAAATTGGCAAACCATTAAAACAAATAACTATCATTGTTAGATTAATTCTTTGAAAAAATGTTGTGTTCCTTGTAAGTATGACAATCAACACAAAATCTTTAACACGCATTATGACTACCTTGAGAATAAAATTTTGAAGATTTTTTTTTCATCATCACTTCAAACATTGGCTTCTTTGGGCACACATTTTTAATCTTCATATTCAACTTTTTTTTTCAACTCCCAAAATAGCAAATTCAAGTTCTTCAACTTCTAAATGACAACTTTTTGCAACAATATTGGGACTTTTTGGCACATTGGGAGATTGTGATGTTAGTGCATTGTCCACCAAAATGGTGGTTACATTCTGATTCCCAAGGGCAAGGGGCACTTGACAAGAAGGCATGTCACCCACCATCTCCATCTCTAGACCACCACAACACACAACCAATCAAGCTAGTTAAAAAATTCTGAAGCATGAAATATTCCTACAAATAGCATGGAAAAATTGTAATCTAACAATGAGCTTTTAGCTTAAATGTCCATTGTCAATTCCTTTGCCATTCATGATTATCCCTCTTTCACCGAATTCTAAACAAGACAAAATGAAAATTGATACTAATAATTGTAAATTACAAACAACAACCATGATCCTACAAGTAGTAAATCATTAATTAAATGACCACTAATAATATTCCCTGCAAAGTAATGACAAGTAGCATTCTTGGATCTTTGTGGAGAAGGACTTGCAACAACATGACATGCCTCTAAACTTTACCCAATGCAAATAATGATAGGCTCTACTATGCAAGCATAAAAAAACTAAAAATTTATTTTCATTTTGTATCAAGTTCCAAGACCATTTTTTATTATTAAACCACACTTTAAATTTGAATAGACATCCCTAGGGTGGCAAGCATAGCCCCTAACTTGCAATTTGATCATAATTGAAATGACAAAACAATGAAATAGGAACATATATATATATATATATATATATAGTGACCACCAACAATACCTATGAGAAGAAAAGGATGAACATTGACAACATATTCAAAATGTTTACAAAATGAAAGTGCCAAGATATTAAAGAGATAGTAAAATTAAAACTAAGGTTATGAAAATAGTCAACATATGTTAATGTGTATCATAAACTAGTTGGTGAAAAAAAATTGTCCTTCTTTTGATTAGGGGTTACATTTGATGTCCATTTAAGATAAATTTGATGAAATTTTTATTATTTAAAAAAAAAATCCTTTGTATTTTTTTTTTCCCTCCTTGAACCATAGTGAAATTTAGTGATTTTTCACACTTAAAAAAACATTGCACATAACAATTGAATTGTCTAATTCAATCACACCAATTCACCACCACCAATCCCTCCTTTTAAATGCATCTTGCATGGACAAAACAAATAAATAAACAATTAATGCCCAAAATGTTAAGGTGGATCAATTTGGTCTACTTCTCAACGCATGTTTGAATTCTTTGACATTTAGGGTTAACCATTTGAATTCCCACCAAAAGTACATAAAACAACACAAGGTGAATAGAGATGATCACAATCCAATATAAACAAAGTCATGGAATGGAATAGGTAATCCATGCACAACAAAGATGTGCGCTTGCAAATTTGAGGCATGGATTGTAATTGGAGATGCAATTTCCAAAACAACATACATTCTCCTCTCATTTTGAACTTGGCACCCCAAGTTTTGCCACTATTGGACATGCTCTAAAACCTCCTATGCACTTCCAACTCATGCTACCTACAGAACTACCTATGTAAGTGGGTAGGTATCATAAATAACTAGGTAGGTATGCAAGTGATTAGTATGTAGGCAGGTAAAAAATGCAAGGTACTACTTTATCTCTACTAGGTAGGTAGAAACATGTGGATAGCTGGCTAGTACATAGCTAACCACCACCATGGTTAGCTGGTTGGTCAGGAATAGAAGGAAAAAAAAAAGTGTTTCTTGTTTGGATGGACAGACAGACTATCCATTCATCCATCCATCCATTCATCCATCCATCCTGCAATAGTGCTTTGGTGGGTGCTGGTTTTTTAGTACCATAATTGGCATCATCAAATCCATAATGTGTTTATCCATAGTTGATACTTCATACCTGAAAAGGAGGGCACAGGATGGATTTGTGATGAGCATATATGGTACAATCTTTTCGGGGTTTGAGTCTCAGGATTGGATCTTTTTAACTTATACTGCCGGACCAAGGAGAAGATGATGATGCAATGTGGGCACAACAACAACGAAAAGAGATGCTGACCAGACTCAGCATTGTAATAATAGTAATAAAATAGGAGCTTTTTTGTTAAAAACTTTTTTGTTTATTTAGTTGAACAACTTTTTAAATAGAGGATGGGAAAATTATTTACTTATTTATTTATTTATTTTTAAAATTAATTATTTTTTTAAAATTAGGGTTTTAAATTTTTCATTCTTTGAAACTATTTAATAGAAATCCCTCGATTATTCTATTAGGTTCTAATATGTAGCTTTTAGCCAAATTTGGCTAAATCTTCTTATGGATGATCACCAATTCAGCTACATCACAAAATCAAGAAAGAAGACCAAAAAAAAAACCAAGACCTAATATATCGGAGAGTTGAGATCAGTGTTTTCTGTGGCAAATTCCACAAGAGGACTTAGTCAAATTCCACCTACCATTAAAATTTTAAAAAACAGGAGAAAATAATTAAATAAATATACGTGTTAAGACACCAGCAATTGAATTAAGAGTGGGTTCACTAATTCAATATAATGGCCCATTGTTGTGTACCACAAGCAATCTATTTCTAGAGCATAGATGCTATATAGTACCTGAGCCAGTTTGACAAATATATATATATATATATATATAATTTTCAGAAACGTTGAAATTATCTATAAAAAATTCCAAAATATTTTTTTGTGAATGAGATATTTATTCCCAATTATGAATTTAAAAAAATATTCCCAAATATTTTGTTGGAATGGAATCCTCAATTTTAATTAATTATTCAACAAGCATGCGTCCAAGTGACCAAGGTACTAGGGTAGTGTGTGTGTGTGTGTGTTTGTGTGTTGTATGGATCTTCTAGCTAGCTAGCACGTGATCATCATCATGGGGGTCCAATCTCCACAATACAAATTGCATTCTCTAAAAGTCTACAAGATACATGTAGTTGTGGATAGTGCCCAACTTATTTTACCTATAGTTCATGTTCAGCACAAAATAATTCACAAAAGGTCTAACCAACAAAACAAGAGAAACATTTTATTGATATTTGTTGAAATTGTTAAAAATTGAAAAAAATTATTGAATTACTATTGTAAATACATAACACAAGATGTATTTTGGCATACTTATTCCTGAATTGTTGAAATTTTGAAAAAACAAAATTAGAAACTATCAAACCTAGTTTTCCAAGGGGTTTCTCTTTTTTCTTTTTTCTTTTTTTCAATTTTGTGATATCCAAAATTTGACAAAATCTCGAAGAGAGCCAGAGCCGAGGAAGGCAAGGGGAAAGAGATTATGCCCTAAATAGTTAGTACCTGGCATCTTTTGGAGCTCAACTCATAGTACAATTGGTCAGACTTTCTAAAAGGCCCTAATAGTAAGGTATTTAGGGCTTTCCCCACTTTGGCTTTGACGGTGATGATGATGCCTTGTTCTCATAATAGCCTGCCCTTTTGTAACAACCCTAGGAATTCATTGATAGCGACGTGCAAAACGTGAGGAATATTCATGACTACATTTCCCTGAGCAGGATTTAATTTAATCAATTATTTATTTATTTATTTAATACAAAGTTGAAAAATAGAGGAAATATGTGATATGAAGAATTAATTTTCTCTGGCATTATTTATGACAACTCAAAGTATGGTTTAACTTTTAATTAACTTTTAATTTCTCTTTGCATTGTTATTATGACAACCCAAGTGTGGTTTTAATTTTTTGGGTAATTGGCTAAATTTTTTGCCTTAATTTTGACGGAACCCAAAGAAAAACATTAAAATAAGTAATTAAAAAAGAAGAAGCTCGTTCATCCATATAAAACCCCACAGTGACGCCCACCCTAGTTGCCAAATAAATAAATTTAATTAATTAATTAATTCTACCGGATAAAGAAAATGGTGGGCTCCACACCGTTAGATCTGGGATCTAACGTGCAGGAATAGAGCCAAGGAAGCAGCAAGGCTCCTTCGTTTTCCTCGTTCAGACTGTGTCCTGTCGACTCTTCTTGCCTTCCTTCGTCGCTTGCTTCTCTCTTCGTTCGCCTTTCTTCTTCCCCGTTTCGATGCTGTTTGTGTTTCTTATTAGATGCAATCTAAACTCCGTCTTTTTTTGTCTTCCATCATTTCTATCTCTCTCTCTCTCTCTTTCTACTTGCAGTTTTCCTTTTTTCTTTTTTCTTTTTTCCTTTTTGGCTCTTAAAAGACTTGACTTTTTTTCCTTTGAAAAAAAAAGGGGGGGGGCTTCTATGTTTGTTTTTGTTGATTTTTTTGCTCTTAAAAGTCTTTTAACTTTTTTCTCCTTAAATTTATTTTTTTTTTAAATCTTTGTTTGTTTGTAGTTGTTACCTTCCTGAATTTGCGCGCAATTTTTTCTTTCTTTTTTTTTTTCTTGTTTTTTTTTCGTTGTTGTTGTTTCCGCCACCAGGAAGAAGTTTGTTTTTCAACCGAGAGGGAAAGAAGGAAGGACGCAAAGGGAAAAAAAAGCCAAAAACAAAAACAAATAATCAAACTCTTGTTTTTTTGGTTTTTTTGAAGCTCAAGGCCGAGAATCATTTTTTTATCAATATTTTCATTTTCCTTCGTCTTTGATGAAACTTGTTGTTTTGGGCGGTGTGTGTATGAGAGAGTGAGGTTCTGGGAGGACTCTTGTTGCTAGGGAAAAGAGCTTGGGATTCATTTCACCAGTTTCTCTTTTGTGGAAGATTTTTTGATCCTTCTTTCTGGCATCTTTTTCCAGTTTCCCAGGTGTCTGTCTGGGTATACAGTTCCCTTTGGTGTTTTTGTGGGAGTTTCTGTTGTTGAACTTGGATGTTTCCATCGTTGGTTTTTTTTGTGTTTGTAATTTTTCAAGTTTTGTCAGAGGTTTGGGGTTTCTTGGGGGGGCGTTTCTTTAGGTGTAGGATTTGGTGAGAAATCAATCCATTCTGGTCTCTCGGTGAGGGTCTCCCACAGCTTTGTTTTGTTTTGTTTCATGCCGTTGCATGGGTTTTCTTTGATGAGAGCTTCGAGTTTGAGGCCCCTTGCTTTCTTCCTTGCTGCCAAACTTTAAGGGTTTTGAGATTTGCATGGAACATATACATTCCAGAAGAAAAGAGCTGTGTTTTTTTTTAAAGCTAAGCTGTGGATCATTGATGTATCACTGTGGTTTTGGGGATTTTGGACATTGCAGGATGGTTGATGCTAAAGGAAGGCAAGAAGATTTGAGGATTGGAGTCTTGAAACAATCTAGAAAAAGAGGCAATCTGGCTGAGGTGGATCAAAGCTTGAAAACCTAAAGCTCTTGGTTCCACACGTTGATGCAATAGGAATGCAAAAAGATTTGAGGATTGCAGTCTTGAAAATTTCTAGAAAGGCCCACAATCTCACTGCCGCAGATCAAAGCTTTAGAACTTAAAGCTCCTGGTTCTGCATGTAGTTGCAAATTTTGTAACAGAGGGAGGAGAGGAAATTAAGAAAGAGACAAAGCAGATAATAATCAAATTGCAGTACTGTTGGATTATCTATCAATTTAGTTTAGTGAAGGGAAGCAAGCAGAGAGGACAGGGAAACATGCAGAGAATATCTTCAGTCGATGACATTCTAGGGACATACTGGAAGCTTGATCCACAAGCTCAGGGACATGGTAACAATGCAGCTGGAGGTCCACCCATGTCTGGAGCTGAAGATCTGAAGATGGGACTGTCATCTGGGGATAATAAGCGCATGAACCGGAGTGCATCTGAGTGGGCCTTCCAAGAGTTTCTGAAAGAGCATGATGTGGATGGAGCAAGTACTGTACCCCAGTCAGGAGTATATTGCAGCAGATCCAGAATATATGAGGAGAATGAAGAGGAGGATGAGGCTGAGAGTGACAAAGTCTCTGGTTCATCATCTGCTGCTCATTTCATACCTGGGAATCAAGAGATGAAACCCTGCATCATAGCTGACGAGGTGGAGGTCAAGAGTGCATTGAATCCCTTATTTTCTGGTCTGCAGGACGAGGTAAATGGAGGCAATCAGATAACCAGCCCACAAGAGTACGAACAATTTCTCAAGTGCAAGCTGGACTTGGCTTGTGCTGCTGTAGCTCTCACTCGGGTCTGCAACTCTAACTAAACCCTCTCATAACTTGCGGTTTCAAACTAGCAATAGAGAAACTGACTTTCCAAGAGAAAAGTCTACACAAAGTTTGAGCTGATAATTTTCTGCATTAGTTTGCTATTCGTGTGCTGCATCTTTCTTTGATATGTCAGAGAAGTGCAAACAAAATGCACAAAAAGTCGGTGCACATGATGTTTTTGCCTAAAAGTTGGGCATCATGTAGTTCTTGCACCGGCACCATCTGACAGTAGTCAATTGGGTTATTTCGGATGGATTATGGGGCTAAGCAGTCGATATCAGGAGGAGGAGGTGGACTGAAACTTATGTCTGCAGGAGCACAGCATTTGATACCAGCAACTGATGCCTCATGTAAGTGCAGTCTTATTCTCTGGATTTTCAGTTTGAAATGTGCAAGTGTTTGAGTTTGAAGTGAAACTCATTCACATGAAATAGTGAGGAACATTCTAGTTTGTGGAAAGATGATTAATTTCCTTTTTGGGGTCTGTGTATGGGAGGAGCATCAGCAACCTTTATGAGTTTCTTTTTCTTTTTTTAATTTCCTAAGGTTGTTTGCAACCTTGTGTAGGTGCACCAGAAGTAGTAGTAGTACAGAGAAAGTCAGAGGACCCAATTGGGATTCCAGCACTGCCTCCGAAGCCATATTGTGGCACAACTTCACCATTGCCACAGAGCCAAACCCGACCCATTACAAGTGGGTCAGAGATTTCAGATGAAGAAGATCCTGAAATGGAGCATGGTCAAAGCATGAGCAACCCTGGTGATGAAAAGCGGGTCAGGAGGTAGGTTAGACTTGGTGTTTTTATGGATTTGGCATTAATGTGTCCTAGATCATGTGTAAATCTTTGAAGGTGTTCAGATTCATCATCAACAGACAAAGTCAGGATTTGCAAGTCTGAAAATTGAAAAAAAAATTTCAATGGATGTTGCAGGATGTTGTCAAATAGAGAGTCAGCTCGGCGGTCACGCAGACGGAAACAAGCACATCTGAGTGATCTTGAGATGCAAGTTGCCCAGTTACGTGTTGAGAACACATCACTGGTGAAGCGGCTGATCGACATAAACCATAAGTTTAGTGCAGCTGCTGTTGACAACCGTGTCCTTAAATCAGATGTTGAAGCTTTGCGAGTGAAGGTGAGTTTGTTACCAATGTCCTAAACTGTACTGGTTATGCCTAGAATCCATCACACCCATTGTACGATCTAGTGTGCTTATGAAAAATTACAGCTTGAGGTTTCTTCTGTAATTGTTGTTGGTTAGGTGATGCATTGTGGGGTTTATTATTAACTGAGACTTTGCATTTATTGCAGGTGAAGATGGCTGAAGAATTGGCTGCAAGAACAAGGCAGTCTCAAATGAATGAGCCACCGCTAGGGGGTATGATGATGAGGTATAGTATGGTAGGTGGTGGTGGCTATGTCATGGGCTCTGGAGCTACTGATGCAGGAGCATATATACAGCAGCAACAAGACAACAATAGCACTGGAGGCTGCAAAATGGGGCGCACACCATCAATGCAGCGGGTAGCAAGTTTGGAGCATTTGCAGAAGAGGAGTCGGGCAGGTGGCTCTTGCAACATGGCATCCTGGGCCAGTGGCTGGGACTTTGAAGGCCCTTCATTGGTCAACCATCACTTGGGCAGTGGCAACATTTACTAGAGGGGTCATGGGGACCAAACCAAACATATGATAATTGGATTCCATTTTAAGGGTATTTTATTAATTTTCCATGCTGCTCAGCTCAGCTTTTGTGGTACCCATATCCAATTTATGAAGATCCATGGGCCTGCCCAATTCTCACAGAAGGGGGAAGAAAGGGTCCAGCAGCAGTGATAACAATGATTCATGGAATCACATGGTTGCTCCAGGATGTAGGCTTGTTGAAAAAATCTGTAAATACTACAAGAAACAACAAGGGGTACAACAGTTTGGGCCTCCTCACAGAACATAGTACAAGATTAGTGTCCTATTGGAAGGGACAATGATGGATGGATGCATGCATGCATGCACACAGGCGAGGAAAAAAAAAATCAGTAAATGTATAGGAAGGAGTGGGTGTCTGCAGATTTGATTGTGTTGTTGTTTTAACTCAAAAATGTGTTGAGGACAAATCAAATATACATTTGGAGAGAGAGAGAGTGTGTGTGTAAGCAAGAGTGAGTGACCGAGTGCTATGTCTGTCATCTGTGCTTGTTATGTATCACACGAAGTGGAGCACCACCATTGGTTCCTATGGGTCAATTTCTCATCACCTGGAATCAAAACAATTGTGTGGGTCTGTGGTTTAACATTTTGCACATAGGAGGTGGTGGCTTATTTAAACTAGTTTTATATTTTTTTGTGGAACAAAGTGCATTTATCATATGGGATAAAAGTCTTGTACTTATTCTTGGCTTCCAAGTTTGCTCTAGTATTGATGAAGTCATTTAAATTCACCAATAATAATAAGAATAGCTAAAGTAGAGCTGGTGAAGATGACTGAATTTTTGCAGAAAGTGGACTTGCCACACACCTCATTTTGTTGACCTCTGCTTTTGAACTGGGGTGTGAAGAGTTTTGGAAGAATGGAGCAAGATGGCAGATTTCTCACATTGTGACTGACAAATTCTTGGGTTCAATGTTTTCTCTTGAGGGGTGATGTCATTGCAAAAGACCATAAAAGTTACAGGGTTTTTGTCAACAAGCATGATTGATGATATAGGACATTGTAAACATTGCAGTTTTGTCCTTTCTATGATGTCAACAAGATTGCAGTTACCATGATTGATGAATAGAAAATTGAATCAGCAATCATGCTTGTTGACAAGCAATTACAGCATCATGATTTATCTTTCATCATACACTTTTCACAAATCCATGACTGTCATATCATTCTCAAGCAAGCAGCATAGTAATGCAATTCAGAAAACCTGGCCATCTTGCAACTTGTATCATGCAGAGTACGTTTATAATATTGCTGATGTTACCCATTACAATCACCCAAGAAAGATCTGTTTTTGTTGTCACACAATCTTTTGACATGCAGGATACTAGAGTTTCTTCTCTTGAGAGGGAGCATTGGACATACAGAAACAGCTGTTAATAGGTGTCCCACCTCAAAAGTAGACATGTATCTTAAAAAGAATGAAGAGATATCATTGCACCAGAATACCATTTGCTGCAAAAGTAAATACATTTGTTGATTCATAAAGATTGAGCACCTCTCCCAGTATGCACTACATCTTGAACACAAACCCAAGATATCTTGGTGTCTAAGGATAGCTTATATTGTCCAGATAAGCTCATCTATGACACATTGGCTTGGGACAAATAAAGTTTAGGCTTTGTGATGGTATGCAATCAAGGGCTATATAACACCTGTTTGGAGACCATCACCTCACTCACACATTCGCCTAACGTGACAATGCTTTTGCAAAAAGGGTTTTGTCCACAAGGAACATTAATCCTACTTAATGGGTGAGCTTAACTAACCAACATGATGTTGCATTCCCATATCAAACAGAGAGCCGACCGCACAACCTCCACTTGGCCTCAGGCTGGGTGAGGTGCTTCTCAAATACCCAAATGTCTTCCACAGTGAGCTGCAATGTTGACCCCATCATCCCATCCAATGCCTTTATTTTTTATCCTCATGCCTCCCTAATATGTTCCTTGCAATGAATGATATGAATTTTCTTTCTTTCTCTTGTTACATTAGACCACATTTGATTCCGGTTCACTGTTCTAGGACAATTCACCAGACCCATGCCTAAGAATTTAAATTTCAGATTTCCCTTAAAAGCAAACATATAATTGCACCAAGACCAACTTGTGTAGCACAAAGTAGTACTAACCTCTTTTTCCAGATCCCCAGCAACAAGTTTGCCGTGCTTGTCATATGCTGCAAACTTCTGCACACCTCAAAACACAATTTGATTATTTTGGAGATAATAGTTACCTCAAGACAGTGCTTTTGGTTTGGTCAAGGTGAGACCTTGGAGGGTTTTCAGAAGACCAATGTATGGTTCCCAACCAAGTATTCCCACATTTGCAGTTGACTTTCTACATTCACTGGGTGAGTCATGCAGTGTCCAATTTTAAAAAATTAGGCATGGAGACAAATAACTGACTTTCTCTCTCTACCAAAGCACAGATTCTCCCATCATTAAAAATTGTGATGAAACAGTATATAATATGAGCATCTACTTGAGTTCTGGGTGCAGAGATTCCTCCCAACCTAAAAAAATGCTGTGAAATGCTTATGAAATACAGAAATCACAGATCAAGACAGGACTTGATATTCCAATCATTCAGCCTTGGGCTTGGTGGGTTTTTTAGAAATCAACAAAACCAAAGAAAAAGATGTAAGCAATGAGGTAACAAGCTAGTTGTTGGTGGTTGAAAGGTATGAAACCTGGTTACTGATGATTCGAAGGGTAAGCTGAGCAAACGAATTGTCCAGATTTTTTGTCTGGTCAACTCCAACCTGCATGACCCAGTGTTTCCTCAGGTGGAAGTCAAAACACAGAAAGCATTGCCACAAATCAGTGGGGCACATAGTTATGGACACAAACCAGACGGCCTTGCAAAGTTCGTATTTTCTTAATGGGCCCTACAAGCTCCCAGTGGACTTGTGCCCATGATGTCTCCCTGTGCTTCAGCTCCTTCTTCATACCCTGCCAAGTAAATTGACAAGAAAAGAAACAACACCCATTGTAAATATCCTGGCATAGGACAACAGTAATGACCAACATTGAACACAGCATTCCCTTGAAAGAATATTTGTTGCCTCCCTGTACAAGACAGAATATGCAATTCCCTTACTTAAGGGTTCATAGTCTCTCCAATTCCTTCAAATGCCCCTATAAAGACTAGCCTTTAGATAACTAACTTGGACAAGGGCCACTGCTTTTTTGGACTGTCCATGAAGATATTCCAGTCCTTAAAAGTTTCCTGGGTGTCCACCAAGGTCAACATGAACTCTAGTTTCTGCAAAGGGTTTAGGGTTTCAACCTGAAACCCTTAACACTAAAACCCACAGGCCTTTCATAGGGATTTCACTACAGAAAACCTTTAGATTCTGACAAACACCTGATTCACTTCTCCATAATAATCCTCTAAAACAAGAGCTCATTAGGTGCAATTTGTCTACAATGATGGGATTCACTATAAAGATCCTGATGCAAATGCAGCTGGCTACCAGTACAGGTATTGTCAAAGAGAAGACTCACAGTCAAAACAGTGTCAGTGACAAGCTGCCGAAGCAATGATCGATCCCCTTGTGCTAAAGCATAGTTGATCTGCAGCCATCTCCTAATCCATGTTATAAGACACTCAAGATACATACGATCCATCAACTCAACTCAAATGAGGTCTGACTTACAAAAGGAATCATGCAGTAGAAACACCCATAAAACACTTGCCTGTCTGTAAAGGTCAGAAGCCTCACGGTAGAACTTTGACTGAGTATATCCTTTTGATTTCTGTCGCAGCTTTGCTATGACAAAGCTGGTTTTCAACTGTTTCACAGAAAAGTGGACAACCATGGGTCAATTTGCTCCTCAGGTCTACTTAGCAGCCATAGTGCAGCCACAGTGGAATAACTGGACTCTCACTAGCAGCATACCACAATAACATCCCTTTTCTTTCAACCACATTTTTCTTTCCCCTTCCACAATTATGTTCAGAAGCACTGAGAACTTCTCCATGCCTACAATTTAAAAGAATCTGAAAAGAATTGAGGGATAACCCAATAGTAAGGTTATACAGATTTCACAGCTGAAAACATAAGAGCAACATATGAGCAAGCATGAAAAAGAGGAAAACCAACCCTAAAGAACAGGAAAAATCAAAATCAAAGACAGGAGGGCATTATCCATTGAGTACAATGGCTGAGATTTCATAGTCGGTACCATGGCCAAGAGATTCTCCTTTCTTATTTGCCATCCTTCTTTGGTAAACCACCTGCAATCTTGGTCAAAAATCACACCATCAGTGACAAGTCTACACAGACAAATGATATGCAGCCACTGTGGAGTCAGTAACAAAAGGCAACAACTTTTTTCTTAAAACAACCAACAAGAATGTTAACGAGAAGAGGGGACCAGGAACAGAAGCAAAGAAAATACCATTAACAGATCACACTGAACTTTATGTAAAACAAGAACTTTTAGTACAGCCTAGCACATATGCAACTCCCCAGCATGACTGACTTTCAGAAAATAGAGTCAACTAAAGGTACAAGCAAATTCCATAACTGTCAGCCTGCATAGAACTCTGAACTGAAGTGCTTAAATTGCAGGGTTGGGAGGATCTGGTACATACCGTCTTATCAAAGGAAGGGGCGGAGGGCGAGGCTTGTAAGGTTCTGCAATGATCCCTGGACTTCCCATGTACACTCGTAATCTCATCTGTTTGACAATTGCCAAAGTCAGTAAAGTATTGTCAATTTGACATAAATATTGACAATCCATAAATTGACAAACTGCCACTTCCAAAAATGAGATCCCTATTATGTGTTCTCTGACAATAAAGAACTGATGAGCACACCAGTTATACTTACAGGTTTTTGCATTTGAGGAGGTAACGAAACCGCCTTGGCAAAACCTCGGTCTCCTATTGTAAATAAGAATGGGGTTCTCACCTGTCCACAAAATCCACCAAACACCACTACCCTTCAACAAAGCCTTCCTCTGTATCGAACATCCAAAGTGCAAAATGGCAGATATGAGTAGCAATGATTTTTTTTAATGACATCTGGGGGATGGGGGAAAAAAAAATGTATCAACTATCAAACCTACCAAAGCTTGTGAAGGATGATAAACTCCTTGGATGTCATAAATGCTTACACATTTTTCAACCTGGAAATCTGCAGTTTACACAGAACAAGTTCAAACACAGCTGAAATTGGCATTGTATAATCTGCAGAAGGACGTTCTGCCCGCTCTCTTCACAAGAACGCCTAGAAGAAGAGTGTCACTTCTGAGAATCAAGGCTCTGTTTCCATGCGGCTCCGAGGACAAAACCAAAAAACAAACATATGACGAAGAAATAGAACGTACCCCATTGGCATGAGAACGATGCCGAAAGCTCCCGTAGCTCCTTGATCCCCCCACAGCCACCATGGTAGCTTGATGCTTGTCCTGTTCTCCATGGCAAGGGAAACCCCAATTCCGGTATTGGCCGCGATATAGTCTCGCTCCTAACAAGATACGCATCCGGAGTTCTTCGGCAAGTGAAAGATTGCGTAAGAAGACGATGAAATGAGAAAGCTCTCAGACTCCTAATTCCTGCCATATAATAATAATAATAATAATAATAATAATCTTCTTGCCGCTCTCCGTTTCTTCTCGCAAGCTTTTGTGCACCCCGATGGACTGCCTTCAAACCTAATACCTAAACCCTAGCAAAAAAAAACCAAAAGGAAAAAAAAACAGAGAAACACCAACTCAGTACCTATTTCTGTACTCCATCAATCCTTGGAGTATACTTCTACCATACTAATGCTCATCTTCAACGACTTCAATCCTCGAAATCAAAATAAACAGATCGAGGCAAGCAAGCGCGCAGAAAGAGAGAGAGATCCTTTCACTGCAATTGTGCACAAATGAGAAGAAATGCTACTTAGTAAAATAAACAAATTAGTAACAGATTAGTAGCGGATTAGTCAAAGATTAGGAGCAAACTTTATGTACTTACCCTAATACCGGCAATTGTGCACAAATGGGAAGAAATGCTACTTAGTAAAATAAACAGATTAGTAACGGATTAGTCACAGATTAGTCACAGATTAGTAGCAAACTTTATGTACTTACCCTAATACCCACACCTTTCGATTTTTTTCGGGTTGGATCAAGCATAGGGGCATGTGGGAGGGGCTTGGTATTTTTTAATTTTCTTTTCTTGGTCTCCCATTTATTAAATCGTGTGGGCATGTGGGACTTGCTTCTTGTCCCCCATTGGTGGAAGAAAATATATATAGTCATTCATCCCAACCCAAATTAAGTTAAATTCATATTTTTTTCATCTTTTGTTTCTAACCATAAGTTTAACCAATTGTTTATAGCCAATCAATCGTTTAATGAGGATCATCTTTCTCCTTTTCATTAACAATTAGGATTTGAAGCTCACAAACTTCAATCCTTTGTATTTTGAGCCCAAATTCTACAATCCTTGTTTTTGAGTCCTCGTGGAAAAAAAAACCATGGCCCAAGATGACACAATACCTATGCTTGCAATTTTTTTGGTGCTCCTTGCCAACATTCATCCCCCAAAGCTTATTCAAGTCCTCTCCATGCTAATGGTCAATCTAGAGAAGTCTTTGTTGGAGCGGTTCATGCCATACTTTCTATTGCTTACTTGGAAAAACAAAGTAAAGAATAGGATGTGGTGGGTTGAACCTTAGCAAAAAATACATTGTGATGTTATTGAAGGCGATGTCAAGCATTGTACACCAAAAATGTTTGATAGGAAGTACCTTCAATTTTATAGGATGACATTCTTAGCATTTGAATATTTATTACAAGAACTGACACCATTTATCTGTCCATTTCCAACTCAATTTGTTAGAACACCTATCCCTCTCAAAAAAGTTGTGAAAATGGTTTTATATCGATTAGCACATGGAATTTTTCCTAAGAGAACGAATGCATTGTATGGTGTAGGTGCATCTACAATTAGGAAATATACCTACATTGTATGTGATGTTTTGTCCAATGGTGACAAGTTGTATTCAGTTTATGTTCACACTCCTACTTGAAATCGATTACTCAACATCATTGAATGATTTCGTGACATCACAGGTCTACAGCAAATTTGTGGTGTGATTGATGGTATGCACATTCTTTTAAGTGCAAAACCAAATAAGCAAATAACATCTTCTCCAACATATTTTTATATTAAAATGTGCTTTCACAATACAGTGCTTCAAGTTGTGTGTGATTGTGATTTTTTTTTGGATGCATGTGCTAGTCAACCAGGTGGAATGGCAAATGGAGGACAATTCAAATTGTCAAGTTTGTAATGTTCTCTTCGATCAAGAAAGATTTTGCAAGAACCAATTGTTACTATTGAATATGTGTAGATTCAACCTTACCTACTTGAGAATGCAGCATATCCTATTTGGCCATATTTATTGAAAGGTTACAAACCTTGAAATAGTGATATGGTAGATCAAATCTGATTTGATCAATATATGAACGAAGGTCATGTTCTAATTGAGAATGCATTTGGAACTTTCAAAAATTGATGGAGGATTTTTAAAAAAATTTATGTTTGTGTTGATCGAGCCCCTATGATTACTTTGGCATGTTGTACATTACATAATTTTTGTCAATTGCAAGGCATGCCAAAACCAATGGTTCATGATGTTCAAACACAAAGAGATCCTTTTGTGAGTTTTACTAGTATGTGTAAAACTCACAAACATGGTTCCACAACAAGGTGAAAGAGCTAAGGCTACTAATGAGGAGATGCGAAATGTGTTATTTAAATATTGGATATAACATAATCCTAAATAATAGATTCACATTTTGTTGTTTTATGTAAAACACATCATTCAATAAATAAAACTCATGTTTCATACAACAATTGCACTTTGTATGAATATTATATTCATAAAAAAGTATAGATGCAAATCTCTTGTCAGTTTTCTTGAACATTAAGAGGACATCTAGCTTTGAATTTAGTTGCAAAAAAATTTGTGCCAATTCTAAAGTTTGTTCTCTACTTTCTTTCCTATACATTTCTTCAATTGCAATCATAGATTAGGCAATGGACTTTGTAGTCTCAATTGCCTCCCTTTGCAATTCAAGCTTAAAAGTCTCAATTATTTCTCAAAATTCAATTAACTTCTTGAAAGTAGATGCCATGTCACCATTCAATCTACGTCTTTTGTTTCCCACAACTTTGCCAAAAACACCGACTAAATTTGTTGCATATGTATGAGGTGATTTAGTTGTAGTATTACCTCGAATGCCCGTACTAAATGCATTGGCAACAATGCCAAATGCTGGAATAATGGATGTAGGATTTTGTGTAGGAGCACTCCCAACTTGACTTGGACCTATATCATCATTTGGTAAATATTTTTCAATGGTCGGTGCTTGAAAAGATCCAACATGAACATAACCCTGATCAAGTCCATTAGGTGTGTCATCTACCTTTGTTGCGCCCTCCAAAATTTGGTTCATCCTATCGAACCAAATCCATGAAATAGTTGTAGAACTTGTAACACCTTCTACTATATTCTTTTGAAAATAGTTCTTATTCATCTTGTCCCATTTGTCATGACATTGAGTTGTTGTCCTCACACTTTCTGTAAGAATATGTGTCACAAGCTTTTTATGAATGTCTTCCCAATCCTTGACTAGAAAAGACCCATGACCAAATGCCAAATATTTCTCCTCATACAACTTTAACAAAGTTGACAAAACATCATTTGACCATTGTATTGCCCTCACATCTCTCCTACTTTGATGAAACAAACTTGGTCGAACTATGACAGATGCATTTGTAAGTAATGCAAATGCTATAGCTTGAGACCCTCATGAAGGAAAATGGAAAAGAAGACCCGTGTAAGAAAAATCCTTTGGCGGTGCTTGAAACATGTTAAAAAAAGAAGAACTATGAAAGAGGATTGTGTTTAAGGACTAATTGTGTTTAAGGAAGGACATTATTTTTATTTTTAGTTTTTGAAGTTGTGGGAATGTGGGTTAGCATTATTATTTTTGGGATTGTAGGTCTTCTATGGTAGTAGTAGGTTTTTTCTTGAAGGAATGGTGGGCTGCAACAATTTTTGAATAGGGTACTTTGGCAAAAAGAAGCTAAGCGGACGAGTTAAACGACAAGTTATGCAAGCCAACTTGCACTTTGGCTTTTAAATGAAATGAAAGAACGGCTATTAGGGCCACTTTTTGTGGTTAAATGGATGAAATTATGTGCATGTATGCAGGCCTTCTATTTGTCTTTGTTATAGACCTATTCAGATTTAGAGTTAAATCATCCAACATCTAGGTTAATAATGGATTGGTAAGGAACTACATGTTCAAGTAACAAAATCTTCATTTTCTGAAAATTTTAATCACAATTGATATGTGCTTAAAATTTTTGAATGAATATTTTTTAAATATTCACTTTATTTTTTTAAATATTCATTTCAAAATAAAATGATAAAAATAATAGTAATGGTTCATTCTACATAGAAAAAAACCATGTAAATAAAAATCAAGGATGGGAACCCATCCATAAAAAATATAAGGCAAATGAGAATATAAAATAGACACAACCCCGAAAAAAAAAAATTGACAAAATCAAACAAGTGCAATAGCTCGCTAAAGAATTGATATGATATTAAGATATTAAGATAATAACTAATGAAAACATCACCACATCATGGAAGGGGTTGCCACATAACCTACAATAGCTTCAATTTCATCGTTAAATAATCCATAAAGTCATAAAACAAAATTCACTAAAACAAAGATGTCCAAGTGTAAAAAGTGGTGATTAGTTCATGTCTAAGATGATGCAATTTCAAAGTGATAGCTTTGTGTGGACCTTCTTATACATTAAAGTTATATGTAAAGTTAGGTGATTAGGGGGCAAGAATGGCCAGTTCAGCATAATAAGGCATTGAATGTGTAAGTAGGAATGAAATTTTACAAAATGAAATAATTGGGACCCGAATTAACTTTTCCACCAATTTCAGTGGTAAATTAAGTCAACCCCTCCTTTTTCTTGGGTGCCTCCACTATTGCTACATATATATTCATTGCTCCTACCTATACAACTATTGTAATTACTCCCAAACCTTGCGCATTTAATAAAATTTCTTTACTTTGCGGATACCACTGAAATTGGGGATAGGGGGTGAAAAAGAAGGTGATTTTATGGATAACTTTATTGTTTTACCTTTTTTTTCTTCAAACAAGGATTATTCCCATTGCAAGATAAATAATTATGACATTCTTTCACTTTATTAGTAAGGCCCAAAATGTGTTTTTGTCTATTCCACAATCCACCACACATCATTTTGAATTTCATATTGTAACAAATAATGTAACATAATTAGGGCTTATTAAAATAATTACGTAAGTCAAGGGGTTATTCATGTCATCATGGAAGTCAAGAAGAAAAAGATAAATAGTACATGTACATCCAAAATTTTGATATTTACATCCATTTTATAACAAATTTCAAGAAAACAAGTTCCAATGAATGAAAGATATAATAATTCCACTACATTAAATCTAATTTATTTTATTTTTATTTTTTGTTTTTCCAATGACAAATTTGAGGTTAAAATATAATAATTAATGAAGATAATAATGTTAGTACTAGTGTTGGACAAGTATCACAAATACCCCCAGGCATCACTCAGGCATCTTGATTTGATCCTTTTCAGGGTATCACCTTGAGTGAAGCCTTAACTAAAAACCAAGCTATCGATTTTCACTTGTCTTAAAATTGGATGTGAAAATCAAATTTTACAAAATAAAAAACAAAAACTGAGAATTAGGTAAAGTCTAACCTTTTATTCAAGTTCGGGTCTTAGGGTTTAATTACCATGAAAACTTAGGGCTAAGTTGGAGTCGTTGCATCCCAATGGCTCCTTCCTGCATACCTTAAAAATTTGCATTAAAGGGTTATGTATCATGTTCATTGTGCATTTTTGTTTTAATTTTAAAAAATTGTTATTTTTTCTTTTAACATTATTATTTTTGTTGTTGTTTTTGCTTTGTTGTTTTGCCTTGCTGCCTTGTTGCTCACCATTGCTCCTGTTGCTTGTTGATCTCGTTGTCGCACCTTGTTGGTGTGCCTTGCTACATTCATTATTGCACCTTGTTATTGCGCCTTATTGTTCTTAGTTCGTGCCTTGCTACTCTCATTGTTTTGTTGTTATTGTTCTCTCACCTTGTTGCTCTCATTGCCTTGTTATTCTTACTCTTACACCTTGTTACTTTGTTACTTGCACCTTGTTACTTTCATTGCCTTATTGCTTTCACGACCTTTTTGTTTGTGCCTTGTTGATTTCATTATTGTGCCCGGCTATTCTTGCCTTGCTACCTTGCCATTGCACCTTGCTATTCTATCTTGCTAGTTGTTAGGCTTTATTGCTCATCGCACCTTACTATTTGCCTTTTTTCAATATCTCCGCCCCCCCCCCCCCCCCCCCCCCCCCCCCCCCCCCCCCCCCCCCTCAAACTCCACAAACAAGCCCACAGAAAAAAAAAAGAAAAAAAAAGGAGAG
>Ga0116227_10002850_pt1 | contig 38927 bp, 26 predicted proteins | sample S1TSphgellanicum_FD_89693 | JGI IMG/M metagenome (GOLD analysis project Ga0116227, IMG submission 89693) | Host-associated microbial communities from peat moss isolated from Minnesota, USA - S1T2_Fb - Sphagnum magellanicum MG | ecosystem: Host-associated > Plants > Peat moss > Unclassified...
AAAATTTAAAGTTTTTGGAAAAGTCCCCCCCCCTTCCCCCCCCCCCCCCTATCCCCGCTTTCCGCTTTCGGTGGTATCCCCAAAGTAAGGAAATTTTATCAAATCCAGTATGAAATGATGAAACTCAGCATTTAATGCACAAGGTTCGAGAATAATTATAGCAGTTGTACAGGTAGGAGCAGTGAAAATATATGTGACAGCAGTGGAGGCGAAAAGGAAAGAGGAGATGAAACTCAGTTTACTATCAAAATTGGTGGAAAAACTAGTTTGGGTCCTAGTTTTTTCATTTTGTAAAATTTCCTTCCCAGTTAAGCATTTGATGCCCTTTTATGCCGAAACTGGCTTTTCTTGCCCCCCCCCCCCCTCCCCTAATCGCTTGACTTTACGGATAACTTCATTAAAACTCTTCAATTTCAAGATCAAGTCAAATTTGCTTGACAAAAAATTTGAGGTCCAACAAGTTCAACCATTATAAGAACCTTTGCATTTGCTTGACAAACAATTTGAGGTCCAACAAGTTCAACCATTATAAGAACCTTTGCATTCGCTTGACAAACAATTTGAGGGCTAACAAGTTCAACCATTATAAGAACCTTTGCTTCGAGTTTTATACCAGGTTGGTTCCAACTTCTTCTTGGTGATGGTTTGATTTCACATCTAAACAATTTTGAACTTTTTCGATTTTGATGTTCCTAAAATGTTCCTACCACATTTCCAAAAGGTTCACATAATGCTTCATAAGTTCCCAATGAGTTTTTTAAGTTCTCACATTATTCCCCAACATGTTCCCAATAGCAACAATAATGAACAACATAGATAACCAACATTGATGTGCATGGACTCTATTTATGTAAAGGTCATTCTAATACTTCCATTGGAGATGTTCTTATATATATATAATTAAAGATAGGATCTATGACCATAGAACTTTAGAAGTTAGACATATGATTCTAGAACTCAAAAAGTTTAAACACTATCTAAACTTAAGACACAAACTCCTACCTAATACTAAGAACCAAATCTTGTAAAAAATCCTTAAAGATTGTCAAGTTTGAATCTTAGTTAGATCTGGATCCCTGAAGACCCATTGGGTTTGGGTCCATGTAAAACCAAAGTTGAAAATAAACATGAAATCGACGAACATTGGATGAGACCATGGGAAATTTCATGAGTATGTGATTAAAGCGCCTTTGGCCCAATGTAATCCCAATTTGAATCAAAGAACAAATCACATGATTTTTTTCAATTAAAGAAAGGTTGGAAATGTGACCACCATAATTTTTTATTCATTTCTTATTTCTTCTTTTCCCAATTCACATTTTAAGTTTCCTCTTTGGTTTGTTTTTTTCATTCTATTTTTAGCTTTGTTTTTTTCACCTCTATTGCACCTTTCATAAACATTCATATATCATGGATGAGAAAAAGAAACAAATACTTGTGACAATGGCTATGTATTAAGGTTTGATTCAACAAGTGGTGAGCATTCAAGCCTTGGTTTTAGGGTATGATTATTTGTATTCATGTGTGATTTCATTTGGAGAAAAAAATGGATTATTTGGACTTTTGAAAGGCAACATGGATTTTTAAACTAATTTTTGCTTAGCTTTTACATGGAAGACATTTTCAAGCAAAGTATTATAATTTCTCATATAATATTTTGATATCTTTGTGAGAAATTAGGTCTTTATTTGATAAAACAACATACACTTATGAAAGATCCAACTTTGTTGAAAGCTAAGGTTGCAACTTTTTTTATATAATGAAGAAGTGAAAATGGTTTGTAACTACTGGGTGATTTTTTGAATAGTTAAAGGTATTATTTTAATGGTTGTGAAAGAGTAAAGTTGTATCTTTAGAAATTGTTCATGCAATTTTCAAGCAAGTTTCAAATAGGGTTTTGTCAAATGTGTGTTTTGCGATTATGAGTTCAATTGGGCAAATAGCATTTATGATTGGATAGTTTTTCAACTTACAAAAGTCAGGAAGATGTGCATTTAAGGCAAGTTTCCGCCTTCAAGTTGATTAGTGATGCAACATAATATCAAACAAAGTCATTAACAGTCCATTCAAGGAAGGAGGTGATTCAACCCTGGAAAGGTCCAAGGCAAACTAGAATGTTATTCACATGTCACCATGGATGTGTGTTGAATGAATATTTGACACTTTAAAGTGCAAATGGAGGATAATCATGAAACATATAAACTATCCATTGTATTTTGTTTTGGATTTTGTTTTTACATGGAGAATTTTGGATATCCTTTGCATTTTGTTGAAAGATGCTTTTGATAAAAATTGCATTGAAAGTGAGAAAAAATATATAATATTGATTAACATGAGGTGAATTGATAGAAAGTTCAAAGCTACAAAGTGAAAGGGCTACTCTCACAAACATTAAAAGCATAATTGAATCTAGGATCATAATGTTCAAGCATCATTTGATGCTAATTTTGCTTAGTGTCATGCCAAAATAGAGTCGAAATAGGGTCAACCTAAGTCAAAGCCCAAGTCTAACTACCTAGGGCAAGTTTAAAACGACCAATAGTCCTGTTGTTTAGTCTCCTTAAACCTTGTGGTGACCAAAACAATGTTTAATCACCAAAATCCTAGGATCACTTTAAAATGGTAGAAAAACATTTTTGGTAAGAAGGGACCACTAGCAATTTTGCAAAATTACAAGAAAATCACAAACATACCTTACTTTTTGACACTCTTCAAAAATTCTACATCCATTTATACTTGAATCACAAGCAAAGTGTCCACCTTAAGATCTTTACGCTTCACACATTGTTTTTCTTTCATTTGATTTCAAAAAACATTTTCCTTCTTGGTAACCACCTTCCTTGCTTTCTTTCCTTTGCCACCCACATTGGTGGGCTACCCCTTTTTCTATTGTATACTTGATTGATATCTTCTTCTTTGATTTTCACAATTTCACTTACTTTGTCCACAAAATTTGAACATTGTGAAAACAAAACAAGGTGTTGTTTTCCAAATAAAATTACATCCTCTTCATTATAAAGGTTCCTCAAATGTGAAGATTGTGAATTCCTTTATACTATTTGAAATGCACTATAATTGGACATTTGCAAAGATAGTCTATGATTTTGAATTTCAACCATGGAAGACGCAACCCACATCTTTTGGAAATTTTGATCCCACCTTTGTGATTGTCAGTGTTTTCCATGATCCATGGCTGAAAAAAACACTCGTGAAAAAAAATAATAACAAATTGAATTATCAACAAACAACTTTAATGCAAAAACTTCAACACCTTGAAAAACATTAAAAATATATTAGAAGGAAAGGATGATCCCTTTTTATTATTATGCTTAGGGTTTAAAGGGTAATAGTTTTGTGCAAGGAACCACCAAAAATTCCCTCCAATTTTGCTTTTCCAAAATGAGTAAAACAAATGATTTTCTTATTATTATGTTTAGGATTTAAAGGCCAATAATTTTGTGGGGGGGGGAGAAGGTCAAAAAAATTCCTTCCAACATTGTTTTTCAAGAAAAAAAAACAATTATAAAATATCATAGATGAACAATCGGGATTTTTTTGCGACCCATGGGCTCTCATTATTTTCATGCTTGAAAAAATACCCCAAGGGCCCAACCAACATTATCCACAACAATCCATATAGGATTCCAAAAAGTTTTTCATCCAAAACATTTGTTTAGCTTAGCCTTCAAACTACCCTAATGTAAATTCAAACTAATCACCCACCTCACTTCCAACCAATGAAGGATTTTAAATTTTGATGGTCACGAGTCTAAAAGCTCTAATGTAAATTGCCCCTTATGTATTGTAAGTTATGTTTTTAATGAAAGCATTATCCAAAGGAAGGTATGGGAGGTGACATATCAAACATTGGCTTGATTCCATAATGCTTTCATATGCCAGCAACCTTTACCATGTATATTACACCAATGGGTAATTACAAGCTAGAATGGGCCAATTTTGACAAAAATTTGATTCCATAATAATATTTTTGATTGTGATAATTGATTGTCCAGGAAAGGACAACCATTGGATTTCTTCCATTCAAGTTGATCTAAATCATTCCTTTATTAGGCGGGACAAGTGGGTAGGCCAAAATTTATCGCAAGGAATAGGTGGGGTAAGCATGTATTTGTCGTTGAAAGCAGGCTTTTCAAATTTGTATGGCATTGTTGACTATTGACACTCATTTCACTCAGAAGTTTTCAACCCATATGATTTTTTGAGCACTTCACGTCACTAGCCTGTATTCTTCACTTCATGTCAAGTTGTATTGTTTCGTAGCATGAAGCATAACTGGAAATGATGGCATCACAAGGCCCACCTTCAACTAGTTGCAAATCTAATAGTTCAAAAATAGTTAAGCAAAAAGGTGAAACACATTTGAAAGGATTGAAGCTAGGTTTTGCCGCTCCTTTATATGTTGTTATACCCGCACTTGGAGACAATGGCCCAATCCCAAAAAAGGATTTTGCAGAGAAATATGAACTCTATTGTGAAGGTTTGAATCCAAAGCATGTGAAAGTGCCATGAGACATTTCTTTAGAGGACATCACCAATATCTTTGTTCATGTTGCGAACAAGAATGGCTACAACTACGAGTTCACAAAAGACCCAGTGTTTATAGAAAAGGTAAAGAAATTGTGGATGGTGGTACATCAAAAGCCTTATCTGCCAACATCAAGGTCGATATCCTTATGAATGGTTAAAGGATTAGCATGTGAAAAAATGGGGAAGAAGATGAACTAGGCCATGTATGCGAGATGGACTAATAATGAACAGCAATGCTACAAAGCAAGGTCGGAGCAAGTGGATTTACTTAGCTCCAATGAAAAAACTAACAATGGGCCCCATCTAAAAGAGGTGTGTGGCCAACCAATCGAATGCACAGGTATAATATTTTGCCCTTGGTTTTTGTTTTCAAAGTTAACAATTAACAAATAGTATAGTTTCAAATGAATAAGCACCTAGGATTTTGCTTTGTATTTGTCCTTTTTATTTTTATTTTTGTTATTTCCACCGCACTTATCTGTAAACAACGTGACATGAATACTACTTCCAAAAGGTCTGATTTTTGGTTCAATCACTCTCTTGCAATGTGTTTCTTACCCCAATTGTGTTTTTTTACATTAGAAGGTTAATTTCAAAGACCTGAGGAATTTGAAGTAGCAAGCATTTGTTATGTTTCCAAGATCCACATGGCAGTGATTTTTTTGAACTTCAACTAGAAGAAAGGTCAAAACTTTGAAACATTTTGGGTTTCTATTTCTCTAAAATTGTAGGTGAAGATGGTCAAGATTAGGGTTTATAAGTTCATGGCTCAGATCATTTCTTGTTTTGATCATTTTTAAAGTGCAATACATGTGCAAATTATTTGGGATATAAAGCTAAGTTTATTTTTCTGGCAGTAGGTGCTATCATTGAATAATTAAAGCAATACATTACAATGGTAGAAGGTCGGTTGAAAGCAACCAAGGAAAAGTTTAGCCAATGCCAAATTGAAAAAAAAAGGCGAATGTTATGGCTATAATGAAAACATGTGAGCAAATGGAGGATCGTAACAACCATCTTTGTGAACATGAAGTACTCCTACAAACCCTAGTTACAAAGATGGAAAGTTGTCTTGATGAAGAGAAAGAAACCTGCAATAGCAAATTGAAGAAAAACAAGGTGTTATTGTTTTATTCCAGGGGTCTTGCAAATGCAAGAGTCTCTGCTTATGAAAAATTGAACAAGATTTCAGATAAAGAAGGGGGTGTTTTATATGTATTAAAAGGGAAAATAACAATTTAACAATGAAATGTCAATGCTACACAATCCTTCCATAGCAGGGTTTAGAAGGGTTTAGTTACTTCTCCTTACATTCCCTTTCCATTAGCCGATTTGGAGATTAGCAATGAACCAACCTACTTATGGATTGAGAACTGCCCATTCTGTGGATTAAGTTTTAAACCTTTGTGGGTGGGACAAATTACATCTTGTAAATGTGTTTACCATGGTTGGTGCTCATTTGTCCATGTCAATAAGTCCACAAAATGTATTGATGTTTTGTGTGGGGAAGAAATGCATGAAGGCTACAAGAATTCTGTAGGAATCATTAAGCCCGAGAATTGAACAATGTTGGAGCTACCTCATAAGCAAATTGCAACAAAGAAACCAAGGTTGTTACAACCTTAGCTTTGGGCTTGCAACCAAGGCGGGCCTACAAAGGTGCGGTTGAAAGTGAAGCCCAGGAGTTACATTTCATGCTCTCAGGAGTGTAGAAAGGTGTGAAGGAATGAACACACACACTCCCAAGTGGACCCCCACTTTGGGAATTAAAGTCCCAATAGACTTTTGAATCTTCACATAATGATTCCAAAGGTCAAAACTCATTGGATTGAAGAGTTCCTTATACCATTGGAAATTTTTTTGAACTTATATGTGTGAAGTGGGTTCGCATGTCCCATTTGAGTACTTAAAACACAACTTATGGTCAAAAGAAGGGTCGGAAATCAAAGTGCCAATTTGACTTCCGACCACTAAAAGTGGAGAATCGCCCTGATTTACTTGTGTGTAGGTGGCAGGCCTCATTGGAAAGTTATCAATGAAGGCTATAACTTTGCTTTAAACCTCACCTCAATTGGAGGTCTACATAACAAGTTATGGGTTTCCAAAGTCACAGGAGTCCCAATTTCAGGAATTTTGGGACTACCAATTTGGGAGTCCCGAGACAAAATGACATTTGGATGTAGCCCCCATGGTTAATCACAAATAATACTATAAAGGGGAAGGTGGTGACTTCCCCCAAGTCTGAGCCCTGGTGAGTCTTAGGAGTCTGTGTGTGCTTATGGCTCCAACTATGCATTAACCAACTTATTATTTGGTTTGTGCAAGTCCATGTGAATAATTGACCCGTTTGTCACTCATCCTAGTCCCCATCCCGAAGCTTCAACACACCCCCCTACCCCCAAAATGCTACAAATTAGGGAACGTATCCCCACTCCTTCTTTTGATGTTTTCACCTTTGGACTCACACTTGAGACTTACAAGGAGTTTGGGGGTGTGTCAAAGGCAAGGTCATTTGTAAAACACAAACTCGACACATTTTGATGTCATTGCTTGTGGTTAGTAGTATGGCTTTCTACCAAGTCCTTTAGATGCCAATTTGAATGTGCTAGGAAGTCTAAGAGGTCACATTTGTTACATGAAGGCTACCTATGTCAATTGAAAAATTTGGATCCTTAATGTTACATTGTTGCATATAGTAGTCTAATTACCTTTCAAAATTTCACCTTTTGATTCCATTATGGTTAAGTTTTCCAAACATTTCTTCAAACCAATCTAAATTTTGTTAGTGGATCAATAAGCTATATATTAATGTGACTTGTATGATGCTTCTAGGATTATGTTCAAAATCCTTAAAAATGTATGTGCATGTTTTGATTTTTGTAGTTGTGTGAAAGTTTTGTACAATATATGTACATCATCTGAGTTTTTTATGTAGAATATTTCCAAAGTCCTTACATGTGCATATAGCTTTTGACTTATGTAATCATGTGAATTTTAATTACAATATAGTGACTTCAAAATGCTTGAATAGTCCTTAAGTGTATGTGCAAGTTTATATTTATGTAGTTATAATGCATTTTATGTACATTAGGGTGGCTTTTGTGTGGTATAGTCCTTGAATAGTCCAAAGATTTTTATGTAATTGCATATTTATGTAAAATTTATGTGCATTTATGTAAATTAAAGTGGTTTTTATGTAAAGAATCCTTGGATAGTCCATAGATGTCTATGGATACATGTTTTGTGTTGAACTTATGTGCATTTTATGTACATTAAAGTGGCTTATGTGCAAAGAGTCCTTGGATAGTCCATAGACATCTATGCATATGTTATGTTTTATGTAAAACTTATGTGAATTTTATGTACTTGGATAGAAGTTCAGATTTATGTAAAACTTATGTGCATTTTATGTACATTAAGATGGCTTCTATGTAAAGAGTCCTTGGATAGTCCTTAGATGTCAATCAACACTATGTGGGATGTCTCTCTATGTGGTAGCTGACTTATGTGATGAATTTTCTTTTCAAATGTACATGTTACTAGGATGTCCTATTTTTCTGATTATTGTTTATGTCATTTTCTATGGTAGTTAAATGTGTTTTTGTGATAAATTTTCTTTCCAATGGCAAAGGGAATGAAGACTGAATGTGTATCTATTACTTTTTCTAAAGCCCAATCTTGGCTATATAAGGGTATTCATTCCCAAGTAGTGCTAAACAATATGTTTCAAGTCCAAACCATTAGCCCAAGTGTGGGCAACATACATATGAAGCAACAAACCAGTCCACAAGTGGTGCACATTGAGTTCATTAATCCATTGAAAGATAGGGGCCAAAATATTTTGGAGGGTGCTACAAAAGCACATGTTTGTGATGAAGAGCAAAAAGGTTAGTTGGTGGTCAAACCTCCATTTGCAAGGAAGGACTTAAATATGCACAATGTATGTGAAGATGATGCTAGTGAAAAGATGACAATGCCAATTATGAGGTAGGTGATGTTGAGGCTGACAAAAACTAAGTATAGAAAATGAAAATGATGAACCAGATCCTTGTCCTAGCAAGAAGAAAAAAGCTACCAATGTTGATAAAGATGGCCAGGACCATGATGGCTTCAAGAAACCACAACAACAAAAAACAAAATCTAGTTCTCAAGGCCACCAAGGCAAGCTCAAAAAACCTAATGTGAATTTAAGCAAAAAATTTAAGCCAAAGAAAACGCTAGTTGTTAATAGAGTATCAAATGCCAAAACAACGTGTCAAGCAGCTTTTAAAGTGCAAAACGAACAATGAAAACACCCAAGAATAAGTGAATGGGTAAATGTATTGTCACTATCCAATATAAAATATGCAGGTGGAATTCCAAACTTTGTTTATGTCCTACAAGTTAATTGTATGTGTCATTTTTTTTGTTGTTTTAGTTTAAACAATCATAGTACACATACATTTGTTGCATCTTGTTCAAATTAATTTCCATAATTTGAATTGCACATGGTTATTGTTGTATGATATGTTATCTTACATTAAATATATATAATGATCTCATGTGATAATGTTGTTTGGGTTTATTTGCTTGATGTGCTCTTATACATATGCAAAGTTGACTTGAACAATTTCCAAAACTATTCCAAGAATGCTAAGGGGCCCAAATTGACACACCCCTTAAACCCTAAAAAAAAAACAACGAAAGAGCAAAGAGTCGGGGCACATTCCCTGGCTCGTAGCACTTTGAGGGTAGAGGGGTGTGCTGGAGCTCCAAGATGAGACTGAAAAAAATGACAAGCAACTAATCACTCACACAAACCCGCAAAAAACCAAACAACAAGTTGATTAATGCATAGTTGGAGCACTCTTGGTGCTAGAACAAGCCACGAACAAACTCGAACTCACAAGATTCATCACGGCCCGAACTTGAAAGAAGCCACCACTTTCCCCTTTATAGTATACTTTGTGCTTCTCCATGAGGCCCACATCCAAATGGCATTTTGTCTCAGGACTCCCAAATGGGAGTCCCGAAATTCCCAAAGTTGGGACTCTTGCAAATTTGGGGCCCCATAACTTTGTGTTCAGACCTTCAATTGAGATGAGGTCTAAAGCAAAGTTGTAGCCCTTGTTGAGATCTTTCCAATGGTATGTTGCACGCCACCTGCACGCAAGGAAATCGGGTCGATTCTTGATTTTTAATGGTCGAAAGTCAAATTCTCAATTTGACTCCCGACCTTTCTTCTGGCCATAACTTGTGTTTCAAATGTCCAAATAGTCATGCAAGCCCATTTTAGACATCTACGTTTCAATAGTTTTCCAATGATATAAAAAACTTGTCAATCCAATGGGTTTTGGCCCCTGTAATCGCTCCTTGAAAATTCAGAAGTCCATCGGGACTTCAACTCCCCAAATGGGAGCTCACTTGGGAGTGTGAAGGTTCATTCTTTCACACTCTCCTACACTCTCGGGAGTATAAGATGTGCCTCTCAAGCCTCCCTCTTGTCTTGCATTTTTGTAAGCCCTTGCCTTGGTCACGAATTGAAGGTTAGGGTTGCAACACAAATTTTTTAAGGAATACAAAAATATTATCATGGTGTCACCCTTTTTATACTCCTTTACATAGTCCTATTTGACCATGTAAAGGTACAAAATGGATGAGATTGATGGAATCTAGAATTGTAGTGGTTTAAAATATGGTACTTATAAAATACTTGACACAATTTGATTCATTAATATTGATAGGGATCAAAATATAAGACAAAAAAGGATTCCATTAAACACTAGGTCCTTTTTGTCCTTAATGGTACACCTTAAAGAATTTGGACCCTAAGGTACACAAAGCTTAAAATAATGGCTTGGGTAAAGGCCAAAGGATCTCCCAAACCCCTTGTCTAGTGATCTTTGTACCTACTTTCCTTCTTTTTGGCTTTAGTTTTTGGTTGGGTTTCTTGGTCATCTCTTTGACAGGTCCTAAACATGTAAAAAGGGGATCCATTGAAAAATACATCATGGTGGACTTGCCATGGAACGTGAACTTCTTTATCAATATATTGTTTTTTCTAAAGTCACAACTCAAGGATTATGTGACTATGGGTTAGTTAAGGTTTTGAAGTAGTGTTGACGAAAATTTTAATGTTGGGCAACAACATTCCAAAAATGCTTGTGTAATGTAATTAACATATTCCACATTTATGTTTTTTGGGCCATGTTTATAAACTAGGTTAAAATATTTGTGCCATGTGGGTACCAAGACATAAACTTCATCAAACTAAAGATAAGATTTTCACTTGCATATTTTCCTTAAAGAACTTGCCACAAGTTATTTTGGGTGTCTTTTAAGTTTCAAGTAATATGGTATGCATTAATTTAATGCAGATTAATTTGTAGTAAGACAAGATATTTACAACTTGGACAAAGTATTTGGACCATTGTCCAAAACTTTGAGACAATAAATCAATGTATTCTCCTTTCATGCTTTCATGGTTGTTTTTTTTCAAGAGTTTGTGGTTTTTTTTTGGGAGATGTTGTTTTCAATATATGTTTAATGAAAGTGGATGGTATTTGTTATAACAATTGTTGGATTAATCTATGATGTATAGTAATATGTTTTGGTTGTGAAACAGCTTATATGTTTTCATATTCTATAATGCAATTGTCCTTCAACACATGTAGTGATAGAATGAAATTCATACTTGTGTAGGTTATAACATTATATTATATATGTCCAATATATATATGCACCAAGGTAGTTGTTTTGCAACCACTCAAATTCCTTTCATACATTTTCATTTCAAATTTTGCATGTTGCAAGATGTTTATCCTCAAGTTGACATAACAAGGTAGAGGACCACTATGTGGTATTGGTATCTATGACAAGTTTGTTGTTTATTGTTGTTACATAGTAATCTCTAACCACTTCCAAGAGAACAAAATCCCACTAATTTGTACATGAGTCCTAAGTAAGATATGGAAACATGAAAGCATGTTAAAATATACCAAAAAATATTCCTCCTGGGTAAAAAGACACAAATTTGTGACAAGTAGATTAGAAAGTAGGTGATGCCTTAGGAGATTGTCCTTTTGAACTACATGAGGGCATCAAATGTGATATGTTGAAGTTTTTTAAAGTTTCAAAAGTTGTATCAACTTTTAAAACCTAATTTCAATCTATTTTGCAAAATTTGCCAATTTGTCCTATTGTGAGAAAGTAAATTGAAAGTAGGTGAAACAAATTTAATTTGGAAATTTCACTCATATGTTGCATTTTGAAAGGGTTGGGGCATGATTTAATGAATCAAACACATGCAATGCACTTTAATATCATATCAAAAAACATGTTTTGGATGCCAAATTTGAATTTATGGAAAATTTACTTTTGAGGAGCTTCACATTGTCATAATCCAAAAATTCAAATTCCAAAAAATGTGTATCAAGGTGCATAATGGCTCAAACATTAGTAACACATCATTTGAATTGTTTGATTTAGAAAATGTGCAATATCAACCAAAGTAATAAATTTTCAATAAATCGATTAATTAATGAAAGCAATGATATACATTTAAAATGATCATATATTCTTTATTTATTACGATAAGTAAACCCCAAAATTTATAGCACAACTAAAATGACTAAAATGCAAAAGATTCCAAATTTACTTTTACTTGTTAATAGGGATCACCAATCGGTATACTTTACCATGGTTTCATTCGGAATCATTCCAATATCTGTGGACATAAAAAGGTAGAATTATAAGATTAGTGGACAATTATGGACTTGTCTTGTAACTTAAAGCATATGGACACTTATGGACTTTCAGTACATTTAGAGCTTAAATGGACATATATGGATTTCGTAATAGAATTGGAGCTTATGGACTCTTATGTATTTACTTATATAAGATGATGGATAATTATGGGCATTTTTATACATTATGTAGTGTGCTTTGTAAAAGGATTTTTTGTGGCATGAACTTACTTTTTATAGTAAACCTACATATCTAATTATTTAATTAGTCCAAATCATAGTATAATTCCATTGTCTTCACACCATTTGGCATGTTGTTCCTGAATTTCATATTAAGGATGTTATCACAAATGTATAACCATGAACAAAATATTATAAACCATGTAAACAACACATTATTTGATATAAAAATGTTATAAATTGAACCCAAAATTTAATAAAACAATACATTTTATAATCTCTATACCACCAACTAAAGAGTTTCAAAATAACACATATTTATACCATCAACAGTTCTAGATTAAACATGGATACTAACACTTGTTGTGCAAAGGAATATCCCACTATAGTCAAATTAAATTCTACAAGCACCCTAGTGAACCTCACCACCAAATGTTGTCCATATTAACCTTGTTGCAACACTTGGACTTGGCACTTTTTTAGTTGCCACCTTCTGGAAGTTTATGTAAGCAATTTTGTAAGTTGTTTTTCACATACTAGACTGGTATATATATGTTCAAGGGTAGCATGTAGTTAAATGGGTAGGGTCCTCGGTAGGAAATGTTTTTCCAGGGTAGGTTATTTTCATGGTATGAATTTTAAATACCCTAATCCTAAGCCTGAGCATATCAAAAAATAACTTGACATACTAGGGGAATATATAGAAGGGTAGGGTATTAAAATGTTGAGATTTCAAAATTTCCAAAAAATACATTTGCATAATTTCCAATGAATCAAAATTGGAATCTTGAATTGAGCAAAAAGGACATGCCAAGTCTCAAAACTACATCACCTAGGGCTGAAATGTGTACATAAAATCCACAAACTACTCTTCAAACAACCCGCCTTCATGAGATTCCAATAGATCTACTTTAATTGCAAAATACTTACTGACATTCTCATTTGTAAGATTACACCCTACCTTAGCATCATTTGGCCAATCCTTAATTGTAAATCACAATTAATGAATCTAACTTCTCCACTTTAAATTGGCATCTTTGTAAACTTGTGAGAATACCAACAACATTTAAAATTCATTTAATTTCAATTTGGCTCCTAGGAATTGCTAGGATCTACCTTGCTAACCATGCCACATTAGGCCATATGTGACAATTTGTCTTGCACCATAACAAAGGACATGCACATTCTTCAAGAATAACAAAATGTTAATGAAACATTAAAAGTTTGAAAGCTAAAATCATTTCTAAAAACTTAGCAGGGCATGATGGGCCATCAAATAAAGACTCACCTAGATCTATGCAAGTATTTCAATAGATGGAAAACTTGTAACAGTAGTTGGATTCAAAAAGTTATTCACTTTCACAAGCATAGGCAACAAACACTGCTATTCGTATTCATGTACAATCCTCATGGCTCTTTCTTGACCAACAAACTCACAAACACAAGTGAGGCCCTTGAACCTCGGATCAAGCATGAAGGCTGTCATGTTATGTGCCTTATCACATTGAAAAATTTAAAACAAAGTGTAAAAACGAAGCTAAAGTTTTCACCTCTGTAGTGGCCATGCGATTGTATAGAATTTCCAATTTTGAATCACAATTTCCACATTGCAATAAAGGTTCTACTGTTGTTCTATGATTAACATCAACCTGCAATTTCACATTAATCGTCGAGGCACTTGCAAAGCATTTGACCCTTGAGTCTGGTTAAGGACACATTGTTTCACCATCGGATTAAATGTTTCAATAATAGCTCTTGCCACAACCCATGTCTTCCCACATGGCACCTTAAATTGCAATTGAAGGTTCTACCTTTGATAACAAATGTTAATGGCATTTGCAAACTCCAAAGTTTATTGGAAAATCATGACTTTATTAGCAAATCTTGTTTTCATCAATGCTTTTAGCTTGCTTAGAACTAGGCCAGCAACCCTACAAGCCTTGTTCCATTCTCGGCGGCCTTTGCCACTATTCTTTGTCTAAGTTACTATTTTTTGTAAGGCTGATTGGGCATTCTTCAATGACACTTATGTCATTTCCACACATATTTTTCATCCAAAATAGCATATTGGCATGCTTTGCTCATGGCATGCCCAAAGCATGCACCTACATATGGAGATGTTAGTTGCCATGGTTCACAATTAACCACTTGAAAAATGGTTAATTCCAAAATATTCAAATTACTTCCCTCATCTTTCATGTATGTTACTATTTTCTTTGTGAATTGATATTGTGTTAACAAGGGTTTCACTATCTCAGCCAATGTTGCCCCTGTAATGTTAAGTGCATCAAATAACCCTATAGTGACATGATGAGGCTACCAAGTACCATCCATGAAATTCACTATTAAAAAAAATGTATCATACCGAGTTCTAGACATCCAAAGATCGAAATTGATATTTGCATTTCACATTTGGCTAATAAAAATAACACATACCTATCCATTGTTTTTGCTATCATGTGAAGAAGGTGTTTTGAAATAAATTGGATACGGGTAAGGAATTTAACCTTTGGATCTCTTTTCATTGCCAACCTCCTCAACCAAGAAAACTCAACAACTGAAATGTTTTGATACCCTTTACAAACATGAAGCACCAAATCCTCAATGAATTTTAGTTAAGTAGAATATTTCTTGGGATAACTTGTGCCACCACCAAAAAAATCAATGATTGACGAGAGTGGTACACCTTTTCATTTTTTGGATTTTTGACACTCCACAACCGCTCCATCCTTGGCCTTCACCTTTGCCTTGTATTTGTTAAATTCAATCCAAAATTGACAACCAACCTTATGATTAACCCCTAGTTCTCATAATTGTTTTTCAAATTGTAGCTTGGTTTTAATTCCACACAAATAAATTATTAATTGAAACCAAAACAAGAAGTGTTCACCTATTAAAACGAATACCCATCCAACAGTAAACATACCTATATTTTACTAAGGCACCCCACATGAAAAATCTTAAGAATAATGCAAATGACATTAATAGTTACCATCTTAGGATGGTAAAGTTTGGAAACCAAATGAAATGAAATGTTCAACAATAACAATTTTATAGTTTTGTGTGATTATATGTAAGGGAGAATAATTGTTCTCAAGTCATTTTTTGGGATATGTTGCAAAAACAATTTGGTTGATTTATTATCTTTCTTATTTTGTTTTTTTAGCACCACTTTCATAAGCAATTCCCACAAAAAAACATATATTTTTGTGACATAAAAAATTTAACATACTTATGATTGATGTTCAATAGAGATTCATCACAAACTTACAATATCACAAAACTTCAATAGAATTTGTGCGAAAATCATAAAACAATGTCCATGCAAATTCTATGGGCTTCAAAGTGTAAAAATGACACAAAATAATAATAATAATTTCTATATAATTTTTTTGTTTTTTATGCTTGTGATGTCTTAATGTGAAGTATGTACACTTTAAGTTTTAACTAAATCAATGCAATTATCGTGATGTAATTTTGGATAAAATTATGCGATTTTTTTGTATTAAACATGAACATTCATGTATGTCATTCAAAAACGTCTCATCCGTTTGAATATTTAAGATATTCAATGATATAAAAATATCATTCATATTGACCATAGTATGGAATTCATGTGATTTTTGTATGAACTTATGAAAACTGAATTTCGCATGAAATTTGTACAAACCTGTGAAGCCAAGTAAGTTTGTGGATATAATACTTTATAAAACAAAGTAGAAACTTTGAACCCACTTTGTCAAATTTTTAAAAAATCATACTTTACACCTAATATAAGGTATAATTAATTTGAATTTTTAACCATTAAGTTGCCACAATTATTTTTAAATTATAAAGAAATTAAAAATATTTAACTTTTAATTTTAAAATTTTAAAAATGGGGTTGTTGGTCCTTATTTTTCCAAAAAAAAAAAAACTGGGAAAAGTTGTTGATTATATGTCATAAATATAATAATTAGAAAATATATGTTTGTTTAGGAAATGTGTACATCTGATCATTAACTACATTGGGTGTATTCAAGATAATTGTTGAATAATGGAATTGAAGTTACCTTTTAAACTAACTTTATGATTTGAATTTTTGCATATTAATTTGATTGCATTGAAAAAAATCTCTTGTGAAAACCAAATAACACATTCACCACAAAGACATTGCACAATTTGTTAATTATAAACCAATCCACAATGGGCAAAGTTGTTTATGTTTTGAAAATGTGTTAATAATGTCTTTTGAATGACATCAAGAGGTCACTTTTGGGTGTTGGACAAAAATAGTAATTAATATGCCCAAATCCAATTTTAAAATGCAACAAAATTTTAATATAAACACAAGCATATTCAAAATATTTTTAATTAAAAAATGAAAAAAATGTCATTGCATTTAGTTTACAATAATTATGTACAAAATTTAAACAACTTTGGTATCATAAAATTAGATTAAAAGTATGTTTGAAAATGACTCTAGTCAATATGGTGTTCAAACCTACTTCACATTGAAAATGTGATATATTATGATTATAACGTGCATAATTTGACAATACATAAATATCTTTTAGGTCTTTATTAACTTGAATTTTGTTTTAAATCAATATTTCATTTACTTGTAACCCATTTGGAAGATCGGACATCTTATGCAAATGGATGCATTTTTTAAAAATCTACTTTCAAAAATGAGGTTTTTCAACATTATAACCATAATGTGAAAGATTATCATCATATTAATCATTGTATAAAATAATATTTCTACTTCTAATACATCAAAGAAAAATTATGGCTACTTGTAATTTATTTTTGGACACAAAATGGTGAACCGTATACTTTACCTTGCTTTTAGCTTTTTATACTATTCATTATGCTCTAAAACTAAGTCATGGTCTAATTAAAGCATTCATATACATTTTGAAAATGAATTCAAACCTTTTTTGAATAATGATCATCATACGTATTCTTTCAAATTCAAATTAAAACTAATGTTCATTATTTATGGCTTTCAAGCAAACCTTCAATTTTCATTTCTTGAAATTTTGAATAAAAGAAAGAACCTTCAATTTTGGTGTTAAAATATTTATTAGAAAATTTGAAACCTTTGATTCTTCTTTCTCTTTTCTTTTTCTATGGTTGCTATTACTGGTTTGTCATTTTCATAACTAATGAACAACTTCAGTTTAGAAATGAATGTAAGGTTAATTTTAACCAATTCTTGGGCCCAATTCTATCAACAATTTTAAGGCCAAATCCAAGTTTTATATTGTTTTTACATTGATTACAAATGTTCCATACAATTATTATTTTTAACAAGAATGTTTATATTGTGTGTAAATGTGTTTTTAGTAAATCAACATTTGTATGGAAAAAATATTGTATGTGAAATTATAATACTCATTAACTAACTTTTCACATAGAGCCATATTAACTATTTTAATTTCCAAAATTACAGAAAGAAATATCATTGCACATTTTAATGTAGGTTGTGATTAACTTTGAAAAGGTCAATTGTACCTTGATGTCGACAATATGTTGAGAGGATTAACATTCTACCACAAATGTCCTAACTTGTTTTTTTTAGGTTACTCAAAAAATGGGGGGATATTCCAACGATTGGACAACAAAACAATAGCCTTTTGGGGATTAAAAACCTTTGGTTGAAACTATGATTTTTGTATGGAGTTTTTTTCAACATGATCTTATTCAACTTCTATAATTGCTTCAAAACAAAGCAATAACACTTGGACCTAACAATAATGTGAATAATGAAACAATTTTCATAACTTGTCACAACAAATTATGCTACCAAATGAATAATAATTCACATTGTGCATGTCACATTTTGTACAATCAAAGAACCTTAAAGCACGAACATTTACCATTTTATTTTCTTTAATCTTAATGTTTCATGATAATTCAAATCCAAGAACATTGACACACCCCTAAGCTTGGATCATGGTATTGATGGTTTAAAAACTTTGTTGATTTCCAATTTTAAAATGAAACGCAATTCCAAAGATGAAAGAAAAGGTGAAAGAAAACATGAAAACTTAATGCAACTAGGTTGAAATTTGAGTTTTTAAGTCAAATTCACTAGCATGTCAAATTACACAAATCAAGAAGAGAAGGCAATTATTGTAGTTTGGAATCAAAGTGATGTATGAATGAACCACAAGTAAACATGGACGAAAGGTGGGCAAACACGAACTTAAAAAACACACCATGGCTCGGACTTGGGAGAAATCATTGATCTCCTCATTACTATAACTCTAACCTTGGGCTTGTAACTAAAATAAAGGCATAAAAATGGAAGTGGATTAAGAGAGTGTCTTGAAACTCAAATGCATTTTCACAAGCATGAGAGAGTGTAAGGAAGGGAATTTAAAATAATCCCAATTGGCATTTTGGCAATTGTAATCCCATGAAAGTCCGAAATTTTTGGGACAAAAATGTGGTCCAAATTGAAATCCAATATATCATTGGAAAGGTCTTGAAATATAAATATCAATACTAAAATTAAAAAACTAGGGGTCAAATGACTTTCAAATTAAACATATAATATGAATTTGAAAAAGGTTTTTTCAAGGGGTAAGAAATTTTTTCTTGAGAGCTCTTCAATTCGTATGTAAAAATGATGAGACCACAAAATTGTAGGCTTCATAACCTGGCAAAATTGGGAATTATCGAGATCCCATGGGCAGCTTCAACACATGTCTGCTGAATAATTAATCAATTTTGAAGATTTCATTTCAAAAACAAATGTCAAATAGTCCAAAATAATGGGCCCTTAACGTTGGAGTGTTACCCTACAGAAGACTTCTTCTGTAATATACTTCAACTTCTGTAAGTAGTGATAAATTCTGCAACAACACTTAATCGTTGTGTCCAAAGGGGAGAAAGCCTACATGATGGTACTTATTCATGCTTCAAATCACCAATATTTTTGGAATGTGCGGCACTCCCTAACGTAGAAGCCTAAATATGTTTCCTCCCCCACCCCCTTTACAACTTATAACATGGAAGTTGAACCATGGTCAAAGAAAATGACAATGTGGGATAAAAAAATGAGGTGATCCTAGGAGTCTCTTAGGGAACACTTTGGGAAATTGATGGGAACATATTTGGACCACATAGGGAACAGAAAAAAAAAAACAAAAAAAATCCCCCTTTCCCCACTAAAACTCAAAAGAAAAAAAACTGAACCTCCTTTAGCCTTCTCATTAGTTGGCTTAAATTTCTATTTCCAAAACAGTTTTGTCACCATTTTGGTTTCATATTAATTAGTTGAGGGTGCCTCACTAGTCTAACTTCTTTCTTCTTTTTTTGCAATGAGTCAATTCGCTTGACCAATTGCAGAAAAAAAAGTTGAAACTGTGAATGCTCCTCAAAATAGAAGATTCTATGGAAAGATGGAGTTCCTCACCCTTTGGCCCAGCTATATAGGTGAGAAGGGAAGACTTTGGGCAAAACATATGGGATTAAAGCAAGGTGCTATTGAGAACACCCTTTGAGAACACATTGGGAACCTGGGGAACATATTGGGAGCCCATTGAGAACTTGATGGGAACAATGGAAAAATGAAAAAATATGCTTTATGAGGGTACCTCCAGATACACTGAAAATTTTCTGGCAGGTCATTACTTTTTGGTAAGGTGCCCTCCAAGTACACTAAAAGAAAATTACCTCAGGTCTTGGGCCAACTAATTTTTTCCTTCCAAACTCAATTTTTTGCATTTTGTTTGAAATTCCAGCAACAAATTCCACTCAAAAATCAATACCTTTCACCTTAACTCTGAGAATTGTGAAATAAACTCTATTAAATCTGACTCGCCCAGGGCTTTTCAACAACACTAAGAATGCCCTCAACACAGTTTTCAGTTTTGATTTTATTTAATTTTCATTGAGAAAATAGTTCAATAATGAATAGTTTTCACATCATAGCTCCAAACAATCTCAAACCAAGTTCCCTACCACTCATCAAGAGCTTTCCAAACATGCGAAGAGCACAGCATGAAGCAGAGTGGTATGGGAGATCTCAACATGACAAATGTTCTCCAAAAAATTTATTCCCCTGCAAATTTGGTGAAAGTTTTCTTTATGCATTAGTTTTCATCAGAAAGTCCATTGTCAAATTTTTGCTAAAATTCACAACTGAAAATCATTGCAACAAACAATAGTACCTTTCCCATTGTGGTCATAATTTAATTTTTTTCAATAAATGCCAATTTTTTTCAAAACTAACTGCTCGCAACACCCCCCCCCCAAGTTCTAGAAATTTGTTTCACATTGTTATTGACTGTCTGTCCTAAAGCTTTGATCGTGCGGTGTGGCGGCCAGCCATAAGTAAAGTGCAAAATTTACTAGGCATATTTTATTTCTCACCTCAACCATAGGAATTTCAGGACATTCTTGTCTTTTTATTTTGCAGCTGAAATTTTTTTAAAAATCAATATTCGATCAAGAAGATGCCAGAATGCTAAAGGTACTACAGTAGTTGCTTGGCTAAAAAATTACCACCAAAAAAAAAATGCCGAAAAAGCAGAATTGGGTGGATAGGTGGGTGGAGAATCTTGTAAATTGCCTTATCTTGTAATGGCTCTACCAAGTACCCCTTATGGCAAGTTCAAACCAAACAACAATTGAAATATGAGCAGGAACCAAATTCGGAAAAAATGAAACTCTTGAGTCAAAGAGCTCCACCATGCATAAAGATGACACCTGCGTGGCAGTGTGGCAGCAACAAGATGAGAACTAAGCTTTCCAATTTTCGTAAAGCCCACCCACATGAGAAATGGACGAATTTTTTTCCCCTATAATATGTTGTCCCAATAGCATACAGTTTTTAAAAAAAACAAAACAAAGCTAGGTCTTCATGTTCATGAAATTCCAAAAAATGAAATGAGTGTTCTTTTCAACAATTTTTTTATTCATTAAAAATGTGAAAAAATGTGAAATTTTCTATTTTCCTTGGGTAAGTTATGCTAATTTTTGCTGTTTTGTTGGAAAAAATCTACAAATAATTCTAATCATAATTTTTTAATCATAATTATTAACCACCCTTGTATGAATGAAAGTCACAATTTTATTCACAATAAAATTTTATTCATGGTAAATTAAACCCTAAAATAAAATATTCCTCAAAATGTGAGAACAAATGAAAACAACAAAAGTTACACACAATATTTTGTTGTTGGCCTTGCCTACCAAGGCAAAGATATCATGTTTAGATTCATTATAGAGTATAGTAGCTTAAGGGACTTTTGGCCCTAGGTAATATAGGTTTATTTTTATAGGAGGATTTCTGAATTATGATATTCTGGCTTGTGTTGAAACTTGAGATTAGTTATAAAGTTATAATATCTTGAAGGATTCTGGTTTTGTTTTTGAGGATTTTTTGAAGATTATATTTTTGCATGGTGAAATATTTGAGTTTTCATAATTCTTCTTTTGCCTTAAGATACATACTTTTTTAATGTAAATGGCAAGGCCACAGTGTGACACACCCCTTGTTTCAATAGGTAGTCTCTCCACCTCTCACAGGGCAAAGAGAGAGAGCCAATGGAAAGAAGAAGGCGGGAAGGAAGGAAGGAAGGAGAAGAAACAATGAAAGAATGAACAAGCTAACAGCAAATTATACATGTAGTAGCTTAAGTAGTGGAGCTTTTTTGTTCTGGCGAAATTTCGCCATTTTTCGACGAAGAAATTGGGAATTTATTTATTTTTTAGTGTAAGTTCCAGTAATTTTGAATTTGTTTCTGTTAAGTTTCGCCAAAATTTCGATATTAAAAATAAAAACAACAACCAACGAGAGCCCAGAGGGAAAGAAGAAGAAAGAGTAAAAGACACACAGACACACAGAGGCAGAGACAGAGCGCTTGCAACAAACGCACCACGCGTTTTGTGACACGTGACGATTTTGCATTGTGTACTGGGCCACCAATGACGAGAAGCTCAACCGGAGAGAAGCCCGACGGAACCGACGAACAGAACGGCGATGAAAAAGAACAAGAATACGAAGAAATCGGGAGCGAAAAGGATGAATAATGGCAACAGAGAATAGAAATACATCCATCGTAGACGTGGCAATTCCTGCAGCACATGCCCTTCTCTCTCTCTCTCTCTCTCTCTCTCTCTCTCTCTCTCTCTCTCTCTACGGCCTTTCTTCTTGCCTTTGCGTTTTGCATCGCACTCTTTCCATCGCCAGTTCTTCTTCCGTCTTCGCTGCTTCTGCTCTACACTATGCGCGTTTCTTCTTCTTCCTCTTCTTCATACCCCCGTCATCTCCTCTCTTCGCTCCTTTCTTATTCGTTAACTACAAATCGCAACTTACTTTGAGTTTTTCATTGTTTCTATATTTTTATTTATTTTACTTAATTTTTTTGGGGGGGTTGTTGTTCAAACTTGGGAGATTGTGGAAGAACTTACTTTAGAAGACGTGGTTTTGGCTTTCTTCCTTTTTGTCTTGTGTTGCACTCACTCTCGTTTCTGGGAGTTGGGGTTTTTTATGTTTTCCAGTTCTAACTTGTGAACTTCTTCTTTTGGGGGGGGGGGCTTTGAGTTCTGTATTTTTGTTTTTTGCTCAGGCCTCCTCCTCTCCTCTCCTCGCTAGAGTTTGTTGGAAGGAAAGGGATTTTTTTCTTTAGGGTGTTCTTTTTGTTTTTTTTGTTTTTGGGCCTTCTTCTTCTTCTTTTCTTCTTCTTGTTCCCTCCCCTTTCCCTCCCAACAACTCACCTCGATTGCGATCTGTTGTTTTTTTGTTTTTGTTGTTTTTTTGGGGGCTATATTGAAGTGTGGAATTTTGGCGTCGGGGTTGTCTCTCATTGTTGTGAAGCGTCGTCAATTGGATGGGAGAGTGAAGGAAAAGGAGGAGTGGCATATGGTGGGCATGGCAGCAAGAGTGCTGTGCTCCACCACCAGCCATTTCTTCACCCGTTTTGACTTCTTCCAGGCCTTAATGAATGTGGAAGCAGAGTGAGAACATTGTTCACAGGCTTTTCTCAAGACAAATCAACCGTGCACCTCCCGACACACATGTAAACACACACACACTCTCTCTCTCTCTCTCTCTCTCTCTCTCTCTCTCTCTCTCTCTCTCTCTCTCCCCTTCCTTTCTCCTTCTTTCTTCCCCTCTCATAATAAAACCCCGCATGTGCCTGGACAGCGAGTTTCTTTTCAGCTTCTTCAAAACCTCACCTCACCCATGACCCATGACCCATGACCCATTTTCCTGTCCTCACATTCCTTTATGCCTTTTGGGGGATTTCTACACATCTCTCAAGGACTTTTGTTTCAATCATAGACTCGTCACTATGCTCCTAAATCTGTTCTTGACACATGGAAGTGCACTTCACTTAGATTGAATCAATGGAAGCTTTGAAGATGTAATGTACGATTTTCAGCTGACACACATCAGAGTAGTAAATGTGTAGGGCAAACATGGACTGTGCAAAAGCTGCACAATCCTGCACACATTGCAGACCTTGTATTTTGATTCTCACTCTCCTGGGCTAACCCTACATGTGCTGCTCTTCAACCATTGGGGATTTGGTACTGAGCCCTAACCCTAGTGGTTTTGCATGGAGCTGGCAATTTTATCTGGTTCCATCCTCTAGCAGGCAATTCAGTATTGATTTTTTGGGGATGGCGGATTCTCAAAGTGACATAGGTATCTAAATTAAGCTTGAATTTGTGTTGGAATGCTAATGTCCAGGAGCTTTGGAATTATGTGTGCAGATTCACAAAACTAGACAGCTGTATGAGAACATTGTGCCGAGCTTCACTGTTTATGATGTGGAGTGCCCAGAACAGCTGTGGCGCTGTTTCACAAATGATGGACAGTACCTGATTTGCTTCAGCAGAAATCTGCATGACGTGCTTATTTATCGACCCTGTTGGCTCTCGTACTGCACCACTGCTGATTCAGTTGATGAACTACCCAGCAAAGCAAAGAAATTTGAGAGCTACTTCACATTGCTCCACCAAATCTCTCTTGCAACTGGACAAACAGAGGTCCTTTGCAAGGATTTCTTTCTCTCCACAGAGAATAATGTCTATGGTATCTTTGCTGCATCTACAATACAAGACATCAACCCTGCTGCTGCTCTGGGTGCAGTGGGCACAGTGCCTAGCATTGAAAAGACAACGTTTTTCCTGGTTCGATTGGCAGATGGGGTGGTGACAGATCAGCGAGTGTTCCGTGATGATTACATTCACTTGGCCCACAATGCAGGAGTCTTCTTGCATGATGATTTGTTGGCTATTTTGTCAGTTCGTTTCCAGTTCATCCACATTTTACAGGTCCGGGATGGTGGACTCTTTCTCGATGTGCGCACCATTGGCAACTTCTGCTGTGAAGATGATGAGCTTTTGCTCAATTCCCAATCTCAGGTTTTCTGAACTTCACTGCTGCTTTTGTCCAAGTACTCAATACAAACTGCTACTGTTAATCTTGATTTGTAGATGATGGATGTATTTCAACTTGCAGGCAGTTTCACTAATAAACTAGTGCGCAGAGAGCACAGTGGAGCTCAGTGCATCTGACTGATGAGCTCTGAATCGTGAGTTGGTCACAAGCATGTGCATAATTTATCATGCAAGATTGGGATTGTATGATGTGACCAGACTGCATAGTTAACAATGAAACATTTTTTATGTCAGTAGATACTTTTGCAAAGTCACTGATGTTTTGATTTTGCAGGAGGAGGCAAAATTCCAGCAAGAGCAGGCAGTCTTGCGGAAAGTCCGAGGCTCATTATCAACAGCAGAGGTCAGGGTGGCACCACATCCAAGCAAGCCTTGGGGTATGAAACCAGGGAGGAATCTGATTACTCGGCGACGGCCCCGTCCTCGAGATGTGAGGGCTGCACCAGACGAAGCAGGACCCTCAGGCACAGCTTCTTCACACTCCTACCTTAACCCTAGTGGACCGAATGGAGTCAACAGTGAGAACCAGGGTGCTGACATTGATTTGTTGTATGATGGTTATTTCCGAGGTCTTTTTCCTGCTGGCAATGGGAGAACTACTGAAGCAAGCACATACCATGTGAATGGCATTAGACGCTTTCCTGTCAGTGGGGAGTTCAATCAAACTGAATTGAATGGGTCTCCCTTTGACCGGAGTGCTTCAACCAGTGGGAGCTTGTACAGTATCAGTGGTAGTGGTAGTGACACAGCAAGCCTGAGCTTTGGCACCATGGCAAATCCAGGCTCATCAGATGCCACCCCTTTGCAAGAGTTTAGTAGCCAGAATGGTGACCAAGGAGGGCCAAGTGATAGGCACCTACAACCAAGGCCCAGCATCTCTGGCAGTGTGGGGTTGATGACAGCTTCACAAGCTAGAGCACGGCGAGAGACTGGCCGGCCTATGTCTTTTGCTGGAGTGTCAACTGCTAGTGGTGGGATGAGGGATGCAGGATTTTCCAGCACTGCAGATACTACTGGAAGAAGTCAATTATCAGGTACTAGAAATGGAGTAATGTCACACTTAATGCAAGGATCAACTGTGGTTAGAGGAGCAAGTAATGAGGCTGTTGCAACTGCACGGGAGGAAGTCCTGACTGGAGGCAGTCAGATTTTGTGGGGCTTGAAGCAGCGGCTATTGTCCTTCATCATGCAAGGGATCCAGGATGAGGATGTAAACCCTGCAATGGTATGGTACTGTCACTCTATCCTTGTGATCTGGACTTCTGTTGAGAGCTCTCTTGAGCTTCTGTGAATCCATGATGCTTCTCTTCTGTTAGTGGGTTGCTTTTGATCTTTCTGAATTTAGGTGAGCATGGTAGGCAGGATTACATAGGAATGAATCAAATGTGTGTACAGTAGCTTCAGTGTAAAGTTCAGGATCTATGAAGCTTTCCTGCGGTTTGCTTACTATTCTTTTCTGCTGCTCATGTAAACAGAGAGCACAGCGACTCCAGCGATTCTATTATCACTTTCAACACTATGTGGATCTAGTGATGTGGAAGGTTGGTTTTGTGTGTAGACCCTGAAACTCAAAACCCCTGACTCTGTTTCTTCCCTTGTAGCCAATGTCATATGGCCTAGAAAGACTCTTACCTATTACTGATGTGTTGTTGATATGCAATATTTTGCAGGTGCAGTTTTTGGATCGACAACATCTGCTCATCAAGTTTGGCAGTATTGATGGATTGGTCAGTTTGAAATCTCTCAATCACACTTTCACTTCTGTCTCTTCCATTTCACAGTATTCTTGTTCTTGTGTTACATTTGTTTGTAGGTAAGCACTTTGAACATAGTTAGGGGAGGTTGTTTGCTGATATAGGCTAGGGGTTTTCTACAGTTACAACGAAATTCAGATGCGTCGCAACAGACAGCATTTCTTGCCGTGTACAACTTGGAGACAACAAAGATGCTTGCATTTTATCAGGTATGCAGCAGGTGGTATATTTGACCAACTCTGCTTTTCCTTCTGTCATGCAAGTTGCAGATATTGGGTTCAAGATAGTCTTGTTGTGGTCTGCAGTTTGAAATCATTTGCTAAAGCTTTGTTTATCGTGTCTGAATTGAGTATTATAGCCACGAACCTGTAGTGAAGTTTTGCCATTATGGCCAACAATGGATTGCACCACTTGTACTTGATTTCTAGTTAGATGTGGAGTGATTGGTGCTGCTGCTTCTTCAGAATTCATCAGAGGAGATGTTGCAGTTGGTGGAACATTACTGTGATTATTTTCGGATGGCCCTTCCAATCCCAACATATATGAATTTCATCTCCAGTTATGGAAACAACATTTTTGCTCGGGAGCAATTACAGAAGCAGAAGACTGTGTGCATCACTAGTAAAATTACTAGCTTTTCACAGGTCTCCCCCCTATTTCTTTGGTTTCCTTTTGTGCCTACACTTGGGAGAATGTGTGCTAAGATGTTTGGGTACCATGACCTTTTACCAATGGATATTTAGACAACAACTATTGTCTCTTGAGTGTTAGCCAACATCACGACTGCATCTTCCCCCCTGCAAAATGCAACATACACTCAGGACACAGATATTTGTTTAATGGTTTTCTAGAACTCATCAGCTTGTGACAGTGTGTAAACAGAAGACTTCTTGTTTCCAGAACCAGATGAATGAGATGAATTTCAAATTACAGGACAGGAGGATTGAATCACCTTCTGTTCTGATAGTAGTAGGGTAGGAGCCATGACCCAAGTCCACAACCTAGAAGACTTATATTGCCTGGGGTCTTGTGATCATAGTCTAATGCTTGTGTTATGTGCAGGTGATTAAAAGGACTCTCTCCTCCCTACCTTTCAATTGTCAGTCACAAAGCCCATCAGCATATTTTGATCAGTACCTTTTCCATTATGATGAAAAGGTTAGTTTCAAGGTTCCTTCATCTATCATAAATTTTCATCCTAGTCTCTTTCGACCTTAGTACTGGTGCTCATTCTTTCTGTATGGATGTTAGGATGAAACACCAATGTGCTGGTCTGGACCTTGTTTTGACACCTTTCATTTTGGTGTTGGTTGGCTAGTTTATATCTGCCATTGATCGACACAAACCCTGCATGGAGCATCCTATCAAGTTCATATCTAGGCGCCGCCCCAATACTCTTAAGTTTAAAATCAATCCTGGTAAGGCTGGAGTGTTCCTTAAACTGTGGTTAGAAGACACTGTGTCTTTGGAATGGATGAATGTTGGGATAAATATATTGTGGAGCTTATGCAATGATGCAAATATGGGTTATGAAATTCAAATCTGAAGGGAATCCTTCTAATTTTGCAGGTTTGGAGATTGGAGCAAATGATGGGCACACAAAGTGGGTCGCTTTTCTGTTCCACCCAATTTTTCCATTTGTGATTTCAGTGCAGCAATCACTTTTGCAAGCAACCATTGTGAATTTTCATTTTAGGCGCTGACGAACTTGTTTTGCTTATTGCACAATTTTTCTGTAAAGTAGCAGTAGAAGTGTTTTATTTAACTTGGTGGAGTACAACTCCTGAGTCATAATTCTTGAACAATGGTAAAGAGTTAAGATGGCTAGCAATACACACAGTCTATTCAGAATCTCAGTTTTCCCCTTTATCTCAGTCTTGTCCATGCCTGTGTTTTGCACTGGCAAAAGGGCATACTGCCAGTTGAAACTGACAACAGTCTGGTTCTGGGACCAATGTGTCTTGATCAGTGTGGTGTCTTGCTACCCTGTACAATGTCTGCAGGAATGTTGGCTAGAAAGATTCTTTATTTTTTGCAGTAATACAAATCAGCAGTAACACAATAGCTGCACTCATTTTATTGAACACATGGGTATGATCGTTGCCTGGGATGCATGGAATTTTTGAGTTGGTAAGTTCAAACTGCACAAGTGAAAGTCTATTATTGTAATTTTTGGGTTTTGGGTGGCTCTTGTATTTGAGGCTGAGAATTGTGATAGTTACTTCAACCAAAAGGAAGGCTTTGACGATTGCATTGGTGACAAAAGACGGAGCTAAAATTATTGCAATTCTTTGTTCAAAGATGCAGCAGAAGAGATGGGGGCAAGTTGATAAGGAACTCAGATAAGAACTTGAAGGGGGATTGTTCAGGGAATTTTGGTCCATGCTTTGCTCCTGCCTCACATGGGCAGAACAACCCCCTCCTCAGTCCTTCCACCTTACTTTTGAGACACTCAAAGGGGTTCAGATCCTGGGTATCTAAGGACTTTACAACTTTCCAGTCTAGAAGGAATTCAGAGAATTTTCCACTTTCAGTACTTACATCTTACTGGTGTGAATCTGAGGGCTGGTTGACAACAACTGATATTGCAAATTCATAGTGCACTCATAAGGCAACCCATCAACTTGCTCAAGCCATGCAATGTGGAAGTTACCAGGTTTTGAAACTGGTATAAAACTGGTTTGAGGCTTGTATTTTGTGAGGTCCATACTCCATACCAGTGTTGTCTAGTTCTTGCTTTTAAAGAGAACCTCCAGTCTTGATTTTTTTTTTTTAGTAAAAAAGTTTAATCTAAGATTTTTATTTTATTTTAAGAACGTGCAGTTCCAGTATTGGGACCTTTGAATAAAGAGTACTAAATCTTTATATGCTCTGCCCATTTAAAAATAGTCCAGGTATCGAAACATGAACAGGTCCCAAGTCAGCTTAAGGAATACTTGGTGTATGGTATATACTTGTAATAAATATACTGCACAATTGAGTACTTTTTCATTAAAAATCTAGTCAGAAAACACCTAGCATATGCATGGGTTTTGGCTTCTATCAAAGGATTCTCCCTTAGGCTAGTAGGAAAAAGTCTCTGAACCACATGACCAATTAGGTCCATTTGGAAGATTAATAATGCAAAGTTTGTCAACCACATGTGCTTTAAGTCCCACTTTACTCTAGTGACTAAAAGACACCATACCAAAGAATCTACTATTTAACAATCCACCCAATAGGTAGTGGAAAATAGTTCAAAAGGCAAAGTGTTTTACATCAATGGAAAGCCCTCCAAGAAATCCTCTAGTATATTTGAAAGGCACCTTACATCCATGAACATCCAAGACAGACAAGGAGGGATAATGCACCTACCCCAAGTAGTATAAGACCACACTACTCTTAAAGTTGGTGTAAGAACCGTCCCCACCCAAAAGATACCCTCAGGTACTTATGTTCATGAGGTTAATGATAATATTAGCCTTTTGTTTCATGATCACTAAAGCATAGGGGTTTGGGGCCATTTCCAAATAGCAGGGCCATCTCAAATTGCAGGGCCATCTTGGTGTGAAACTGGTCCCTTCGAACCATGGGTGTAGATTAGCCCCAATGGCCACTAAGTACCATCAAAGTGGACTAGAACCATGTGGGTAGGATCAAATCAGCTCAAACCAAGGATAAGCCACACATTTTCAAATATCAACACTCAAAGAATTCACACATTCCATTATGTCTGACTCACTAATGTTTTGTGTAATCTAATTCACCCTGTCATATAAATGATTAGTCAAAGTAACAGTTACTATAATATTATAATATTTTATGCTCAATTCATATCCTTAAACACATCCCATTGAAAGTGTATAAAAGTATAATAGGAATTCTAGAATTGTTGCAATAGACCAGAACTTCAATGATGCAATGACAGATAAACTAACAGAATGACTCCTAATAAAAACACAATCTTCTCAATGTGCATTCATGGGAATCATTGAAAATGTATATACTACTTATGTATATGTATATATCTGTTGGTAATTGGAGCATTTAACCCTAAATTGTGTGAAAAGTTAAACAAACTGTTCAATAGAACTTGTCCAACATTCTGCATATAGCATGTCAACAAACAGGCCTAAGACTAGTTGAAAGGATAAAGGGATGTAATACCTTATGAAAAGAACTCCTAAAATCCTCCATCACGAAAACCAAGTTGCTGGGAGAACTCTCATGGTGTCTTCCTTGATTGATGAAGGAACAGCTCTCTAAGATGATCCCCCAGATCCCACCTTAGAACAGATGGGAGTAGAGTTGGTGACACTGGAATGAAAAAAAGTGTACACAGTGCCACAAGAATCTAGTCTAATGATGCATGAAAATACTAGAGTGTGACAAATGAAACTAAGAATTTGAAGTCCCCATGTCACCCTGCATGATTCAAGTGTGACATCCCCTGCTCAAGCACTGTCACCCATGACATTAAACTGTCATTTTGGGATGATGAACCCTGTGTCATCTGATGATCCCTGTCCTGTGTTGCAGCAGAACCTCCCTCAATATGAGCACGGCAATACGGACACTGCTCATGAGCTTGTAGCCATGGGGTTAGACAATCAGGATGAAACCTGTGTTTGCAAGGCAGAGCCAACAGGGCTTGTCCAAGTAGAAACCCCTCCAAGCAAACTGGGCAATCCTCTTGCTGATCCTCATCAGCTTGTTTTGGGCCATATGTCTCCCGGTTTATAGCATCAATAGCTTCTTGACTCATGCCTTCTCTTGGTTTAAAAGTCCGAGGAGGTGGAAGTGGCCGTTGTCCTATGCTACCCAAACGGCCATTGCTAGGAAATAGTTCTGGCTGTGACCGATCCTCAAGGCTTGGTGCCCATGCAGAAAGCCATTCTCTCATACTCCGCTCCCAATCATCATCATCACTCCATAAGCTTTCATCTTCCTCATCTGAAAATAAAACACTTATGTTGTACTGTGCATTTCCAGATGCACTAGAAGTTGCACGTCTGCACTCACACAAAAGCTTTTAGGGCAAGGAATAAAAAAAAATTTAAATAAAAAAGTGAAAAAACTCTTCCTGAAGTAAAAGCATCAATGTCAAAACCAGAGAGACTGTGGCTAGTTTTAGATGGAGTCATAATATAATCAACTAACCTTGGGGGTACAAGTGCTGCTGCTCGAAGACGTTCCTCTAAACGATCCCGGGCCTCTCTTGCTGCCAAGGGCAATCGACGCTCATGAGATTGGCCTCTCAAAAGCAATGCTAAGCGTGAGAGGCGAGACTCTTCACCTCCAAATCCTCGCAGGATTCGAGAACTGGATGATGGCAAAGAAGGAGAGGAAGGGCCTACATCTGACAGTGGCAGTATGCCCACATTTGCAGTGTGGTGCTCTTGCAAAAATTCTTGCTGCAACAGAGCCAGGCAGACACAAGATAATGAGTTCACCATCAAGAGGACAACACTTCTGTTGAAAATCACATAATTTCTTTAGAAACAAAATGTGTTAACAGACAAGAGAAGAGTAGTGCTGTAGTGACAAGGAGACAGCATAATGACCTCACTCAAGGAGTGTGACACACAGGAAATCAGATGCCATTTTACAGTCTTTGCAAGAACCCTCATATAAGAACCATGCAGTCAACATGCTAAAGAGAGAAGGTGTACCACACGGCGGGATTGGGATATAGGGGCAGAAGGAGAAGAAGTGGTGGTGCGGGGTGCATGGTGGTGGTAATGGACATGGTGGTGGTGGTGGTGGTGGTGGTGGTGATGGTGGTGATGGTTTGCCAAACTGGGCAAGGACCCACGAGTTCGATTGATGCGGCTTTCTGATGTTGAAGCTGCTCCAGCTGCACCAAGCATGACCTGGCTACCCTGAGCAGCCTCAATCTCACGTCTCAAAGAAGAGGACCGAATTCGGCGACGACGAGCAAATTCCACCCCAGGCAGCATCCTGTCTCATTTAAAACTGTAGCAGAGGAGTCTCCAGTTACTGATGACTGCTCCAAAACATCATACTTAAGCTGCCTGTGGAAATTGTCCAAGGTGCATGCATGAACATCATGTACTGGAGATCACTGTATATGCACTAAGATTCTCTGGAAAAGATGGGAAGCAGCTCAATGGCCAAGCTCTGGGACACAGTTCCACATTCATTAGGACCTGGAAGTCAAAATGAGTGAAGAAATGGTCGGTGGTGGAGTACAACAGCTCTCTTGCTGCTGCCATGCCTACCATACGCCCACTCCTTTTTCCTTCACCCTCCCATCCTTTTGACGATGCTTCACAACATTGAGAGACAACCCTGACCCCAAAATTCCAGACTTCGATATACAACAGATCGCGTCGAGGTGAGTTGTTGGGAAGGAAAGGAGAGGGGACAAGAGGGAAAAAACAAGAAGAAGAAGAAGAGGAAGAAATAAAAACACAAAAAAGACTTTAAAAAGCTCTCTTTTCTTCCAACAAATTCCAGCGAGGAGAGGAGAAGATGGCAGCCTGCGCAAACGACAAAAATACACAACCCAAAATTCCCCCAAAAAAAAAATTTTCACAAGTGTGAACTGGAAAACAGAGAAAGACCCCAATTCACAGAAACGAGAGTGAGTGCAACACAACACAAAAATGGACCAAAACCACGTCTTCTCAGTAAGCTCTTCCACAATCTCCAAGTCTGAAGGACAACCCTAAAAAAGAAAAACAAAACAAAACAAAAAGGAAAAAAAAGAAACCCAAAGGCAGCTGCGATTTGTAGTTAATGAATAAGAAAGGAGCGAAGAGAAGAGATGGCGGGGGTATGAAGAAGAAGAAGAAGAAGAAGAAGAAACACGAACTGTAGAGCAGGAGCAGCGAAGACAGAAAGAAGGATTGGCGATGCCCAAAGTGCGAGGGCAAAGCGAAGCGAAGAAGAAGGCTCTGTGCTACAGGCATCGCCACGTCTAATATGGATGTATTTCTGTTCTCTGTTACCATTATTCATCCAATTTCTCGTTTCCTCCTTCCTCGTGTTCTTCGTTCTTTCTTCTTACTTCGTTTCTTCCCTGAGAGCAATCTCCAGCGGTGCTCAGTATGTAACCCAGCAAAAATATTTTTCACGTCCAAGTTTAGTTATTTACTTTTTTGCAACACCACATATAAAACTCAGAAAATACTAATAGCAAACCACCTGGACCAATCATTTATGATGGGCCAATGAGAAACACTCGGAAACATTGACAAGAAGTCAGATCATATTTATTTATTACACTCTTTTCTGCAGGTGCACATCATTGCTGCGCCTATTACCAGTCATCGCAAACTGCAAGATTATGCTGAGTCAAACCGGCATGTTTTGACTTTTCTTCATCGAATTTTAGTGTGCAGTCACACATAGTAAGCACCATTGGAGGTGCTCTTATGTTATTTTTAAGTACTGTGAATCACCAAGTTGTGAGTTTCATGTTTTGGAATTTCTTTCATGAACACTTACTAATGGCACTTATTTTGAAGAATTAGGTCAAAATTGTATGGATGTTATTTTGAGGAATGCCTGTGAGAGAGTGTTGTATAATGCAAAGCAGCAGCTGCAGTCAAAAGATTTTTTAACTTTCAGCAAGAAATAGATATATGCAGAAGAATATGACGATGATGATGATGATGGTCTTTGCAGCATTTGCAGATCAAGATGCGATTCTGAAGTCACTGAACATATCCAATAATCACCTCCCCAAGAGAGCTCCCAACCTCCACAAAATGATGGTTTCTGTTCGCCTGCTCTCTCCACTACTACTCCTAAGAGATTGCAGAGGCCACCACTGTGTGGCCCCAGGCAACTGATTCAGATCAAGGTCTATCTCCCAGTGTTTGTTTATATGGGGACATACTTGAGATACAAACTGTTAGGATGGTTTCAACATTCTGTAACTCAGTGGAGATCACTCCCCAGCTTTGAAGTAGAGTTCTCTGTGATACATAACTCTGAAAAACACAGTTAGGTACTCTAGTGAATTGACCAGATGTTCTTTGCCTTCTAACACTAAGTACATGACCAGCTTGCACAATCCCCGCATCGATCAGCTTTTGAATCACCTACTACATTGGGTTCTTTATATGCTCCCGTGCAGCCTTGCGGTTTCCTTCCCTGGAAATCTTTCAAAACCTGCATTGGGTTCTTTATATCCTCCTATGCAGCATTGCAATTTCCCTGGAAAACTTTCAAACCCTGCATTGGGTTTTTTAGATCTGCTACTGTGCAGCCTTGCGATTTCCCCTTTAGTGGGTGATGGTCGGTCATGTTATGAAATGCAGGTTGCACATGAGCAGATCGGAAGGGAAACAGGGGTACCCAAGTGGAGCACCAATCAATTGCAAGCGATGCAGTAGTAAACCACCTATGTCACAACAGCACAACCTAGCCAAGAATATGGTGCCAACTAACTTGCAACACACAAGAAGATAGTGGACCTGCCCTAGCTAGTTTTTGGTTGACCATTTGGTACAATATGATGTACACATTGAATAGGTAGCTTAATTTTTAATTTAATTTTTGGACATCCATGTGATTGTCTACACTGATTAAATAAGTTACTGATTAATTCTCCTAGATTTTCAGCATTTTAGTTTGTGGTTTGTAGTTACTAGTTTGCTAGGATTCTCCTTAGTTTCTTATCCTTTTTTGGGTATTTAATCCTCTTCTCTTTGTCTTGGGTTGTATTTTGGTCTTATGAACTATCAACAATAAAGCTGAACAAATTTGCTACAATTTGTTGTTCATCATGGTATCAAAGCATGGTATTTAGACTGAATCATTAAGTGTTTTGAGTGCCACTAAAAGGTCTTAGTCATGGAGCCCAGCTTTGTCAAGATATGCAGTACTTTAGTAGTATTGTGTTGTTGCTTCCTTCATGGAGGCTAGCTCTAAAGAGATTGTTCAGAATTATTTTTTTTTCATTTTTTTTCAATGTTGCTGATGTTTGCCCCTTTCTACAAGTTTGCATCATGGCTGGCATGGGAGACAACACTTCTGAAGCAAACAAGCTTCTAGGTCAATCAAATTACAATATGTGGAAGTTCAAGGTAAAAAATTCATTGTTAAGAGAGGATTTAATTGATCATATAGAAAAAAAGGATCTCAAACTAAAGGCAAGTCAAAAAATAATATTTGCCAAACAAAAGAGGCGTGCTACCACTGTCATTAATATTTTTTGTGTGAAACAAAGTTATTCCTAATATACAAAACCTCAAGGAACCCAAAGAAATTTGAGATCACCTTGTTAATCTCTATGAGATTAAAGCCTCGTCAAGGAGGATATCTATTAGGAATAAGTTGTCAAGTCTCAAAACAGAGGAAGATAACCCCATGGAGAACTTTATGGAATAGATTTGTGATCTTGTGAATCAACTAGCTAGGTGTGGAAAAATAATAGAAATGACCTACTATTGAACTTGTTTTGAATGCCCTTTCAAAGAGTTATGAGCATTATGTTCAAGGAATAATGGCCCAAAACAACCTTCCTACCTTGGAAGAGTTGACTAGCAAATCTTAATTGAAAATAGGAAAGAGTTGAAGGTGAGGAAGAAAGATAAAGAGGCTTTGTCGATGAGATTTCATAAATTCAAGTAGAACATTGGCATCCTGAAGGGAAATCTACCCAATTTTGTTCATCTAATGATTATCTTGCTTGAAAAAAAATCATTCACAAACTGCAACAAGTGTAGAAGGTATGGATGTTGGGCAAAAAACTGCCATGTTCCTTGTGAAGTGATATTGAAAAATTGTGTTGAGCAACAAGTCAATGCAATTGAAGAAAATGAAAATGAAGAATGTGATGAAGGCAATAGTTCATAAATAACTTTCTATTATTTCCATGAAAAATCTAAAGATTGATGACAAAATCTTGACAATAAAAGAAGATTAAAACAATGACAAAAGCTAGTATGTAGATTCAAATGTTACTGAACATGTTTCCGACAACCCACATATTCTTTGTGATATCATGATGCTTCTAGTGTTAGTACAGTTGGAAGTGTTTCACACAAAATGATAGGAAAGGGTTATGTTTGATTCAAAACTCAAAATGGTTCAATAAAGAAAATCATTAATGTTTTGTATGTTCATGGAATCACTAAAAATTTATTCTTTGTAGGTATCATAAGCAACAAAAGTTATTTATCTATTTTTGGATCAAAAAAGTGCTTGATAATTGAAAATCCAAATCCAAATGTGATAGTTGCAAAAGGAGTGAGGGTCAATTCAATTAATGGACTATGGAAAATTGAGTTGAATGTAAACAAATCTAGTTCTTGTGCTCTTGTCAACACTGTAAAGACTACTAGCCAAGCTAGATTATGGCATAGATGTTTGGGTCAATAAAATTACCAAAGCTTTAATTTTCTAACAAACCATGGTAAAACTCTTTGGATACCAAAATTGCCTCTTTCGTTTAAATCAACACTATGAATAAGGAATCTTAGATTAGGTTCACACAAATTTGTGCGAACCAATGAAATTTTTGTCACTTAGTGGTTCAAAGTATTTCATGGCGATCACAAATGATCATAATGATTTTTACATGGGTGTATTTTTTGAAATCAAAAGGTGAAACTTTGAAAAAATTCCAAATCTTCAAGACCATGATTGAAAATGTCATTGACCATTGAATCAAATGTTTGAAAATTGATCAAGGTCAGGAATTCACTTCAAGGCAATTATGTAATTTTTGTGACAAGAATGAAATGCAACAAAAAACATAACTTATGACTCTACAACAAAATAGAATATTTGAATGAAAAAATAGGACATAACTAGAATGTGCCAAAAGTCTTATCTTGGAAAACAATGTGTCCAAGTAGTTGTGAAATGAAGTTGTCAACACAACAACCTACATTTTGAAACATTGTCCAACTCATGCAAATGTAGGTATGATTCCGTAGGAAAAATCCTTTGGGGTCAAACTTGATCTTAGTCATATGAGAATTTTTAGTTGTAGTGTTCAAGTCCCCATTGCAAAAGAAGACAGGGGAATAAAAGTTTGAATCAAATTCTATATCATGCATCCTTGTTGGTTATGACATTGCTTCAAAAGCATATAGATTTCTTGAACCTATCAACCAATGTATCATCATAAGTAAGGACATTAAGTTTCTTGAACAAGATAATATGATAAAACAAAATTATATTTAGTTCCAAAAGATGTTAAATTGTTTTTGGAAAATGCTAACACAAAAGATGACACAAATAAACATGCATTTCATATTACTCTACACATAGATCTACCCATAGAATCAAGCTCACCCAAAAATAAATTCAAGAAACTCAAAAGAATCCACCTTTGAAAAAAGTGATAGCATCTATTAATGAACCATGTTATGTTAAAAAAAGCTTGACCTTGCAAGTTTGTTAAAGCAACAAAAAAGTTGGTGAGATTATAGGATTACATCAATGTTGTTGAGGATGTAAAAGAACCAACAAATTTTGAATAAACTATTTAACTTCTTGGATGGCATGAAGCCATGAACACAAAGATGGAGTCCATTTATTGAAACAAAATATGGGAGTTAGTGGATTTACCATTTGGTAAGCAACCAACAATTCCAAAGTGGGTATAAACATAAAGCTAATGGAATTTCAAAAAATTCAAAGGCTCGAATAGTGGTGAAAGGTTTTGAACATGAAAAAGGACTAAACCGTGAGGAAACCTTTGCCCCAATTTTGATGCGGGCTTCCATCAAATCCTTAATAACATTAGTAGCTCACAGTAATTGGCACATTAATCATCTTGATGTAAAAATAGTTTTCCTCAATGATGAGTAAAAAGAAATGTATATGATTTAACCTAAAGGATTTGTCAAAACTAGAGATAAGTCTAAAGTCTGTAGGTTGTTCAAAGTCGTTTATGGGTTGAAGTAAACTCCTAGAGCTTGGTACATAAAAATAGATTTTTATCTTAAACTCCAAGGTTTTATTAAGCAATGTAAATTACAATTGTAATTATGTGAAGGAGAATGAAAAATTGGTTGTTTATACATTATTAGTGGTACCCGTGACCTTCGGACACCCGTGGCTACGCCACTCCAGCCACCCCGAACGCGCAGTGGTCCCGACCAACATTGTGCGAGTATCAGAACCAGCCGTGTGTACCCTCAGATTATCAGTCCGGGTATTTACTCCCTTACCCGACGTGAGAAAACCCAAAACCTCGGTTCTGACATTTTGAACCTTGGTTCTCGAAAGTTTTGGAAATTTTTGAAAACACGCTCCTTTATATAACCGCTGGTTCTTTCGGTAGTGGGGGGGGGGGGAGGGGACGGTTTTTATATCCGCCTCTGGTGCGGTGGGAGAGGGATGCGAT